>RCUO01000702.1_pt1 | contig 15513 bp, 14 predicted proteins | sample 2166161 | NCBI WGS metagenome assembly RCUO01 (sample SAMN09932617, study PRJNA488358) | compost metagenome | feature: garden; material: soil; isolation source: compost soil in cyclohexanecarbonitrile-enriched culture | place: Germany: Experimental Botanical Garden Goettingen | collected 2016-01-27 | reverse complement strand
GGCACTAAAGCCAAAATAATTGGCATCAACATAAAAACCTTGGTCTTTTATCCCAATAATTCCATTAGTTAGACTTAAGGTGAAACAAAATGTAAGCGATATCTTGACTGTCAAACCATTTTAAAGGAGGGCAAGTATGAAAGAAGTACACAAAGCTGAGATTGGGTTCACACGCAAAGTATGGGGTTTGTTCCTCGCGCTGGTGATGCTGTCCGGCATCGGCTTGTTACCGGCTTCCAAGGTTCAAGCGGCAGGGACGACCATAACCTCAATGGCTTATTTCTCGGCAGCGGACGGGCCTGTCATCACCAAATCCGGAGTGGGACAAGCCAGTTACGGTTTTGTTATGCCGGTCTTCAACGGAGGCGCCGCCAGTTGGAGCGACGTTTCCGGCGATTTGGGTGTTAATGTGAAGGTTGGTGGCAATTGGGTAGACATCGACAGCGCAGGCGGGTATGTCTATAACCAGAACTGGGGGCACTGGAGCGACGGCGGCATGAATGGCTACTGGTTCACGCTCACGGCCACCACAGAAATTCAGCTGTACTCCAAAGCCAATAGCGGAGTTACGCTCGATTATACGCTGGTGTTTCAGAATGTTAACAAGACCGCCATCACGTCGATGACGCCGACACAGGGTCCGGAGCTTACGGCGAGCTTCACCGGCGGAGCCGGTTTTACGTATCCGGTATTCAACAATGATTCGGGCCTTATCTATGATGCGGTAGCCGACGATTTGAAGCTGTACGTCAAGCCGGCAGGCAGCAGCGAGTGGATCGACATCGACAACAATGCGGCCAGCGGCTGGATTTATGACAGCAATTTCGGTCAATTTACCGAAGGGGGCGGCGGCTACTGGTTTAAGGTAACCAAATCGATCAACGTCAAACTGGAGTCGAAGACCACTTCCGCCAGCCTCATTTACACGATCAATTTCAATGAGCCTGTCCGCAATTCGTTCGTCATCTCCGCCTACGACGGCACCACCTACACGGCGGACAACAGCGGAGCCATCGGCTTGCCGTTGCCCAAAATCGATGGGGGCGCGCCGATCGGCAGCGAACTGGGCAACTTCGTGTATCAGATCAAAAAAGACGGGCAATGGGTCGATCTCAGCAGCTCCAGCCAGAGCGGATTTCTCTATGCCGGCAACGGCTACAATAATATGTCCGCCGCCAACCAGTGGGGATACTGGGCCGACTACATCTACGGCCTGTGGTTCAAGCCGATCCAGGAGAACATGGAAATCCGTATCGGCTACCCGTTAAACGGGCAGTCCGGCGGAGATGTCGGCAGCAACTATGTATACTACAACTTCATCGGCAACCCTAATGCACCGCGTCCCGATGAATCCGATCAGAACGACATCGCCGTCGGAACGCCATCCGATCCGGCCATCGCCGGCATGAATCTCATCTGGCAGGATGAATTCAGCGGCACCGCGCTCGATACAAGCAAATGGAATTATGAAACGGGTTATTACCTCAGTGAAGATCCCAACACCTGGGGCTGGGGCAATGCGGAGCTGCAGCATTACACGAACAGCACGGAGAACGTATTCGTGACCGATGGACAGCTGAACATCCGGGCGTTGAACGATCACCGTTCGTTCCCGCAGGACCCGACCCGGTATGCTCAATATTCCTCCGGCAAAATCAACACCAAGAACGTTATGTCCCTGAAATACGGACGGGTAGACATTCGCGCCAAGCTGCCCACCGGCGACGGCATCTGGCCGGCGCTCTGGATGCTGCCGGAGGATTCCGTGTACGGGACCTGGGCCGCTTCCGGTGAAATCGACATTATGGAAGCCAGAGGGCGGCTGCCCGGTGCGGTCAGCGGCACCATCCACTTTGGCGGTCAATGGCCGTTGAACAGCTACCTCGGCGGCGAATATCAATTCCCGCAAGATCAAACGATCGCGAGCGATTACCATGTGTATTCCGTGGTGTGGGAAGATGACAGCATCAAATGGTATGTGGACGGCAAATTCTTCTTCAAAGCGAGCCGCGAGCAGTGGTATTCCGCAGCCGCGCCGAACAATCCAAATGCGCCGTTCGACCAGCCTTTCTACCTCATCATGAACCTGGCCGTCGGCGGTAATTTCGACGGTGGCCGCACGCCGGACACATCCGACATCCCGGCCACTATGCAGGTGGATTATGTACGGGTATACAAAGAAGGCGACGGAGGTGAAAATCCGGGCAACCCTGGAAACGTTCCGGTTAGCGGCGTAACTGTTACACCAGCCTCTTCCCAAATAGAGGTGGGGCAGAATCTCCAGTTAACCGCCAACGTGGCCCCTTTGGACGCCACCAACAAGGAGGTCGCCTGGTCGGTCTCAGACACAAGCGTCGCCTCCGTTAATGCAGACGGCAGTGTGACCGGTCTCGCACCCGGCACCGTCACCGTGACGGCCACAACAGCTGACGGTAGCAAAACGGCCGGCAGCACCATCACCGTCATCTCGCCGCCGCCCACTACCGTCGTCATCGGCGACAGCGTGCGCGGCCTGAAGAAGACCGGCAACAACCTGCTCTTCTACGTCAACGGCGCGACCTTCGCCGACCTGCATTACAGGATCAACAACGGCGGCCAGCTCAATGTCGCCATGACCTCCACCGGGAACGGCAACTATACTTACCCGCTCTTGAATCTGCAAGAAGGAGATACGGTGGAATATTTCTTCACCTATAACCCGGGTCAAGGAGCGCTCGATACGCCTTGGCAGACGTATGTGCATGGAGTAACGCAGGGAGTTCCAGAATAGGGACCTGTGCGGAACAAGCAGATTAAACGGAATGCGAACAACCAAGCGATGCCCAGGGGCATCGCTTGGTTGTTTTTGTCAGGAAGAGATATTTGTATATCTCTTTAGCCAGGTATATCTTGCAAGAAGTTCTCCGATGTCATGCCGTCGCGCCGTATTTCTGCCTTCACCTCAACGCTCACTTCCGCCTTGACGAACTCATCGTCCCAATGAGACTTTACTTTCTTGAATGCTTGATAATGGCTGCGCATCAATTCCTCGCCGAACCCGAATATATCGACCCCGTATTTCTTCTGCACCTTGGCAATCGTTGCTTCGACATGGTCTTGGATTTCCTTCTCCGTCAGCTTGCGTACTTGATCAAATCCGGAGATCTTCCTTAGCATTATCCGTTTGCATTGGTTCTCGCTTACGGTCCCCTCGACATTGATACGGATTCTGATCTTGGGACGATTGCCGTCATAATCAACATCCAGGTGCGTTCTGGACCTTCCAATTCGCACCTGTACGTATTGGTCTTCGCCGCATGGTACAGTTAGCGAGGTGTTCTTGATGCTGTCTTGGGTCCACAGTAAATCTCGCGTCTCTTCTGTGTTCAAATAGCCAACCAGCTTCGCTCTGCGCATAACGGCTGTCCCGTCGCTAATCATTTCGGTTGGCGAATCGGTATTCTTTCCGGCGTCAACAGCATGCTGTCGTTCACTTGGATGCTCAATCGTCATGGACGACATCACTGGCTGCCGGCCTTCTGACGTAATTGCCGTAATAAATTGCTTCAAGTTCGTATTTGGCGAACCTCCCCAGTTCGTCTCAACCGAATTGAGTCCCATGCGGATTTTCACAGCCGATACCCTGTTCTCCGGGAAATAGAGCTTGGTAAACTCCGATGCAGCTACTTGGTGGGCCACAGCAAGCTGAATATCGTTCCGAATGTCCTTCATCGATTCGAGAAACTCGAAAAATAGAATGCCCTTATCGGTTGCAAGCAGCTTGGCATCCATAATTAGCAGCATCATATGGCTTAGTTCCAGCTTGCGGGCTGCCATCCGCTCGATACGACTGAAAGCTTGGTCCATCGTATTCCCTTCCGCGTCAATGGAGAACGTCGGACTATTGCCTTTGGCGCGGTCGGATGCGAACTCCAGTGGATTAATCATCTGCAGATAAACATGGTAATTCGCTTGATCGCCGGCTGTCACGGACATACTGCTTACGATGATGTACTCATTCGCCGAACGCATGTCCCAGCAGCCTGTTAAGACCAGACTGAACATGCACAGCGTAAGCAGGCTAACCACTTGTCGATTTATATAACTGATCATTTCGCTGGACCCTCGTCGATAGCCGATGTTCGAATCAACATATCCCTCTGCTGCTTCAATCGAAGCGGAGCGAAAGGCTTAAGGTAAGGAACGCCGAACGAGTGTAGGCTGGCCAGATGGATGACTATGAATGCCGTACCTAAGAAGACACCGAAAATGCCTAATATTGAGCTGAGCAGCAGCAATCCAAAACGCATGATTCGAGCCGTATTGCTGAATTCATAATGAGGCGTGACCAATCCGCACAACTCTGCCGCTGCTACAACGATAAGTATAATGCTCGATACGATTCCGGCTTGAACAGCCGCTTGTCCGAGTATAATCGCCCCGGCGAGAGGAACAGCTTGGCCGATATTTTTAGGCACTCGGGTGCCCGCCTCTCTAATCACCTCAAATATGAGCGTCATCGCGATAAGTATGAAACCGATCGGAAAGGGCGATCCTTGCTCCTGCCCGCTGATGGAGTAGAGCAAGGTTGTCGGAATCATCTGCGAATGATAGTTGATCACGCAGAGATATAAGGCGGGCAGGAACAAAGATATCAGAAACGCAGCATGCCGCAGCGGACGAATCATTTGGGCAAAAAGAGGCTGGAAGTAATAGTCGCTGGCGGATATGAAAAAATGGCCGTATACGGCCGGTCCGACAAGAACAAAAGGACTGCCGTCCACAATGACAGCGCAGTTGCCTTCCACCAACATGGACGACACCGTGTCCGGTCTCTCCACATCCAGCAATGTCGGGAAGAACCAGGAGCCCTTATCTTTAATTAACTGCTCTACATTGCCGGAATCATATATGGCCTTCGCCTTAATCGCTTTTAATCGTGAACGGAAATCAGACACAAGTGAGGCTTCAGCTGCGTTCTCCAAATAGACTAAGCTAATCGAAGTTCCGGTCTCTTCCCCTGCTGTGAACGACTCGATCCGAAGGAGTGGATTTCGCAGTCGCCGGCGTATCAATGACAGGTTCGTATCCATCGCTTCCGTGAAGGCATCATCAGAGCCGCGGTCTACACGCTGAGTCTTCGGTTCTTCGATCGATCGGACCGGTATGCCGCCAATCTCGATGCATAAGATTTGGTTGACACCATCAGCCATAAGGATCGCGTCGCCAGCCAGCATTCGCTCGGCTGCTTCACGAATAGTTGCTGCATAGACAAACGGCAGAATGCCTAACTTATCTTGCCGTATTTGCTCTAACTGCTGGAACTCAAGAGGACCTCTATCTGCCGTTGCCTCCTCCATAAGCGGAGTGAGCAGCTTATCTGTCATCGTCTTGGAATCACACAGCGTCTTGAGCATGCACATGAATCCATCCGCTACACCGATTCGGATCTCCGTAGACTGAAAATCAACCGGATTGCCGAACAATTCGCGCAATTGAAGCAGCGTCTCCTTAGGATCTGTACTGAGCGCGGAAGTATATCGGCTCTCCTGCTTTCGTTCGTTCCATCCTGTCTTCACAGTGACCCTCCTTTCTTGACGCGCCCAATGCGTTTCACACCAAGCATGATGAATATGATGAGCGGGATGACCAGTTGCATCGGAATATGCACATAGATAGACGCGAACGAGAGCCCTTCACTAATATGCTCCGCAAACGTATTCGCAATCTTGATCGAGAGTATGGCCACTAGACATGCGATAGGAAATGCCGACGTGCGATAAGGAATCCGAAACAAATGCTCTATACCTTTAAGCGCGCCAAACATAAATATTGAGACTTTCACAAGAATCGTAATGAACATGACGAAGACAACGACCATATCCATCCGTTCGAAGAAGTAACCGAATGAAACATCCCGTACCGTAACGAGAAATGGGAAGTTCGTGCGTTCCTTCATTTTCACACCAAGCGATACCGTCTCCAGAACTGCTGCGCCTGACAAAATCAATCCGGAAATGCCAATAGCGGTACTGGATACTGCACCAATGCGAGAGGCAGGGGCTATATACTGCATGAATACGAGAAATACAACCAATTCGCCGAAGGGAAACGTTATTAGCGTTGGGAAAATGGACGAGGCTACCGGCATTAGCCCATCCCCCAGCACCGGTTTCAAATAATGGAATTGATAATCCCGGTCGATCAGAATCAATAGGAACAGAACGAGGATAATACCCATAATAAGTGGAAAAAAGAATTCAGCCGTTCTGATGATAACGCCAAGCCCAAGCCAGATCATGTAAGCAATGACCATCGAGAAGGTAAACGCAAGCACCTCGATTGGCGTATCTTCAAGCACTGCATTCGATAGCAATTCGAGAAGATCGCGCATTACTCTCGCTGCATCATATAAAAAATAAACAACATAGATAGCAATGATGAAGCTTCCCAGCCAACGCCCGAACGATATTCGAACAAGCTCGAACAGGTCGTATGAAGGCTGCTTCGCTTGCAGCAATCGATAAAAGGCGAATAGAGCCACTCCGAATACAGTGGTTATGGCAATTGAAATCCAGGCATCCTGCCTTGCGGAAGATCCCGCATTCATTACAATGGCGCTTCCTAATTCGAACAACACCGTGACGGCAAACAACTGCCAGGGCGAAACAACGAATCTTGCCTCTTTCATTTCGCCGCCTCCATTCGATTAATTCTGCTTCCGCGCAGCATTTAGGCGCCAATCCTTCCATATGCAGTAAGACAAGCCAATGGCAAACATTGCAATTTGGTAGTAAGCTCCATTTATCGAGAGCACTGTGATCTCTTTCTTCTCCAATCCGATAACATCAATCAGATAAATGAACGCGAACATAATAGAAGTGATCATTAAAAAAACAGCTGTAAGCATGTGGATACATCTCACTCTCATAGAAATGATGTCCATCCCATTGTCCCTCAACAGCTCATTATTTATGCAAAGTAAAGACTTCCTAGTCGGTTCAAAAACTAATCTCCGCGCAAAAAAACCGACGTTGGCTGCTTACCGACGTCGGTTTTACTTTTACTAAACTTATATGTCTATCCAGTGCCTATTCTACTTTCACTATCTACCCCAGTTAGAGCCTTAAATCAAACCCGCTTTGCTGAGCAGGCGCTGGACCAATGTCGTAACTTCCTCACGGGTAACAGGCTGCTGCGGAGCAAGGCGGTTCCCCGGCAGACCGTTGATCAACCCCGCCAGTATGGTTGCTTCCGCCGCTTCGCGCGCCCAGACTGGAATATCCTCCTGATCGGCATACTGCTGCAGAACAGTCGCATCTGATGCAGTCCCGGGATTCAATTGGGTCAGCTCCATAGCCCGCAACAGCATGAGCATGGCTTCAGCGCGGGTGATCTCCTGCTGCGGCCGGAACGTGTTGTCGTCATAGCCGAGGATCAGCTTATACTGCACGGCTGCCGTTACAGCATCGTTATACCAGGCATTTGCCGATACGTCGCTGAATCCAGCGGACCCGGATTTGCTGCTCAGCCCCAGTCCTTTGACGAGAATGGAGGCAAATTCGGCGCGGGTGATGGAACGCTGCGGCTGAAACTGTCCGGCGCCAGTGCCCTGTACAACAAGCCGTGAGGTGTTGGACACATCCGCATATTCCGCTCCGCCCACGGCAGCAGGTACCCTGACGCTTGGGCTCAGAAAGGCCGTATTAGCACTCTGTTTGCCATTAATTGATTGGATAATATAATATTGCTGGGTCGTTGGCACCACATTTTCAAAACGGTACACTCCATTCCCTTGACTGGACACAGTCGTAGATACGAGTGCGCCGGTAGAAGCATTGTACAGCTCCAGTGTCGTATTGCCCGATACATTGGACACATCGATATACTCGATTCCGGCTGTCGCTGCCGGTGTCCGCAATGAGGGATTAAAGAACGGAGTATTGATACTCTCTAAACCGCCAACAACCTGAGTCACATAATAAAAGGAAAGATCAGGCAATAAGTCGAGCGTCACACTGGGAGCTGTCACGTTGGTCTGCTGCCATGCGATCCCGCCGTCTGAACTATACACTCTTAGCGTCGCGCCGGTGTCGTAGTCGCTGATCGTAATCTGCTCATAACCGCTTGTCACAGTCGGTATAGCGGGTGCCGCAGCATATACCGGATGAATCAGAGTCAATGAGAGCAGCAAACACAGCATGTGTAGAAAGAAAAGAAAGTACTAGACTGGATATGTTGATCCCATGCGGATTTTCGAATTATACGTCAGATCTCATAAAATAGGTATTAGACTTGCCCCAACTATAAAAACAGTGGCTGTCGTGGACGAGGAAAAAAGTCCTAGACTGCCGCTAGTTTATTGAGCTAACGTTTCCCATTAGTTCAAAGATTCAACAAGAAAAGAGAAGAAATCGAAAAAATGAAAGAACGCTACTGACATACTGTTGTCAGTAGGGGACTTGTATTATCAAGACATACAAATTGAAAGTGAGGTTATTTACACGACTTTATTAATGAAACGAATGGTGCACTTAAGATTTGGAAATACATGTTTTGAGGCGATTGTGACTCGAAATGATCTTTTCATGGATTCCTTGAGAGATATCACAAATGCTTAGCAAACTCATGCTAGTTGATACTCTCGGTAATGACGAAAAAATTTTAGTACAAAGGAGAAATTTATGTCAGCAATTGGACCCGACTTCATTTCACTTCAAGTGAGCAGTCTTGAAGGTTCTGCGGAATTCTATCAAAACTATCTCGGACTAATCCGCTCACAGGCGGGACCACCTCATGCAGTGGTCTTTGAAACAAAGCCTATTGCATTTGCTCTTCGTGACCTAATGCCTGGAATTGAACTCGGTTCAGGTACACAGCCTGGACTTGGTGTCGCTCTGTGGCTTCATGCACCTGATACGCAAGAAATTCACGACAAGCTTATTGCAGCAGGCGTAAAAATCACATCCGCACCCATTGATGGACCATTCGGGCGAACCTTTACTTTTGCCGACCCAGACGGTTACCTAGTTACCCTTCACAGTAAAGCCTAATACGCAAATGTATCTAGTAACTACCAATGTCACAGGGAGCCAAGGTAGACAGGAGTAATAATATACCCTGCTTCTGTGGTCATATCCTTGTCAAGTAGACATATGAAAAAAACTACGATCCAGCGCGTGCCGATACTCTATCGGCGCGCGTTGTTTGAGTTTCGCCTGATTACCAACTTGGCGGTTTCTAAAATTAGCAAAGTGATCATAAAAGGTTTATCGGATTGTATCCATGATTAAGTATTGTTGTATCTTGTTAAACTATCCTGCCCGTTAGCTTTACAATGCTCCGGCCAGTCCAATACTTTATTTTATTTGGACAGCATGGTCATTCCGAAACGCTTCAATACCTGTCCTCGAGCAATTGGCAAAATTCATTAACCCTCCTCCAAAAATGACCATATCGAATTTGAAATAAGATAATTTTACCTTTAAGTAAGAGGCTTCTTCAATACTAAAAAAAGAATCCCCTCCGGACAGCAGCCGAAAATGGATTCTTCATTTGAAAGCAAATGTGAAATTTTATAAACCAATCGATCAACGATACACCAGACCGCCGTCCGTGAGTATGGCTTGACCTGTAATATAATCCGAATCATCCGACGCCAGGAAGGATACCAGGTTCGCCACATCTTCAGGCGTTTGATATCTTTTGAGAGCAATTGCTGAAGAGAACTTCTCGAAGGCTTCTCCCGGCTTCAGATCGTCGTTATACTTAACCATCTCTTCGTCAATCCGATCCCACATCTTCGTCTTTGCAACACCGGGACAATAGGCATTTACGTTGATTTTAAATTTAGCCAGTTCTTTAGCGGCGGAGTGGGTAAAGGATTTCACAGCATGCTTGGTCGCCGAATAGGTGCCGAGCATTTCATAGGATTCATGGCCTGCTATACTGCATGCATTAATGATCTTTCCTTTTGCTTCCTGCTTAATAAATTGAGTGGCGGCAGCCTGAGTGCCAAAAACGACGCCATACACATTGATTCTGAACAGTTTGTTCAGTTGTTCCTCTGTAATCTCCAGAAAAGGAGACACGGCTTCGACACCCGCATTGTTAACAAAAACATCCAAACGTCCAAATTGATCAACCGCTGCCTGGACCAGATTAAACTGCTCTTCCCGTACAGATACATCCCCCTTAACTCCGGTTACCTGATAATTCTTGCCTTTGAATTCCGAAACCGTGTCGTTCAGCAACGCTTCATTTATGTCATGCAGCACAACGCTGAACCCGTCTTTGCACAGCCTCTCTGCAATGCCTTTTCCTAGTCCGCCTGCAGAACCCGTAACGATCGCAACCTTGCTCACCACTATGCTCCTCCTCGTATGAGAAAAATGTATATTCGCAACAATAGGCTCCATTCTGGGCAATTATGCGACTGTAGTACATTTCCCCTACTCGGTCTTCGATATACGGATCACAGGCTAACAGGAACAAAGCTTGAACGACCGGCTCATTCCAAAGAAAAAAGCCTGAAAATCAGGCATCTTAAGTAATTATTTCCCCAACTCTACAGTAACACCCTTGTCCTCAAGCTCTTCGACGACCTGACTCGCCTGCTTATTCAGCGGGTTGATCGTCAACGATACTTCCTTCAAATTCGGTATCGTCTTGAGCACTTCAATATCCTGAATGGGGTTGTCGTCCAAATACAGATGCTCCAAAGTGGGATGATTCTTTAGCGGCGTCAAATCCTTAATTTGATTCCCGCTCAGTATGGCCCATTTTAACTTCATTCCTCGAAGAGGACTTAAATCTGCCACCTGATTGTTGCTGGCAAGAAGATCGGTCAGCTTATGTAAGTTTTTCAAAGGAGACAGGCTTTTGATCTTGTTACCGTCAACAATGAGTTGCTGCAGAGAACTCAATCCGGACAGCGGGGAAAGGTCTGTAATCTGATTCCCGTCAAGAGCTAATATCGTCAGTTTTTTCAGCTTGCTGAGCGGTGTAATATTCTTGATCTTTTGTCCGCTCAGAAATAAACTCTGCATGTTAACGGCATATTCAAGTCCACGCAAATCGGTGATATTAGTACTTTCCTCGGGATATAAGGATTTCAGCTTTTGCAGATCAGCCGCTTTTATTTCCTTCTTGGCTGACAGCTTCAATTCCGCCCGAATGGCCTTCGCCAAAGCCGGGTCTGTAATGAGAGATGCAGCCCAAATGGATGTTGCCGGCAGCATTACGAGCACCAAACATAGCGCGACGATTTTCTTTACTTTTTTAGATATCATATGGACTCTCCTTATAAGAAATCGAATAGGTATCATCCATATCTTTATCGGAATTATCTCCAAAGCTGTTTAATGATGGAATGGCTTCTATTAAGTATGAACTCACCCAATCGGTGTTCCATCTGGCAGGTCAGTATCCGGTTGTAATAGAACAACATCCCCCTTTTCGGGTATTCCCCCAAGAACCAATACTTCTGAATTAAACCCGGCTATACGACGCGGAGGAAAATTGACTACCCCGATTACCTGCCGCCCAATAATATCTTCGGCTGTATATCTCTTTGTAATTTGTGCACTTGACGTTTTGATTCCGATTTCTGGTCCAAAATTAATCTCAAGCTTGATCGCAGGCACTTTTGCTTTTGCGAAAAACTCAGCTTTAATAATTGTCCCAACTCGAATATCCAGCTTCAAAAAATCATCGATCGTTGCCATACAAGCATTCACCTCATCTATTGTCTTTTCTTAAATTACACATGAATCAATTTGCGTTATAATTAGCAGCCGAATAGGTTGAGGATTGTAGCCAGAAATACATACTCATGCCTATCAATGTCACCAAACCGCCTATGGATTGAAAGATCGAGATGGCTTCTCCCAAGAAGAAATAGGCAAGAATTATTGCCAGAACAGGCTCACCAATAACACCTACAGAAACAGTAGTCGCGCCTATGGATTTTAACAACAGATTAAAAATATACTGTCCAAAAATAGTTGGGATTAGCGCCAGCAAAAAGAAATAGGTCCAATCTGAAAAATCATAGTCGATCAAAGAGATCTTATTTAACAAATTGTAAATCAGCAAGACGCTCCCGCCTAGAAAAAAAACAATAACGCTGTATAGATTTGCATCTATTTTATGACTTACTTTTTGTCCTGCCAGCATGTATGCCGAAACCAAGATTGTTCCCAATAAGGATAATCCGTCTCCAATTAACGCTTCCCGCGAAACCCCGATGTCTCCCCAAGCTATAATAACGGAACCTAAAAGAGCTGCAATCAGACAAAGAATGGTTATGTTGCTGGTTCGTTTTTTAAAGATGAAGTATGAACCAATCATTACAAATAAAGGTTGCAATGATAAGACGACCATAGAGCTCGCAACTGAGGTATATACTAATGATTCCATCCAACATAAGAAGTATAACCCGAGAAATAGACCCGCTAATAAAACGGTGCCCCAATCTTTCTTGTTCATCTCCGAGGATCGGAGAGATTTCCAAGGTGCAAGAGGCAGCATAATGATTACGGAAATATACAATCTGTACATCCCGGCTACCGGAGTCGGAGTATCTGAGGATTTTATCATGATGGATGAGATTGAAACGGACAAAATACTGATTAACAGCAACATATACGGATGAAACAGTAACGACGATTGTTTAATTTTCACTTGTACGCCTCCAAGTTGTCTTATCCAATCGCCTGTGCACAGGATTGTAATGATAAGCCGAAGATTTGATATAATAATATCACCAGCTTCATTTTATTTGTGTAAGTATATCTTTCATTTATATAGAAATATCGTCATTGGAAAGGAACCCTCTAAAATGGAAAAACAATTGCACGAGACCATTTTATACCCCGACATTTCATTTCCGTACATTATGTACACCCATACTATTCATGGAAGCATTCCTAAAGGCAGAGGATTTAACGATTTACATTGGCATGAAGAACTACAAATCACCTTGGTTACTAAAGGAAAATTAGTCATACAAGTTAATGGGATTGATCATGAATTGGAAACAGGCCAGGCCATTTTAATTAATAAAGGCATCCTTCATGTTACAACGAGCCTGACCCATAACGGTCAATATGTTAGTTTTAACTTTCCTGATAAACTGCTGGCCTTCTACGCAGACAGTGCCATGGAAAAAAATTATGTGCTGCCTTATACAAACTCTTCCTTAGTATCACTAGTAATCAAGGGAGCCGTGGAATGGGAAAGTCATGTGCTGGAGACGCTTTGGGATATGAAAAAGAAGTTTGATATGAAAAAAAACTGGGGGTGGGAGTATGAGGTTGCTATCAAAACGGTACAGCTATGGTTCACCTTGATTTCCAACATTTCGCTTTCTTCCGAGGGAGCACCTAAATACTCAAAGCTGCAGCAGGAAAGACTTCAATTAATGCTCAGCTTCATCCATCAGAACTACTCCAATCAAATAACACTGCAGGAAATTGCCGAAGTCGCGCATTTGAGTGTTTCGGAATGCACCCGGAGCTTTAAGAGAACCATTCATATGACACCTTACGACTACTTAATTAAGTACCGCATCAAGAAGAGCAGCGAGTTATTGCTCTCATCAGACTATACAATAACCGAAATAGCCCACAGAGCGGGCTTCAATCATGTCAATCACTTTATTCAATCCTTTAAAAAATATCATGAAAGAACGCCTAAAGATTTCCGAAAATTTAGAAATGAAATCAATGAGTGAGGCTCCCTAATGAGTAAAAAAGACCCCTGAAAGAACGGGGCCACTCACCATATGGTATCTATTCAGTTTCAATGCTAATCGTTATTGTTCATAAAATTCTGCTTCTCTATGTAATTCAGCACGGTCTGCGAGAACTCGAGATGAGATTCTTTCGTATATTTAGCAACCGTATAGATTTGGGCAAGGTTCTTTAATCCCAATCGTTCGGTCATTTCTTTGAGCCGAGGGATATCCATATAGCGCTGCCATCCCTTTTCGTTTCTTTCTGCATAGATGTCTTGAATCTCTTCATCCGAATAGTCCTGATACTGCTCATAATGAACAAGCCCATGCTTCGGCAAGCGGTCACGCAGCGCAGGAGCTTCTGCAGGGTATCCCAATGAATAACCGACAATCGGGACGACATTGGGCGGCAGGTTCAGCAGTTCACCAATCTGGTCGCAGTTGGCAAGCGTTGAACCCATGTAACAAATGCCTAGTCCCGCATTCTCTGCTGCCAGCGCACAGTTCTGTGCGGCCAGACATGCATCTACGGCTCCGATCATGAAGCTCATGAAATTGTCAAAATGCACAGGTGCATCCTGGAGCATCAGCCATTTTCTCATTCTATTGAAGTCAGCACAAAAGGTTAAAAGAACAGGAGCATCGACCACCATCGATTGCTCCATATGTGCGGTATATAGCTTATTCTTCAGCTCTTTGTCTCTCGTTACAATGATGGAGTATGGCTGCATATTACCGCTTGAAGATGCACGAATACCGGCATCCAATATTTGCTGCAAAAGCTCCTGACTTACTTCCCTGTCTTCATATTCCCGTATAGATCTATGTCCGTGTATGACATCATGTAATTCCAAAACTCTCACTCCTTCAAAATATCGTTAGCAATTTGTTCTGTTCTCATTTTATCGAATCTTTTTAACCGGTGTCCAATACCGGGCAATTGGATGCCGCACCAGCCGCTTACATCGCATTGGCCATGTTCATTACTACCGACAGCAACCACCGTGCCGTCCGATTTAAGTCCTACGGTATGAGCGCAACCCGCCGCAACTGCCACAAGATCGCGCCAATCACTTACGTTACATTGGCCATACTCATTCCAACCCGCAGCCGCCACAGTACCGTCTGATTTAAGGCCGATAGTATGATTGCTGCCCGCCGCTATCGCGACGATGCCACGCCAGCCGTCTACATCGCATTGGCCGTATTTATTCAAACCTGCAGCCGTCACTGTACCATCCGATTTAAGACCGATGGTATGAAGATATCCCGCCGCGATGTCCACGATATCGCACCAGCCGCTTACATTGCATTGGCAGTATCGATTATTACCCACAGCCGTCACCGTGCCGTCCAATTTCAGACCGATCGTATGCCAGTCACCCGCTGAGACCTTCACGATGTCGCGCCAGCCGCTTACATTGCATTCACCATCATTATTTCGGCCCACTGCTATCACTGTGCCATCCGATTTCAGTCCAATGGTACGACGCCAACCCGCCGCGACCTTCACGATATCGCTCCAGCCGCTTACATCACATTGGTCATAGTTATTCCACCCCACAGCCGTTACCGTGCCGTCAGATTTAAGACCGATCGTATGAGCATTCCCCGTGTTCGTCGCCATATGAACATTACCAGCCGCGACCGCCACAATATCGCGCCAGCCACTTACATCACACTGGCCATATTTATTATCACCCACAGCCGTCACCGTGCCGTCAGATTTAAGCCCAACGGTATGACGACGACCTGCCGCTAGGGTATCCATGTTCTTACCTCCTTGAACAAGCTAG
>RCUO01000701.1_pt1 | contig 15528 bp, 10 predicted proteins | sample 2166161 | NCBI WGS metagenome assembly RCUO01 (sample SAMN09932617, study PRJNA488358) | compost metagenome | feature: garden; material: soil; isolation source: compost soil in cyclohexanecarbonitrile-enriched culture | place: Germany: Experimental Botanical Garden Goettingen | collected 2016-01-27 | reverse complement strand
GGAAGAGCTGAACGTTGATTTCCCTGTCGTTAACCTTGGAGGAGGCTTCGGCATCCGGTATGTGGACGGCGATACTCCGCTGCTCGTATCGGAATATGTTGCTGCTATTACAGATGCTGTTAAGACACATTTTGCCGGGATCGGCAGCCAGCTGCCGCAAATCTGGGTAGAGCCGGGCCGCAGCATCGTCGGTGATGCCGGTACTACACTGTACACAGTGGGTACGAACAAGGAGATTCCGGGTGTCCGCAAATACGTTGCTGTTGACGGCGGCATGACGGATAATCCGCGCCCTGCGCTGTACGAATCCAAGTATGAAGCGCTGCTGGCTAACCGGGCTACTGAGGACAACGAAGAGACGGTTTCCATCGCCGGCAAATGCTGTGAGAGCGGCGATATGCTGATCTGGGATGTAGAGCTGCCTGCCGTGAAGAGCGGGGATCTGCTCGCAGTAGCCTGCACCGGTGCCTATAACTATTCGATGGCCAGCAATTACAACCGCATCCGCCGTCCGGCAGTGGTGTTTGTGCAGAACGGACAGAGCGATCTGGTTGTGCGCCGTGAGAGTCATCATGACATTGTCGCCAACGATATTGTCCCTGAGCGGATTGCCAAGCAGGCTGTAACGAAGTAGGCATTCTTACTCCGGCACAGGCTGTCCGGGCTGAGTACGCTGCAAAGCAGGCGGGAAACCCTCCCGCCTGCTTTGCTTTGTGCGGAGTTTCATAGTAAACTAATAAACGTATTCTACATCTGAACTTTTGGAAGGGGTCATTTACATATGGCAAAGCAAGCGAAAGTAACACTTGAGAACGGCGGCGTAGTGCTGATCGACCTGTTTGAGAACGATGCTCCTAACACTGTAGCCAACTTTGAGAAGCTGGCTAACGACGGTTTCTACAACGGTCTTGTATTCCACCGCGTTATCCCTGGCTTCGTAGCACAGGGCGGCTGCCCTAACGGAACAGGAACCGGCGGTCCAGGCTACACCATTAACTGTGAGATCAACCCTAACAAGCATGAGCGCGGGTCACTGGCAATGGCGCATGCCGGCAGAAACACAGGCGGAAGCCAGTTCTACATCTGCTACGGACCACAGCCGCACCTTGACGGAGTACACACTGTATTCGGTAAAGTAGTACAAGGCATGGAGCTGGTTGACAGCTTCCAGGGACGCGACAAAATGACTTCAGTTGAAATTATTGAAGCTTAATTAATCCGGTTCAGGGGTACATGCCCTTTTCGGATACCGCAAAAGCACCGTGCTGGTTTTTCCAGCGCGGTGCTTTTTTTGTACAAGCCTATAAGCTTCTTTTACGGGAGTTGCCCCGGCTTCTAAGGCTTTCCGGAAGTTTGAAGAAGATCAGAAACATCGACAGGAAAATGATAAAGGCAAAGGCCTCCTCCACCAGCAGATAATATGGATAAGGGCCAAAATAATCGAGTACAGAAAATGTGCCGGGCTTATGTGCCAGGAACATATAGTTGGCACCCAGCAGCTTATCCAGGCCAAAGACCACGGCAGCAACCAGGTTGAGACCCAGCATCGTGAACAGCAGTGACCGCCAGGTTGGACGGTAGCCGTAGGCCCAGGTCATGAACAGGGATGACAGCACTATCGCCGCATGGGCGGTGAAAAACAGTATAAAACGGAAATGAGGAAAAGGATATACCAGATTGGGGGTTAAAAGAGCGATAGCCGCTCCCCCGATCCCGGCAAAATAAAGAAAGTCATAGAGCAGCCGGCTGCGGGTCAGCAGCATGATAATGGATAACAGCAGAGTAATCCCGCACAGCTCAAGCGGCAGCGAGTACCGGGCTGTCCAGATGCCGTGCGAAAGATACCAGGCATGCAGTCCTCCATCTGAAGCCAGCAGTACTATGATCAGCAGCCAGCGGACGGAGTTCCGCAGTGACGGGCGGGTACGCAGCGCAAATCTGGCCGAGAACAGCAGCAGGCAGAGTATTGCTGTCACACCAAGAGCAATGAAATGCGGCAGCGAGAACATAATGAAATCCGTTTCATGCTTCCGTCCAAATAAGGTGATCAGGTCCACAACGGTCGCTCCTTTTTAAATGAGTCTTGCTTATCAAAAATAAATATTCCGATTTTTAACATTATTCTGATTCTAAGCTTCTATACTTAGGTGATATAAGTATATAACGCTCAAGCTGACCAGAAAAGGAAGGAATTCTGTGTGTTTACATAAGATGGACGCTTTACGACCGAAATACATAACTGGCCTTGGGGCGGCGTATGTCATTACAAACAGGTTCGGCGACATCTTTAACACAATCCTTGGCGGGAGCTTGATATGAAAACCAGGAAATGGGGGCTACCGGGGAATGGTGAAAAAAAGGATTAGTCTGGCGCTTGTGGTTCTTATGCTATTTGTGCAATACGCTTACGGTATCGGGTCTATTTCACAGGTTAAGGCAGCAGCGATCGAGAATGAGGCGGACATCATTACCAGTGTGTCCATGGCTGTTTACGGACCTGACGGAAGTACGGTTACCGGCAGCGTCTATGACGTGAATTCAACCGTCACCCTTGATTATACATGGGCGCTTCCGGACGGGCACAGCTATAGTGCAGGGGATACTTTTACCTTCAAGCTCCCTGAGCAGTTCCAGCTGTACAATGATATCAGCGGGGAACTCGTCTCAGATGACGGGCAGGCAGGGGTATTTACGATCAGCAAGGATACTCATGAAGCGGCTATGACCTTTGGCAGCTACATTGAGAGCCATGGGAACGTGCACGGAACCCTGCGGGTCAATACCAAATTTGACCGGACAAAAGTCGGCGGGAGCACGACAGAGCAGATTGTCTTTCCGGTTAACGGAGGTTCACAGACCATAATAGTGTCATTCAAGCCGGAGGTAGGCTCAACAATCGGCAAGTCCGGTGTTGCCAGCGGCTTCAATGCCGGACGGATTGACTGGACTGTGGATGTGAACAAACGGCTGGAGCCGGTGACAAATGCAGTTGTTACCGATCCGGTCCCGGCCGGTTTGTCGCTGGACAATACGGTGACACTGGCTGTGTATGAGCTGAATGTGCAGCTTGACGGCTCAGTGCAGCAGGGGGGCCTGGTGGATACCGGGAAGTATACCGCGGAGGTTGCCGGTGGCGTACTTACAGTGCGTTTTGCCGATCCGGTCATTAACGGGGCTTACCGGCTCACCTATTCCACAGGAATCACTGGCGATGAAGCCAGCTATACCAATACTGCGACTTTTACGGGAGACGGACGCGATCCGGCCAGTGCCTCTGCGACTGTTACAGTAGAGCGCGGCGGCAGCCTCAAAAAACAAGCGGTGCATTATGATTGGGGTATTCAGGTCATTACCTGGGCTATTGAATACAACTACAATCTGAAGGCTATTCCGCAGCAGAGTGCAGTGCTTACAGACCTGTTCGATGATTCCCAGCGGCTTGTGCCCGGTTCGGTTGTTGTTTATCCGGTAACACTGGATTCAACCGGTACAGCAATCAAGGGTTCGGCCCTGACAGAAAACACGGACTATACAGTGAGCGGTATTACCGGGGACAAAAAGCAGGGCTTCAAGCTGCAGTTCACAAACGGTATCAGCTCTGCATACCGGATCGAGTATAAAACGGAGGCGGTCGGCCGGGTGTTTAAGGACCATACGGTGACGAATACTGTTTCCGAAAGCACCTACAGCTCTACAGCTACACAGCTGGTCAGACCGATCATTATTTACAAGACCTTCTCGGGGGCGGATTACAAGGCTCACACTGCCAACTGGAAAATCACATTAAACGGTGATAACTATCCGATGAAGGAGGTGCTCGTTACTGATACCTTCCCGCAGGGAGGCCAAAAGCTGCTCCCGGATACCATTGTGGTGCGGAACAGCAGCGGTACCGTGCTTGGCGATTCAGCGTACACACTGGAATATGTTTCGCCGGTTGTGCCGAATGCCGGCTTCAAGGTGAAATTTAAATCCGCAATCAGCGGATCTTATACCATCAGCTATACTACACAGTTCAGCAATGACTGGCTGAAGGGTACAACCGATGATTTTATCAACACCGCCAGAATTGACTGGAAGGATATCGAAGGCGTTACTCAGACTGCCAGTGCAGAAGGTAAGTTCATTCCCCGTCCGGAGTGGAAGAATAACGGCTTCAAAACCGGGGTATATGATGCTTCCGGCAAGGAGCTGACCTGGACTGTAGGTGTCAATTATACAGCTAAAGCAGTAGTGGCCCCTATTGTTTCAGATGTGCTAACTGCAGGGCAGAGTCTGGTTCCGGCTTCCCTTAAGGTCTACAGATTGAATGTGGACGCCAAAGGGGATTATTCGCAGGGAGCCGAACTGGGCAGTAATGCATTTTCCTATTCGGTGGGAAGCGGTAATGAACTGCGGGTTGTGTTTGCAGACAGCATCAACGAGCCTTACGTCATTGTCTTCAAGACCAGCCTGGCCGGGCAGCTGATTGGCAGCACAGTAGTTAATACTGCAAAGCTCCTGGATGGCAGCATAAAGGTATCCAAGGATTTAATTGCCTCAGTGAAGATCCCGAACGGCGGAGAGTATGTTCTGAAGAGCGGGCTGCAGAACGGGGATAAGGTCGATTGGAGCCTGGCAGTGAACCGCAGCCAGTCCCATGTGAAGGATGCCAAAATTATTGATACACCAAGCTTTAACCAGATTTTGCTGCCGGATTCTTTCCGGCTGTATGCTGGGGCGGCTGCCGTTAACGGTGACATCACTAAGAGCGGCGCAGCACTAATTAAAGATGTGGATTATACGCTGCAGGTACTGACTGATGACGATGGCAGACAGAGCTTTGAATTAAGCTTTGCCCGTGACATCGACAGAGCGTATATCCTTGAATATCAGTCGCTGATTGTAGCAAAGACCGGTGACAAGCTGACCAATACGGCGAAATTCACCGGTAATAACGTCGTGCTTGTTGAAAAAGACACAACCTCGGAAATAATCGTGGGCGTATCCAGCGGTTCGGGTACAGGCAGCGGGGAGCGGGGAACACTGACAGTCAGCAAGCTGGACGCACAGGACAGCGGGAAGCTGCTGGCAGGCGCTACCTTCGAGCTGTACCGGCTGAACGGTACTGAACGTGTTCTTGTCAACACGCGGACTACGGATGCTGCAGGCAAAGCTGTATTTAACAACCTTTGGCTGGGCAGCTATGTTCTGATTGAAACAGCAGCGCCAAGCGGATATGTACTGGATACAAAAGAATATCCTGTAACCATAGGCTCGGTAACAGGCGTCAACCTGACGGTGTATAATACCGCAGTGTTGCCTACAGCGACGGCTGCTCCGACAGCTACACCAACTGTGGCACCTACGGCAGCACCAACGGCTGCCCCAACCGTGGCACCAACAGCAACACCGGCAGTTACAGAGTCACCGGTGCCTACAGCATCACCGGTTCCAACGGAATCGGCGGCCCCTGGCATAACACCGTCACCGGCGCCTACAGCTCCGGCAACACCGGGACCAACACCGGCGGTCACTCCGGCAATTCCGGGAGGTACACCGGGAACACCGGCTCCAGGGACTGAAGTGCCTGGTATAATTGTAGTGGATGATGAAATTCCTGGCGGTCCGGCAATCCTTCCTTCGGCAACACCGGGAGTGACAGGAACTCCGGGTGAAGGTCCGGTGGAGATCCCGACCGATGAGATTCCGCTGGGCGGCGGTGATCCGGATAGCGGTACCCCTGGTACCCCGGATACTACAACTCCTGATATCGATATTACAGATGACAGCATTCCAAGGGGAACCGTGACAGATCCGGCAGCCGGCGGCCAGCTGCCGCAGACCGGGGAGAACAGTCCCCTGCTGATCTATCTGGCCGGTCTTGGACTGATTGCAGCAGGTGTGGTACTGAACCGGGTGTATAGACACAGACGCAATCAGTAGCAGACGATACGAATAAACGGATCTCATAATCAGTTATAGCAAAGAGCCTGCGGCAGAAGATGCCGCAGGCTCTTTTTCTAGCTAATTCAAAGTGAGGATGTAATGAATTGCAGTGCCATCCTTGGCATATGAAAGGTTCCAGCCTAGTTTTTCTGCCGTAAAGGACAGCGGGATCAGCGCTTTGCCTCCGGCCAGCAGGGGGGCAGCCTCAAGTGCCAGGCTTATGCCGTCGGCCAGCGCAGCCTTGCTGCCCAGCGTAAACACTACCGTATGCTGCTGATTTGAGACGCTCACAGTCTTGCTTACGGGGTCCCAGGTGACTTCCGCTCCTAATGCAGCGGCTATTTCTTTAGCGGATAGCCATAACTCCTGATTACCCTGGATCAGCCGGGCAGTAAAGGCCAGTTTATGTCCGTCTATGATAACGCTGCATGTATAAACATTACCGCTGGTGTCGATAGCTGCACTGCCGGCCTGAGCTTCCAGCAAACCGTTAAATCTGTCGATATTATCATCTGTTACGAGATAATCGCTGTCTCGTATGCCTATGGCTTCAGCGATCCGGCTGTTAACCTCACCGCTGTGATGGCTTAGATCCTTGTACAGGTCCAGGTTGTATGTCCAGCCGGAAGCGCTCTGGAAATCATACAGGCTGACATTGCTGTACCGGCTGAACTGCCCGTACATCCATTTACGCATCACGAGCTGGTTGGCAAAGCGGACCGGATTATCATTGTACCAGGCAACCTGGCGCATCACACTATAGGGCGGATAGTAAAAGTGAAATTTGACATCGGGATAAGCCTCCAGCAGCGGTAGGATATACGTGTTGAAATGCTCTTTAAGCTGGTCTGTGCCTTCCTCATTCACCCCGAAGTACAGCTCATTATCACTGGCCTGAAGATAGGCTTCGGCCGCATTCTTTTTACCGAAGCTTACTTCTTCATTCCAGTTGTTCAGCAGCTCCAGCTCCTTGCCGGCCGTGCCTTCAAGCATGCTTTTAATACTGAGTGCAAACTGCCTGTACACGGAGGAATTGAACCAGTACCGATAATCGTTCCACAGTTTGTTGTCGTACAGATAGTCCGGAAAATCGGCTGAGGCTGACTCCGTTTCCAGCTTAAGGGAGAAATAATCAAGCCCCCAGATTACCTGCTTTACTTGCCCGGTCTCAAGAGCCAGCCTGGCGATTTTGTAATGCTCATCTACTGTGGAGCCTTCCATTGACAGCTTCAGCGTGGTTCCGCCAATGCTCTGATTCACCTGGGCAGGCAGAAAGTTCTCCGTCATGGAGGTGCCGATGATGATGTTGTCATAGTCATAATTTTTGGCTAGCCCGGGGTTCTGGTACCGTTCTTCTTCAGAGAATAGAGGCGTATACCATGAGGATTTATGATAGAACTGGAGCGGGTCGAGGAATGCGGTAAGCAGGGCGGCAGCCGCCGCGGTAAGGGCAAGAAACAGCAGGAACAGGAGCATCAGCTGCCTGGAGCGGGTATGCAGACCGCGCGGCTGTGCTGTGCTTTTTGCAGAAATAACAGGTTTAGGCTGTGGTGTGAGCATCGTGGACAGACCTCCTATGGCGGTTTTAAAAGTTAAAATACAGGAACGGCGTAATCCGGTTGAAGAAAAACAGGGAGAATACGAAGATCAAGGCCATCGCCAGTAATGTTTTCCAGCCCCGCACCTTTAGCGGCTGCTCCGGGCGTACAAGAATGACAACGGTCAGCAAAAGAATCAGCAGGATCGCCCATTTGAGTCCTGCAGCCGAACCGAGTCCAAGTCCGTTCAGCCCGCTCATCCCTTTCAACAGTCTGAGGGCAACCGGTATTTCCTCAGCCCGGAAGAACACCCAGGTCACATTGATAAAAGAAAACGTCAGCGCCCAGGCCAGCCATTTAGGCAGGGTTAGCCCAATGCGGGCTCCGATTTTTTCGACGGCCTGGCCTACTCCGTGCAGCAGCCCCCAGAGCAGGAACATCCAGCCGGCCCCGTGCCACAGGCCCCCCAGCAGAAAAGTGATAATTACGTTGCGGATGGAGGTCCAGAAGCCTTTGCGGTTCCCGCCAAGCGGAATATAGATATAATCGCGGAGGAACCGGCTGAGCGTCATATGCCAGCGTCTCCAGAAGCCGCTGATGCTGATAGCCCGGTACGGATTGTTGAAGTTCTGCGGAAGTACGATATTGAACAGCAGGGCGATTCCGATCGCCATATCCGTATAGCCGCTGAAGTCGAAATAAAGCTGCAGCGTATAAGAAAGCACGGCTACCCAGGAGTCGATAAAATAGACTGCCGAGCTGAAGCCGCTGTCAGCATAACCGGCAAGCGTATCGGCAAGGATCACCTTTTTGCCCAGTCCGGTACAAAACAGCAGGGAGCCCTGCAGAATGTTCCCCCAGTTCCACAGCTTGCCGCGCAGCCGGTCAAACTGCGGCATCATGTCCTTGTGATGGAGGATAGGACCCGCGATCAGATGCGGGAAAAACGTGACGAAGAGAATGTAATTAACCAGACTGTATTCGCGGGCCTGCTGCCTGTATGTATCAACCAGATAGGCGATTTGTGTAAAAGTGAAAAAGCTGATGCCCAGCGGAAGGACAAGCTCCAGCAGAGCTGCACTGCTTCCGGTAAGTCCGTTCCAGCTGCTGATCAGAAAATCAGCATACTTGTAATACAGGAGCAGCAGCAGATTCGCAGCCAGGCCGGCAAGCAGCAGCAGCCGGGGATGCAGTCTGCCGCCGTGCATGATCCGGCCAAGCGCATAGTTGAACAGAATGGACAAAAGGATCAAAGGGATGTAACGGATATTCCACCAGCCATAGAATACAAGCGAGGCCAGCGCCAGCCACAGCTTGGAGCAGAGGAACAGACGGAGACGATTCAGGAGGAAATATCCTGCCAGCACAGCCGGCAGGAAAGCAAACATGAAGGTGTAGGAATTAAATAGCATATGTACCCTCGCTTATAGAGAATTTAGTATAGCAATTACTATAAGCGACAGTTCTTAAGAGCGGCCTGGCAGAGATCTTATCATTTTCTTAACAGGTATGAATGTTTTCTTAGGAATGAAGCCGCATCCCTGCTTCCAGCTTCTGTTGTGCTTCCTTCCGTGAGCCCTGCTTCAAATTCCTGGAGCCGAGGACGGTGACCAGCAGGATCGACATACCGGAAGCCGCAAGCAGCAGGTAGGAGGGGACCCTGTCTACAAGTGCACCGTAGAGGATCATTCCTGCCGGTGCAATCGCACCAGAAGCTGTTTCCACTACGGCAAACACTCTTCCAAGATAGGCTGGTTCGACACTCTGCTGCAGGTACACCTGCACCGGAATATTAATATTCATCACTGTGCAGCCGACCATAAACAGCATGGACATCAGGTAAATAAAAGCTCCGGTACGGCTCAAATCCAGAATCAGGGGTACGGCAAGGCCAAGGAACAGCAGGCCGAGCATGAAGAGGCCGCGGATGAGCGAGCCGGTTGGACTGCTGCTCTGGCGGCGGACGGTCAGCAGCATGGACATCACCAGCATGCCGGCGGCAAGCATTGCATTAATGGTGCCATATTGTCCTGAGCTGAGTGAGAGGTTCTGCACAACGGCATAGGGCAGCACAACATTCAGGGCAACGACGAAGAAATTGACCCAGAAAACAATGACCAGGACGGAGCGGATGACCGGGTTCTGATACACGTAGGATATGCCCCCGGCAAGACTGCCGCGGAATTCTGCGAATACCGGGTGCCTGGTCTGGGCGGCGGATATACCGGGCCGCGGCTTATTCCGTTCAGCGATATCAGCCGGGTTAGCCGCCGGGTTGAACTTGAGGCCTATGCTCATGAGGGTGGAGACAGCAAAGCCGGCAGCATTCAGCAGCAGGAATAGCTTCAGCGGGACGATGGCATAGAGCATGCCGCCGAGCACAGGGGCAAGCAGATTGCCGATGGAGCCGGCAGTCTGATTAAGTGAACTGGCCCGCTGGAGTGAGCCGGGCTCTACAAGCTGGAGCAGGGAAGCGGAGACCGCGATGCCGTAGAAGGTGGAGCATACGGACAGGAGAACGAGGGTCACATAAACAGGCGTCAGGGTAACTCCGTTCAGCGAGACGGCCAGATACGCCAGCAGCAGCCCCGCTACAGCGGCGAGATCGGAATAGATCAGCAGCCTGCGGCGGTTCATCCTGTCAGCCATTACTCCGGCAAAAGGTGCCAGCACAATCCGGGGCAGCATTCCACAGACCATCGTAACCGCGAAGCTGCTTCCGGAGCCCGTCAATTTCAGAATGTATAAGCCGACTACAAAGGTAAACATGCCGGAGCCGAGAATTGAAGCGAGCTTGGCTGTGAAGAACAGCAGCATATTACGGTTGCCTGGAATAGCCCAGAAGCTTATTGGTTTAACCATATACTCAACTCCTTTAGAATACATGTTTAATTAAATTAAACTTATTGTATGATCATAAGCTGAGAAATGCAATCAAAAGTTTAATTAAATTAAACTTTGTTTTTTCTTTAACCTATATTAAGTTATACTGGGGGAAAGACAGACAGAAGGATGGCTAAAAAGATGACAACGAAACAGGCGATCGGGGATAAACTAAAAGCGTTGCGCCTATCCAAAGGGCTTACACAGAGTGAGCTGGCCGGAGAAGATATGACCAAAAGCATGCTCAGCCAGATCGAAAACGGCCGGGCACTGCCCTCCATGCGCAGCCTGCAGATTTTGGCTGAACGGCTTGGAGTGGATGCCGGTTACTTCCTGGAGGATGACCAGAGCGTGGAGCTGGCCAGGATGGTGCGTGATATAGAAGTACAGTTCAAGCAGAAAAATTATCAGGCAGTTGTCTCCAGTGTGCAGCCGCTGCTGGGCGGAAAGCTGCCGGTAACCGTTGATGCCGCCCGGCTGATGGAGTTCTATGTGGCTGCCTGTTACTATACCGGAAGTGCTGGAGGTGAAGAGGCGGTTTCCAGAGCGGCAGAAATTTACGAGCGTTTCGGCTTGTTTGTAGAGAGCGCCAAAGTACAATATCTGACGTACGCATTGCTGTTCACGCAGGGGAAGTATGAGGAAAGCCTGGAGCTGATCCGGAGTGTACGGGGAAAATATCTGACTAAAAAGGTAGGCAACAATTTTCTGTTTGAACTGGACCTTCATTATGCTGAGAGTGTGACCCTGTCCGCCCTGGGTGATTACAGCGGGAGTAAGGAAGCTGCACAGGCAGCTGTTGCCTTGTCCCGGGAAGAAAACGTCTTTTATATGACGGATCACCTGTACCGCGTATTATCCAATCTTGCACTCATGTCGGGAAATCTGGACGAAGCGAAACAGTATCTGGAGAAGGCGCGTCTGTATGTAAAGCTGTCGGAGAATGAAGAGTCTGTACAGCTGCTCAGGCTGGCAGATATCAGGCTGGCGAATGCGGAGCAGCGGTATGAAGAGGCGCTAGAGCTGGGGCACAGCTTCCAGGTGACAGGGGACCGGTATGTATCCAGCTGTAACCTGATGGCTGGAATAGCCCTGTATCATCTGCTCCGTGATGACGAGGCGCTGGAGGCATTGTCCCGGGTTACCTTGACAGATGACGTTCACCATCCGCTGGACCGGGCGGCAGTGTTCACTTCTTATGCCTATAAAGCCAGAATCTATGCCAGAACAGGCAAGCTTGAGGAAGCGCGCCAGCAGTCGCAGACTGCTTACGAGCGTGTGCAGCATTTTCCGTCCTCTGTATATTGCACGTTCATCCGCGATACTTACCGTGAGCTGCACCAGCAGTAGGATAGTACAAGTACCAGTGCAGCACAAAAAGAGCGAAACCGGGGTTGGCCGGCCTCCTCTTTTTTGTGCTGGCGAAAACTCAGCGATTGAATTTGATTTTACGGTATGCACTGCGGAAAGCTTGTTTCAAACGCTGTCTGTTTGCGTGAACTTGTAGCAGTAATAACCCCGCCGTGCAGCTCGGCAATGCTCTTGGCGATCGCCAGGCCGAGTCCGCTGCCGCCAGTCTTCCGTGAGCGGGATTTGTCCACCCGGTAGAAGCGTTGGAACAGATGGGGCAGATCCCCGGCTGGGATTGGCGGTCCGTAGTTGGTGCAGACGGCTACGACCTGATCCTGCCTGCGGAAGACGGAGATATCGAGCTGCTTGCCTTCTTTTCCGTAACGCACTGCGTTGGTGAACAGGTTCTCATACAGCCGGACCAGCTCATCAGCATCTCCTTGTATGACCAGCGGACCGGGATCGGTGCGGATGCTGTAGCTCATGCCTGCGGCCTCAAGTACAGGGACGAATTCTTCAGCAAGCTGTTCAAGCAGGTTGCCAAGATTGACCGGCTCCTGTCGCAGCGGCAGACCGCTTGAGGTAATGCGGGTATACTCGAACAGATCGTCGATCAGCTTTTTGAGCGTCAGCGATTTATCGTAAGCGATGCTGATATAATAGCGAAGTTCGATTTCATCGGCATAGCGGTCTTTTTCGACATATTCCAGAAAGCCCAGCACAGAGGTCAGCGGTGTACGCAGGTCATGTGATACCCCGGTGATAAGCTCATCCTTGGCTATGGCTGCCGCCCGTTCCTCATCCATCGCCGATTTAAGCCTGCCGGCCATCTTGTTGATGTTATCAGCAAGCGTCCCGAGCTCCTCTGTGCCTGTGACTGCTATCCGGAAGGACAGGTTGCCGTCCGCCATGTTTTGCACACCGGATGAAATGCTGCGCACATAACTCATCGTATTTTTGGTCAACGCCAGAAAAAAGAAGGTGTACAGCGGGATGCCGATGATCAGTACAACCGGAATGGAGCCGATATTGTTAATTACCCAGCGGAGCAGCTTGACCCCCCAGAAGGAGCGCGAGGGATTGAGCCACAGCAGCATGGAAGCCCCCCAGAACAGGACCATGATGATGAGTGCGGCCAGCACAAGGCTGGCCAGGCCAAATCCGGCCAGCCGCCAGGATAAAGTATTGAACCGCTTCGTATTCAGAGCAGCTTAACCTCCCTTTTCAATTTTGTAGCCAACGCCCCATACCGTCTTCAGATATTTCGGCTGGCGCGGGTTATCTTCGATTTTTTCCCTAATTTTGCGGATATGCACCATCAGCGTATTATTGCTGTCCAGATACTGCTCCTTCCAGACCTTGGAGTAAATCTGTTCCATGCTCAGTACTTGTCCGCTGTTGCGGGCCAGCAGCTCAAGTATGGCGAATTCCCGCGGTGTCAGCTTGACCGGCTGGCCTTCTACACTAACCTCATGTGTGGCGGAGTTAACTGCCAGCCCGTCGATAATCATCCCGCTGTCTTTGGCGGCGGCGTCACCCAGATAGCTTCTTGTCCGGCGCAGCTGTGATTTGATGCGGGCAACCAGCTCCAGCGGACTGAACGGCTTGGTGACATAATCGTCAGCGCCCACACTGAGCCCGGTGATTTTATCCAGCTCCTGTCCTTTGGCGGACAGCATAATGATCGGGAATTTACGGGTTTCGCGGATTTTGATGCAGGCCTCCAGCCCGTCCATTTCCGGCATCATAATGTCAAGCACCATCAAATCAATGGTTTCTCTGCTGACAATGTCCAGCGCCTCCAGCCCGGTCCTTGCAGTCAGCAGCCTGTAGCCCTCGTGCTCCAGATAAATCTGCATTAATTTGATAATCTCCGCCTCATCATCCACGAGCAGCAGTGTTCCGTTATTCATGGTTCAACATCCTTTCCTGCGTATCCGTGCAGCCTTGCCTTGCATACCTGAATTATACATGATCTGCCGCCGCCTGTTCATTGTAGTCCGGGAATCTTAACGCCGGCAGGAGAGCATCTGTACAAAAGCTTAATTTATTCTTAACAAATCTTCAGATTTAGCAGTTCAGGGACTTGCTTATTGGTCATTTGCTGCGGTAATGCTATAATAACTAAAATTCAATGATCGGGGGAAATGGAATGTGGAAGGAATTTAAAAGCTTTGCCATCAAGGGGAATGTGCTGGATCTGGCAGTTGCCGTAGTCATCGGGGCGGCATTCGGTAAAATTGTATCCTCGCTGGTTGCCGACATTATTATGCCTCTTGTGGGCTTGCTTAGCGGCGGGATTGATCTGGAAAAACTCACCTTAACCTATCTCGATGCCGAGGTGAAATACGGGATATTCCTGCAGAGTGTGGTGGATTTCTTTATTATCTCTTTCTCCATTTTTATGGTGGTCAAGCTGGCCAGCCGGTTTAAGCACAAGGAGACGGTAAAAGTTGAGGTTGTAGAGACTCCGGCACCGGGTCCGGAGATTGTCCTGCTGACGGAAATCCGCGATCTGCTGAAAGTGAATAAGCAGGGAGAGGTGTAGCGGTAGGGTGCTGGCTATGCTATAACGCTGCTGTGCTTAATTATCTCCTTTTGATAAAGCTGAAGGGCGGCGGGTACATCAACCGGCACTCCTAAGATAGCTGCAACTGAGGCCTGCCGGACAGGAGCGGTTAAGCCGTCGGCATTCAGTACCCGCTTGCTTTTTTTACCGTATAGTGCTAACTTTATTTTAGTCAGTATTGCTGGCTGTGCTATAATAGGTACTTAATTTCATACTGGTTTGATCCTTCAGGGCAGGGTGTAATTCCCTACCGGCGGTGATGTCACTGTTCAATGGCTGTTACAGCCTTAACGTGCTTAGTCCGCTACCCGCGCTGTATCTTGTGATACAGACGGTGGACCCGGTGCAATTCCGGGACCGACAGTATAGTCTGGATGGAAGAAGGAGAGAATAACGTACTGCCCCTGAACGGGCAGGCGTACTGGTGTATTTCATAATATATTGTGCGAACTTTCACAAAGGTTGGTGAAAGGGTTTATTTACGCACCATTTTATTTGAATTGCCGGCAAACTCTCGTATATCCCGTCTTGAACTCCGCCTGGAGATTGAGACGGGTTTTTCTGTTTTTTACTGAAGGCAACACAGCAGAGATTGGAGGCAGATCATGGATATCATGAATGATGAGTTTTACATGTCGCTTGCGCTGGACATGGCGGAAAGAGCGCAGGGGCAGACGGGGATTAACCCGGTTGTCGGCTGTGTCGTCGTAAAGGACGGGGCCGTGATCGGCCTGGGCACACATCTGCAGCGCGGCACCGGCCATGCTGAGGTGCATGCGCTGAATATGGCCGCAGGCAAGGCACAGGGAAGCACCGCCTATGTCACGCTTGAGCCGTGCAGCCATTACGGCAAGACGCCGCCGTGCAGCCAGCGTCTGATTGACGAAGGGGTTACCCGGGTGGTGGTTGCCTGTGAAGACCCTAATCCGCAGGTAGCAGGCCGGGGCTTTGAAATGCTGCGCGAAGCGGGGATCGATGTTGAAGTCGGGATACTGCGTAGCCGTGCTTTGCGTCTCAATGAGCGGTTTATCAAGTATATTTTGACGAAGCAGCCGTTTGTAACCCTGAAGAGTGCCAGCACGCTGGACGGTAAGCTTGCCACGAAGACCGGTGACAGCAAATGGATATCGAACGGACAGGCAAGGGAAATTGTACATACGCTACGCCATCGTCATCAGGGGATTATGGTAGGTGTAGGCACGGTAATTGCGGATAATCCTTCGCTCACTACGCGCCTCGAGGTTCCCGGACTACATCCGG
>RCUO01000700.1_pt1 | contig 15545 bp, 18 predicted proteins | sample 2166161 | NCBI WGS metagenome assembly RCUO01 (sample SAMN09932617, study PRJNA488358) | compost metagenome | feature: garden; material: soil; isolation source: compost soil in cyclohexanecarbonitrile-enriched culture | place: Germany: Experimental Botanical Garden Goettingen | collected 2016-01-27 | reverse complement strand
GTGCAGGCCGGTTCCGATTGCGGGAATCTGATCCAGTATATTCTCAATTTGCTTCCGGTTAACATAGTACACAGCTGAACCCTCCAAGTAGTCAGGTGGTATGGAAGAACGATAATGTGCTATACTTACTTGCCGCGCCTGCCGCGGCGCTTCAGCCAGAATAACATAATGAAACAGGCAGCCAGAAAAACGATCAGATAGGTTAATGCTTCCATCGGATACTCAAGCTCACGCATGTACATCACCGCTTCCGGTATCAGATTTCATAATCTACCGCGATAGAAAGCTCCTTGACCTCATTAATGTGTGCAATGACTTCCTTGTGGGCAGGATGAACCTGATAGGCCTGCAGATCGTCAAGTGAAGCAACCGTGGTGACAAGCGCGATATCAAAGGAACGCTCCGAATGAATAATATCGGCTCCGACCTCAATCGAAAGCAGCTGCGGGATCTTTCCTTCCATGTTGCGTAGCACGCCGACTGTAGTTGCGACACTCTCCGGTGAACGGTCCTTCAATTTGAAGAATACGATATGTTTAATCATCTGATTCGCTCCCTGCAGACAGTTTTGTATTTTTTGATTACTAAAAATATATCATAACGGCAACACTTCTGAAAGAAACTTAACCCTCATGTCAGCAATTACAGCATTAACCATTGCAGCGTACCGGAAAGTATTGTAGTATAACGTTAAAAATTCGGAGGAAGTATGCCTAAGAATCAACAAGAACCTCATAAAATTCAGGCTTGGTCTCTGATCAACCGCAAATATCTTGGACAAGGCGTACGTGTAAAACGGTTCCGCAGACCCAAGCGCAGCCAGATCCGCAACCGGGTTCTGCTGGCAATCCTCATGGCAAAGGACATCAAATTGTCCAAGCTTGCAGAAGAGCTCTCCGTGTCCTCGCGCAGTGTAAGCGCCTGGGTATACGAGGGCCGCATCCCTTCCAGAAACAATCTGGACAAGGTATGCCGTCTGCTGGGTTATCCGTCCCATATTTTGTTCAACGAGGCACTCCTGCGGCAAAGTCCGATTGTATGCCAGCCTACCCCTTCACGTTTTATGAAAAGAACGCTTGCCCACTCTCCGCAGAATAACACGATTCTGACAGGGCTGTGCATGGTGTATGACTTTTCAGTAACCGATGTCAGCATCTGGATCGGCGTCCATCCGGGCACCTTCCGCAAATGGCTGCACCACTGTCATCTTCCGACCCTTGCCCTGCAGGAAAAGGCTGAAAGCTTCTTCCGCATTCCGCGGCATATTCTGTTTGCCGATTGTGAACTGCGATAGCAGGCAGAGCGCCGGATGAACCTTTACTCCTAAGCGACGACCCTACTTAAGGCCCCCCTTGCAAGACAAGGAGGGCCTATTGACGTCTTTTTCGGTCAGCCTATTTTATGTGCGATAAGGTACCGCAGTATGTATTCATGGGTTCCGCCCCGGCTGCTCTGCAGTCGCTCAACGAATGACCCGCTCTCAATAATCTCTGTTCCGGCAAAATGGCTTCTTAAATCGGCATCGCTGAAAAAGTGGGCGTATTTCCCTTCTTTGTACTCAAAGGTTCCCGGTTCAAGCTTGCGGCCGCAGCCGTTATTCGGGTCCTCATCGGAAAAACTGGTGAAATACAGCAGGCCGCCAGGCCGCAGCTGGGCAAGAGATGCCTCAATCAGCCGCCTGCGTTCCTCTTCCAAGAATAAGTGGAGCACATCATAGCAGTATACAGCATCGACCTGCGTGTTCAACTGCTGCTCCAGCGCCGAACCGGCTATAAAATGCGTTGCAGGGTCCCATTCCTCCGCCAGCTCCAGCGCCTCTGCGCTTAATTCAATGCCATAGGTGGTGAATCCGGCTGAAAACACTTTGGTATTGCGCCCGTAACCGGCACCGGGAACCAGCACGGAGCCCAGTCCGGCTGCACGGAATACTTCACTAGCCTGCTCTGCTGAAGGGCTGGGCTGGCTTCCCCAGATCATCCCTTCGCGGGCAAAGCGCCCGCTCCAATATTGCGACATAGTGATCTCCTTTCTAAGATAAATACTAGTCTCTGATTCTATACCAGTACTGATAAATCTCTTTGTAACCCAGCTTGTCATATAAAGCGGAAGCGCCGGCATTCGCCAGCACCACCTGCAAAAAAGAAGCTGTTGCCCCCTGAGCCCGTCCCCATTGCAGCAGGCCCAGGATCAGCTCCTCTGCCAGACCCTGTCTGCGGTATGCGGGAGCTGTAACAATATCATACAGCCCGATGTATCCATGCTGAAGGACACCAAGCCCGCAGGCCGCCGGCTCACCGTCCTTATAGAGCAGAGCATATCCATGCTGCAGAGAGGAAGAGCCCAGCATCCGGCACAAGGTACTCCGCTGGGCTCCGGACAGCCCTGTCTGCTGTGAGAACGCTTCTACCCATGCTTCCTCCAGCCGCTCCCTGATAACTAAAGTGTGTCTGCTCTGCACCGGCGGCAGCTGTTCCAGTTCAAGCATACGGACCGAGGACGGGCTGTCTTTCCGGTAGCCTAGCTCACTTAACAGGTGATCCAGTCCGGCGGGTCTTGAGTAAGGGGTGATTTTGAATACGGTCTGAAGCTCTGCCTGATCGTAATACTGCTCGGCAAGGCGGATTTTTTGTTGTACCTCAAGGCTCCCGGCATTCTCCTCCGGTCCGTATAACGGATTAACCGAATTGGAACGTTTCGTATAACCTGAAGCCGAGCGCAGAATCCAGCCATCCAGCAGCACACTCTGTTCCGCCGGCCAGGTATTCAATGATATTTCTTCAATTTTTTCGAACAATTCCCCGGACTCCTTTCCGTTTCTAGCTCCGTTTGCTGCGCATCGCATTCAGCAGGGTTAGCCCATTCTCCGCTTCGGAAGTGAACTTATCATATTCCGGTGACTCTTTGCCGTAAATGGCGATTTTGCCCGCTGCATCATAATGGATTCCCCAGCCGTAGCACTTTGGCAGCATGGAGGCACGCAGGCAGGGGTGTTTTTTGGAGAACAGTCCGGCCCATATTTCCGTTTTCCGGGAGAGGCGCTCTTCCCTGGGAATTTGCTTGTGGCGCACATGCACCTCATACAGCAGCTCCTCATGATTGTACTTGTAGGGGCTGTCTGCCAGCAGCTCAAACTGGATAAGATGCGCCGGAGGCAGCGCCTTTGCGCTCACCGGAACGGTCCCTGTCTCTACCGGACAATCCTCCGAGACACGTATGAATGTATTGATGTAGCTCATTTGTCGGCCTCCTTTTTATATACGGGACTGTAGTGCCTTTATCATAACCCAAGGAGATGAGCCGGCAAAGTGAACAAAAATACAACACAAACAGCCGCCCCCCGTTATTTTGGGGAACGGCCTTATATGCTTACAGCCGGTCTATGAATCTGCCCTGCTTAGGCCTACCAGCTGGATTTGGTGACGCCGGGAATCTGGCCCTTATGCGCAAGTTCACGGAAAATAATCCGGGATACCTTAAATTTGCTTAGGTAGCCTCTGGGCCGGCCTGTAACAGCGCATCTGTTCTTTTGGCGTGTCGGCGAGGAGTCCCGGGGGAGCTTTTGCAGGGCCATGTAATCTCCCTTTTCCTTCAGCTCTGCGCGTTTATCCGCGTATTTGGCGGCAAGCTCCTGGCGTTTAAGCTCTTTTACAACTTTTGATTTTTTAGCCAAAAATGTTCAGCTCCTTTCCTGATTCTAATGAATGTCAGCCTTGGAAATCATCCTTCCGCCTATTCGTTCAATGCCTTCTTAAGGGCTTCCAGGTTCTGGCGCATGATTGCGATATAGTCGAGACTTCTGCTGCGGTCCTCTTCTGTCAGACCTTCAACCGGATTCAGCACAGCCGCCTTAGCTCCTATTTCCTGGGCAATAGTCTCTGCGACACTGGAAGAGATCAGTGTTTCAAAAAAGATCGTTTTTACATCGTTTGCTTTGGCGAATTCAATAATACCTGCCATCTGTGCAGCAGAAGGCTCCAGCTCAGGAGACAGGCCGGCAATCGGCACCTGGGTCAGTCCGTACTCTCTGGCCAGATAGCCGAACGCTGCATGCTGCGTGATGAAATCCTTACGTTTCGTATTAGAGAGGCCGTCTTTGAAATCCTGGTCAAGCTGCTCCAGACTAGAGACATAGCTGTCAGCGTTCGCTTTAAATACTGCTGCATGATTAGGGGATGCTGCAGCCAGTGCGGCTTCAATGTTACGCACCTCCCTGATAGCCAGGGCTGGGGACAGCCAGACATGGGGATCAAGACCGCCATGGTCATGGTCATGGTCGTGCTCGTCTGCACCATGGGCTTCTTCCCCGTGCTCGTGGTCGTGCTCGCCTGCACCATGGGCTTCTTCCCCGTGCTCGTGGTCGTGCTCATCAGTGCCATGGGCTTCTTCCCCGTGCTCGTGGCTGTGACCGGCCTCTTCCTCTTCGGCGCCTTCCATAATATCCAGCCCTTTGCTGGCCTCCACAGTGATCAGCTTGCTGCCTGAAGCGCTGTCCAGCACCTGTCCGGTCCAGCTTTCCATACCTGCACCATTATAGATCAGTATATCTGCATCGGTGATACGGGCCATGTCCTGTGCAGTCGGCTCCCAGTCATGCGGCTCAATACCGGCTGGTACCAGCAGCTCTACGTCAGCAAGATCGCCTGCAATATTTTTTGTGAAATCATACATCGGGTAGAAGCTTACTTTAATGTCCAGCTTGCCTAACGAATCTGCAGAGGCATTGGCAGCGGCGGATGTATCTGAAGTACCTGTAGCTTGTATATCAGCCGCATTGCCTGCAGGATTGTTGTTACTGCCGCAGCCTGAGGCAATGAGTAAAGCAGACAGGGCCAAAACGGTAAGATGACGGGTTCTGAAATTTAACAAGATGGATAGACACTCCTATTCTCCAGTGAATTCTATAGTTAATTAACGGTTCCCCTGCTGTGCAGCGGGCTCCGGTATTGTCTACGGCGGCGTTTCAGTCTGGCCAGCTTCTGTAACGATATGGCTGTCAGCAGAAACAGCAGCAGGATCAGGGCAATCGTGCCTCCGGGAGGCGTATTGATATAGTAGGAAGCGGTTAGACCGCTGAACACGCCCAGCAGACCGGTCGAGACCGCAATCAGAATTGCAGCCGTAAAGCCTGAAGCAAGGCGCAGCGCGATGGACGCAGGCAATACAATTAACGCAGATACCAGCAGTACACCAACTACCGGCATTGCAGCGGCAACAGTCATTCCGGTTAACACTGCGAACGAAAAGGACAGCAGTCCTGTGCGCACCCCGCTGATGCCGGCGGTCTCCTCGTCAAAGGTGAGGCTGTATAAGGGCCGGCGCAGAACAGTGAAATAGATCAGCCCGGCAGCGGTAACTACCGCAATCAGTTTAAGCTGGGTACCGCTGACAGCAACAATGGAGCCGAACAGGTAGGAGCTGAAGCTTTTGCTCAAATTCTGCCTCAGGCTCATCAGTACAACCGCCAGTGCCAATCCCGAGGTCATGATGATGGCTACCGGCAGCTCACTGTATGTCCGGTAGGAACGGCGCAGCTGCTCGATGATGATTCCGCCGGCAACCGCAACGGCAAAACCGCTAAGCGCAGGATTTAGCCGGAGCACAGAGCCAAGCGCTACGCCGGCCAGCGACACATGCGACAGTGTATCGGCCATCAGCACCTGCCGGCGCAGCATCAGGTAGACGCCGAGGAGCGGTCCGATGATGCCGATCATTCCTCCTGCCCAAAACGCACGCTGCATGAATTCGTAACCAAACACGTCCATCCCTCCCTCTCCCTGCGCTCCAGGTTAATCACACTGTCCAGATAGCTGCCCGCTTCTTCCTGTCCATGCGTAACCATGATAACTGTCCTTTTATGTACACTTACGTAATGCCGCATCAGCTTATACAATCCGGTGCGGCTAGCAGCGTCCATTCCCGTCGCCGGCTCATCCAGCACCAGCACCTGCGGCTCCTGGGCCAGCGCACGGGCGATACAGATCCGCTGCTTCTGCCCGCCCGACAGCTCACCAATTCTGCGGCTGCGGTAGTCCCACATCTCCACCTGCCTCAGACAACGCTCCACCAGCTCCTTTTGTTCCTTCGTGAACCGGCGGAACAATCCAAGCCTTCCATAGCAGCCGGACCGCACCAGTTCATGAACGGAGCTTGGAAATCCTGTGTTAAACGAAGCCACCTGTTGTGGAACATAACCTATTTCCAGTCTGCCGCCGGCTGCTATTTCCTGATTCAAAGTCACTGTCCCGCTCCACGGCCGCAGCAGGCCCAGCATCAGCTTGAGCAGTGTGGTTTTGGCTGCGCCGTTCGGTCCGGTAATACCGATGAACTGCCCGGCTTCAATATCCAGCGTGAGGCGGTCAATCACCGGCTCTTCCCCGTAACCAAACACTACATTACGCATTGATGAGAGAATCATGGTACCGCCTCCGTTCGTTTGCGGGGATGCCGCATCCTGCCATTTGCTTTTACATACGTATGCGCACTGAGCACCTGGCACTCACCTTGAGCCCGACAGACTCCGGCTACTCCTGCCCGGCAGCCAGCAGCTCCTCCGCTACCCACGGCAGCGGATTATTAAATTGCTCCCAGTCCTGTTCCGTCTCCTCAGGGGTCAGGAGGCATCTGTCGAGCCGGGCTTCCAGCTCGGCACGGTCCATTCCAATACCGATGAACACGATCTCGTTCATCCGGTCGCCCCACTGCTCATCCCATCTGGCCTGTACATCAAGCTCGGTTGCCAGCACCTCCCGCTGCTGTGCTTCCGGCAGCGTCGCCAGCCAATAGCCGGCCGGTCCGAACTGGATCGACGGTCCGGCCTGGCTCAAGCTTGCCGCCAGATCGCCCTTCGCGGCAATCCATACCAGCCCCTTAGCCCTTACTACCTCTTCCGGCCAGTTGCTGAAGAAGAAGCTGAGCCGCTGAGGGTGAAACGGTGTTCTGCGGCGGTAGACAAAGGAGGCGATACCGTATTCTTCCGTCTCGGGTGTATGGTCTTCCTTGTTCAGCTCGGCAATCCAGCCGGAGGACATGCTTGTCTTCTCAAAGTCGAACCGGCCCGTGTTCAGGATCTCCTTCGGATCAACCACACCTTTGACAGTACGGATAATCTTGGCGGATGGCTGTAATCTGCGCAGCACAGCCTCCAGCTTATTCAGCTCCTGCTCCTCTACCAGATCGCATTTGTTAAGCAGCAGCACATCGCAGGTCTCAATCTGGTCGATCAGCAGATCGACAATGTCGCGGAAATCACCTTCGCCTGCAGTCATATCATATTGCGGTCGAGCAGGCTGTCTCCCGAGGCAAAATCATGCCAGAACCGGTTAGCGTCAACCACAGTAACCATTGTATCCAGCCGGGCCAGCTCGGTCAGATCAATGTCCAGCTCCGGATTGGCGTAAGTAAAGGTCTGAGCGACAGGCACCGGCTCGCTGATACCCGAGGATTCGATCAGTATATAATCGAACCGCCCTTCAGCAGCCAGCTTGCTCACCTCACGCAGCAGATCATCACGCAGCGTACAGCAGATGCAGCCGTTGGACATTTCCACCAGCGTCTCCTCTGTACGAGACAGCGTGTTGCCTGATTTCACCAGATTCGCATCCACATTAACCTCACTCATGTCATTGACGATCACCGCCACCTTAAGCCCTTCCCGGTTCTGCAGGATATGGTTAAGCAGGGTTGTCTTGCCGGAGCCGAGGTATCCGCTCAGCACTGTAACAGGTATCTTTTTCATTGTTCCGCTCCTTAGTGTAGTTTTATTGAACAGCCGTCAGCCGGGCCGGCGAAGAATCAGCGTGTCTCACGGTGCAGTGTAACGCGCTTCAGACGCGGGGAATACTTCTTCATTTCCAGACGCTCCGGATTATTTTTCTTATTCTTGACAGTGGTATAGTTGCGGTCACCTGTTTCAGTGCAGGCCAATGTAACGACTACTCTCACAGTATTCAGCTCCTTTTATTTATTCGTAATTATTACGATTTACACATCATACAGGCTTCTCCAATCAAATGTCAACCGTCCGCAGCTAAAAAAATTTCTAGCAGCACCGCACTCTCTCTCTCAAAAAGATGGTCTTTCTGCCCGCGGCAGCACGTATAGATGGAATTATGAAACTATGATTCTTGCAGTGATTCATAACCAATAAAAGCGGGAGTGTGGACCATGAAGATACCGGTGATGATATTGAGCGGCTTTTTGGGGAGCGGGAAGACAACCCTCCTGCTCACCCTGCTTAAGGAGAGCAAGGCACGGGGACTCAGCCCAGGAGTTGTGATGAATGAGCTGGGGAAACGGGATGTGGACGGATATATTCTGCAGGAGCAGACCGGGGCCAATGTGGAAAAGCTGCTGGACGGCTGTGTCTGCTGCAGCCGCAGAGAAGATCTGCCGCGCAGTATGAACGCCGTACTCGCAAGGCGGCCGGATATTATCTATATCGAGCTGACCGGCGTTGCTGATCCCGAGGAGATCGCCCTGACCCTGCATGAGCTGCCGCTTAGTGAAAAAGTACACCTGCACTATACTGTTACCGTGCTGGATGCAGAGAACGTACTGGAGTATAACAGCCGCTTCTCGTCAGACAAGCAGCTGGTTCGTACCCTGCGTAAGCAGCTGGCCGGTGCCGATCTGCTGATTGTTAACAAATCAGACCTTGTCGATCCGGAGCGGCTGTGGAGAATTGAAAAGACAGTCCGTAAATACAATACGGAATCGGAAATTGTGTTCACCCATTACAGCGAGATTAATCTTGCTCCCGTACTGGACGGAATTATCCCCCAGCAGCCGCGTACTGCGGCCGCACAGCGGCGGGCGCTTCCTGTCAGCGGCGCTCCGCTCAAGCGCATGCAGACGGGACAGTCTTCCGGGGCAACAGCCCTGCAGGAGCGGGAAGCGGGCACCTCCGGTTCCTATTCTCAGGTATCTGCCGTCACGCTTACCTTTCCGCAATCTGCCGCGCAAGGGATATCTGCAGAGACGCTTGAAGCTTTCTTCCGTGAATGCGGCAGCAGCCTGCTGAGAGCCAAAGGCCATGTCCGCCTGGCCGGCCGGGAACAGGAGCTGCAGTCTGTTCAACTGGTCCAGTTCGCCGGAAGCCGCATCAGCTGGGAGGAATCCAGATATCCCGGCCAGTCCTATATCGTATTTATCGGCCTGGGCCTTGAAGAGCAGCGTCTGACGGAGCGCTGGTCCAGGCTGTTCGGCTGAAGCAATGAGACGGGAAGGAGCCTGACAACGCCTTGACTATCATTTCACCGTTCAAACTGCTGCCGCTGCTTATTCCCGCCGTGTTTCTGATCATCCTCGGCATAGTCTGGCTGCCTGCCCATCCGGAGCTGCTGGACAATTCATATCTGCACAGCTTCAAAACCGCTTTTATCGGAATCCTGCTGGAGGCTATGCCGTTCGTGCTGCTCGGCGCCCTGCTCTCCTCTCTATTGCGCGTGTTCGTGCCGGACGAATGGATCTCGCGCTGGATTCCGCGGCGTCCGGTGCCGGCGATTCTGTTCGGCTGTCTGCTCGGCATTCTTTTTCCCGTATGTGAATGCGGAATGATTCCGCTCGTCCGCCGGCTGATGCAAAAAGGAATGCCGCTTTATGTCGCTGTCGTATTTATCCTGTCAGGGCCCATATTGAATCCTGTCGTGTACGGGGCCACGCTGACCGCCTTCCGCACGCATCCCTGGCTGGCTTACGCACGGATGGGACTGGCTTTTGCCGTAGCTGCTGCTATCGGATTCATCATATACGCCACCGTAACCAAATCACCGCTGCGGCTGTCCATCAGACGCGAAACCGGTGAACCGCACCGGCTCAGTACCCGCGGGGGCAGACTTGTCTCTGTGCTGGTACATACCTCGGATGAGTTTTTTGAAATGGGCAAATATTTAATCATCGGCTGCCTGCTGACCTCCGGCATTCAGACCTTCATGGATCACGGCAGTCTGGAAGCAATCGGCGGGATGCCGCTGGGCTCTTATCTGTTCATGATGGGTCTCGCTTTCGTGCTGTCGCTGTGCTCCACTTCAGATGCCTTTGTGGCCGCCACGTTTCTGCATACCTTTCCGGCCGGTTCCCTGCTTGCCTTCATGGTGCTTGGACCGATGCTGGATTTCAAAAATTCACTGATGCTGCTCTCACTGTTCAAAACCAGATTCGCCCTGTATCTGTTTTTTCTCATCTTCGCAGCTGTATTCATCGGTTCAGTGCTGGCTTCACTCTGGCTCTAGTACACTTTACAGGAGGTCCCCATGAATGATCCGCGAAGCATACGCGTCCATTATCTGCTCAGGGCGGTCCTTCTGCTCGGCTTTGCACTCTATATCGCCCATTTAAGCCAGCAGGACACACTGCACTATTATGTGGCTCCCAAGCTGGCACGCTGGATCAGGCTTTGTCCCGTACCGCTGGCGCTGATGGCGGCCAGCCTCGGAATACAGGCATTGTTCGGAAAAAGCAGCGCCTTGTGTGACTGCGAGCATCAGCTGCCACGCTCCCTGTTCAGGAGCACCGCCTTATACGGCCTGTTCCTGTTTCCGCTGCTGCTCGGCTTTGTGCTGCCGGACCGGGCACTGGGCAGCGCTGCCGCTGCCAGAAAGGGGATCTCCTTAAGCTATATCGCACCCGAAGAAGGCAGCGGAGAGCGGTTCACCGCTTCCAATCCCTATCAGGAGGAATTCGCCGGGCTTGCAGGCAGATTGTATAAGCAGCCTGTAATCACTGTGCATCCGGAGATTTTTTCTGAGACCTTCGGAGCTATCGACCTGTACAAGGAGCAGTTTGAAGGCAAGCAGATCAAGGTATCCGGCTTCCTGTACAAAGGCCAGGGCACAGACGGGGATTCCTTTGCGGTCAGCCGCTTTCTGGTGCAGTGCTGTACGGCAGACGCTACACCCTTCGGCATCCTGCTTGATCCGCAGACGCAAATAAGCCTGCCCGCAGACACCTGGATTGAGGTGCAGGGCAAGCTTCATGTTGCGCAGTATCAGGGTAAAGCTGTGGTCCGGATTACGCCGGAGCTTGTAACTCCAATCCTCCAGCCCGATACTCCTTACGTGTACTCCAATGCGGATTCAATAGCCGCCTGGGAGCAGATCAGCGGCAGTCCGGCAGAAGCCGGGGCTAAATAACCGCATCCAGCTCATCGTCATTGTCAATGGAGGACCCGGGATTTACCACCTCAACCATCAGCCTGGCCGGAATACAGATAATCTGCTGCTTCGGCCTGGAGATAAACCCCATATCCAGCGCGATCGGGAGGGGAGCATCCGAATAGGTCATCTGAATCCCGTAATCGTATACCTTAAGGATGTTATGGCCGTATTTGGTTTGAATATCAAGGGTCTGCTCCTCTTTGGTCAGAGTGACGGTCTGGTACGCCTTGCCGTTGATTGTAATCACCGCCTGCAGATCCCCCTGCTCATAATGCTCTCCCCGGACATCCAGCCATTTAACCCCGTAGATTCCGCCGGCAAGCAGCAGAACAAGTACAATAATTATAAAATCGCCGCGTTTCATCTTATTCACTGCTGTTATCCTCTCGCTGCTGTAATTTATACGTAAGTATTACGAATAATATAAATATAGTCAGCAGCGAAAAATTTGTCAACGCTTGGACAGACGCTTTAGTATCTGCCGCAAGACCAGTGTAAGCAGAATATAGATAAGCAGCACCGCAATAAGCGTCATAATCCGTTCTGCAGGATCTCCGTCCGCAAACAGCACCGGCCCTATTCCAAAAAAAGTAACCAGTGCATACAGCAAGCCAAACAGCATATAGAGGAGCCACTTCATACTACAATCCTCCCGGATTAAGTTTTCCTACTTATGGAGCTGAGCCGACCACTCCCTGAGCACCCTGTCCAGCTCGTCTGTGAGGATCGGCTTGGAGATGAAATCCTGCATCCCTGCCCTCAGGCACATCTCTTTGTCTTCCTTCTGGGCAAAAGCCGTAGCCGCTATAATTACCGGATACAAGCCGTGCTCCTCTCTGATTCGCATAGTAGCCTCTATTCCATCCATCAGCGGCATCTGGACATCCATGAAGACCAGATCATAACGGTGCAGCCGCACAGCCTCCACTGCCTGCAGTCCGTTCAGGGCGGCATCCGCAGCATATCCACGCTTCTTGAGGTGTGCCTGCAGAATCTGCAGGTTCACCGGGTGATCCTCGGCAATCAGGATGGAGAGCGGGCCGAATTCACCGAATGAGTACTCACTCCGCCTGTTCTGAACCGTTACCTGTTCGCCGCCTTCTCCCGCTGTAATAAGCCCCTGGGATAAATCCTGACGCGGAATCAAAGCCTCAATGGTAAAATAGAACTCCGCTCCCTCGCCTTCCCGGCTGTCTACACCAATTGCGCCCCCCAGCAGCTCGACCAGCTTTTTACTGATGGCAAGTCCAAGTCCGGTCCCGCCATACTTGCGGTTTATGGAGGGATGCAGCTGGGAAAAGGACTGGAACAGCATTCCCTGGCTCGCCGGGTCAATGCCGATGCCGGTATCTTTTACGGTAAATTTGAGGATTACTACTCCGGTTTCCAGGGATGTTTCCAGCTTGGCGGACACGCTGACTGAGCCCTCATCTGTGAATTTAACGGCATTCCCGACCAGGTTAATCAGAATCTGGCGCAGCCTCACTTCGTCGGTCACCAGCAGCGGCGGCAGGTCAGGATCAAGCTCGGTATGCAGAACAAGCCCTTTTTCCTTCACCCGCGGGTAAAAGATATCGGCAACATGGGCCATCACCTGCCGGAGATCAACCGCCTGCAGCTCAACTGTCATCATCCCCGCCTCTATTTTGCTGAAATCAAGCACCTCGTTCAGAATATGCAGCAGTGAGGCACTGCTTTTATTGATAATCTGAGTGTAGTATTCCTGCTCTTCGCTCAGCTCTGTGCCCGTCAGCAGATCGGTCATTCCGATAATGCCGTTCATCGGTGTACGCAGCTCATGGCTCATGATGGCCAGGAACTCTGATTTAGCCCTGTCCGCCTGTTCGGCTGACTCCTTCGCCCGCACGATCGCTTTTTCCTCGGTAATATCACGGAATACAATCACAGTACCCTTCTGCTCTCCGTTGTCGAACAGCGGAGTCATCCGGTAACGGACCAGGAAGCTGGAGCCGTCCTGGCGCCAGAACACCCCCTCCTTCTCTTCATAGGTCAGGTGCTCGGAGAACCATTCCGGCAGCGTTTTGCCGCCTCCCGGATAGGGATCGCCGTCCAGCCAGGTCTGCTGTATGGCATGCAGCTCAATGCTGCCCCCGCTCCGGCCGGAGTCATAACCGAGCATCGCAGAGGCGGCAGGATTAATGAATACCGTCTCCCCCTCCAGACTGATGCCAAAAATCCCCTCAGTAACCGAGTTCAGGATCAGCGCATGCTCATAGCTAAGCTTCTCAATCTGCTCCAGATGCCTTTTACGCTCTGTAATATCACTTATAATGGCAAATACACCAGTGACCCTGGAATCCTGCATGATCGGCACATATATCATCCCTACCTCAACCCTTTGCCCTTCCCTGCGGATCAGCCTGCTCTCGAACGATTGCGATATCCCGCCGGCAGCCAGTGTAAACCGCTCAGCTACAAAATCCAGCTCCTCCGGATCAATAAGCTCACTGTAAGCGGAATCCAGCAGGGTATCACGGGAATAACCGGTGATATGCTGCAGACTGGCATTCAGCGACTCGATACGTCCGTCAAGAGCCATCGCAAGGATAGCGGAAGGGTTGTACTCAAACAGGGACTTGTAGCGGTTTTCACTTTCCAGCATTTTCAGCTCATATTGCTTGCGATCAGAGACATCCCGGGTTACACCAATAATCTCAGCGGTCTCTCCGGTGCCGTTACAGATATGGCGCAGAGTCGTCTCCACCCACAGATAAGAGCCGTCCTTGCACAAAAAGCGGAATTCCATCGGCTCCAGCCGCAGTCCGTCTATGATATCGGCCAAGTACTGGCGCATCTTTGATAGATCTTCAGGATGGATGTATTCCATCCCTTTGGTTCCCGCCAACTCCTCCGGCGTGTAGCCGAACATCTGCTGGCAGACCGGTGAAGCATACAGATAAGTGGCATCCCCGTCTGCTGCGTTGCGTGTGATGAAATCCTGGGAATTCTCTGAAATCAGCCGGTAATTCCGCTCACTCTCCCGCAGCTGTTCTTCCATGTGATGGTGTTCAGTCACATCCTGAACCACTCCGCTGATTTGCCGGGTCTCCCCCTGATCTCCAAGTACCGCTTCCCAATGGGCACTGATACATTTCTCACCATGCCCGGGCACATTTGCCCGAAAAATCCAGTTCCCGCTTTCACCCGATTCCGCACATCTGGTTAATTCTTTCATTAAATCCGGCAAGTCATCCGGATGAATCCTGTCAAACACCAGCCCGGGGTCCAAAACGGAGTTTTGCCCGTTATTCCAGGTATTACCAAATATATGGCGTAATTCTTTTGAAACCTTAAGCTGGCCGTCCGCATAGTCCCACTCCCAGGAGCCCATTTTAGCCAGCAGATGCGCACGGGCCAGCATGTCCTCATACTTTTTACGCTCTGTAATATCCCGGGCTACGGTCAGTACCTGTATCACTTCCCCTTCAGCATCCCGCATCACCTGGAAGGAGCTTTCGATCCACAGGTAGTTCCCGTTCTTATGCCTGACCCTTCTCGTGAATACATCCTTGTCCGAAAAGAGCTTACCCGGCTCCCGCATCTCATCGGCATCCTCCTGATGATAATATTCAGGTCTTTTTTTACCGAGCATTTCATGGGCCGGATATCCCAGCATCTTCTCCACGGAAGGTGACACATAAATAATCGTCCCCTCGGGATCAGCCAGCGAGATCATATCCGGTGTATTACTGGTAATCAGATTATAGAGGTTATGTTCCTTGTGTATTCTTTGTTCTGCTTCCTTGCGCTCAGTAATGTCCTGCAGTTCAGCGATCATATATATTGGAATTCCTGCAGCTTCATCCATAACGAGTGACAGGTGGAGGGCAGCCCAGAACATCTCCCCGTTCTTGCGGATAAACCGCTCTTCACTGTCCACTGACGCACCGGGACTCTCCAGCAGGAGTCTTATTACCCGATCCTCATCCTCCTGGTCTCTCTCCTCAGCACACGAAATTTCCAGATAGCGGAGGCCCAGAAACTCCTTCTCAGTATATCCAAACATACGGCACAGTGAAGGATTCGCCAGCTCAATGAGCCCGTCCTTAAGTGAAACGACCGCAAATCCGGAAGAAGACCGCAGGAATAGATTTTTGTAAAGGATATCAGTCAAAGACATTGCCTCCTCTGTAAAATTAAGGGTCTTAGCTTTCTTATATTATACCTTTTTTCGGCTAACTTGCCCGGGTTATGAAGCTCCGAAACGAAAGATGACATCTGAATATTAAAAATCCCCAATCACTGGTGTGATTGAGGATAAGGGGCAGGCCAAAGACAAACAAAAAACCCTTCGTTTAGAAGGGTTCATTGTGTATGATGCGGTCAAGAGGACTCGAACCTCCACGATATTGCTACCACTGGCACCTGAAG
>RCUO01000699.1_pt1 | contig 15547 bp, 20 predicted proteins | sample 2166161 | NCBI WGS metagenome assembly RCUO01 (sample SAMN09932617, study PRJNA488358) | compost metagenome | feature: garden; material: soil; isolation source: compost soil in cyclohexanecarbonitrile-enriched culture | place: Germany: Experimental Botanical Garden Goettingen | collected 2016-01-27 | reverse complement strand
GACGACAATCCGCTATCAGGTGCGCTCAAAAAATGCGATTGAATTTCCTAACCATGAACGGTCTCGCGGGAGCATGAAAGCTGGCGCGCGATGGCGCGTATCGACATGCCCTGACGGTGTAAAACACTAATCTCCACTCTGGTCTCCAATGTCATCATTGGCAGCGCCTTAAAACTGCCATTTTTACCCTGGGCGGGTCAGTTTTACATCGGCAGGTGGGTCAGTTTTACATCGGTAGCGACATCCCGGCGGATGCTTACCGTATCAGCCTGATGAACCCGGCGTTCAAGAACTATTCCATAGGCGTGCGCATGGATAAAGGCCGGATAATTTTGGTCGGGGGCGTTCGGCGTGGGCATCGTTCTAATGAACATTCAAGGTATACTGTTGCGCCAGCCCGTGATCCGTGGGGGATTGCCGAGGACATCAAGCGAAAAATTTTGGTAGATGCAGAGCAGCAAATCGCCACTGCCGCCGCTGATCAGCAGGGTGTAGCCCGCCAAAGGGAAGAGAAACGCCTGGTGATCGGCCTGCTTTCCCGTTTGGTGGAAACCCGCAACTATGACGGATACTACGGGATTTTGTGTAGTATCAGGATGCAGGGCATGACTGGTGATGTGTCAGAAGGTTATGGCGATACCTATAAGCTCAAACTTGACGCTCTCAGTAAAGATCAATTAATTAGAATTGTGGGTTTTTTATCCACACTGGAGCGGTGACAGTCAGCGCGGGTATCGAACCCGCGCTTTCTGTATGCGATCTTCCAGACCCAGGAGAACGAATAATGGAACCGATATTTTTTACCCGCAGTAAAGGCCAGGTGAGGAAAATTCTGGCGGTGTATTGTGATGGCCAGCAATACAAACTGCAATTTACGGTATTAGACCGGACGAACCCAACGCGGGAAGAACGTGCCCAGGGGATCAAGGAAAAGCGGTTTGAAACGCTCAATCAGGTGTACTTCGTGAACCTTTCAGATGTGATTGCGCCGGATGATTACCCACTGCCGGATCTCACACAGGAATTTATCGACGTTATAGCAGAGAAAAAAGCATGATCACAGAGAAACCCACGCCACAGCAGGTGACAGAAGCGAGAGAAGCGGCCAGACTATCCCTCTAAGAAGCGGCACAGCATTTTGGCATGGTGTATAACGCCTGGCAAAAAAAGGAAAATAAAGGGGCCACGGGAACAAAGCTATCGATCGGTGAATATAACTATCTGTTGCTACTTGCAAATCGTCACCCGGACTTGTTGGCTATCCATCGCCTGCCAGAGAAAAAAACACCTCAACAGGAAGCCGCTCAGGCCGCCTTTGACCTGGCGCAATACCTTGCTGCTGGCGCACATACCGAAGTCATTCTCCCCACGGTTGTAGAAGCGATGCTGGCAATACTGCAACAGCGTATTCAATCGGTAAAAGGAGAATGGGAACAATGGATAAACCAAAGTTTTGAAGGTACCAAGTGTGGAGGGGAGGATTAGATTTTTCGAATGCTTTGCAATCAACGTGCGGTTAATTGGATGCATGGCTCCCCTGCTATCGCCCCGAAGCTCGCTATGCTCACACGCACAGATACAGCGCCCCGCCGCGTAAACGTGGCGGCGTACCGTTCGCCAAGGCTCACGCGCTAACTGCGGCCGTTCCGGCGGGCTTTATTGATACTCCGATGCCTGTCAGTCAGTTTTGGGCTGTGCAGGGCGGCGGGAGGGGTTGCGCGATATGGACGACCGCAAGGCCCGGCAATTCACCGCCCGTGATACTTTCAGCATTTGTGCAGTTGTCTTCTATAAATAACATCATTTTATACATTTAAATTTTGAATATACATCTAAATGGTTTTATTATTTAACTCATGGAAGCACAGTGCTTCCGATAAAGGCCGAGCGGCCAGGAGCCAATAATGAATACTCTCGAAACCTTACGGTTGTCCCGCTTTGATGTGGTTTTCATTTCAATAAATCAAGAAAATAAAACCATTAAATGTCATTTTATCACCAGCGCTTTAAATTCTTTCGATGCAGCTTTTATCTTTGGTCAGAATAATAAAAATAAAAGCTATGTCGTTTTGAGTGTTGATGCAATCAACTAATGATCAATTCCTACCTTTTTTGATAAATATGTTAATTGGTTTACAATGGAATATGAATTAAGCGCATTAGCCTCACTGAAAAGAAATGTTAAGTTCTGGTTTGATTCTTGCGGATACAATAAAGAACAGGTGATCAGGCAGATTGAAAAGTGGGTTAACTTTGCGTACTCACCCGGCGAACAGGAGAAAGCGAAGGAAGAGATTTTAAACAGCTTAAAAATAATAGGGAATAATAAATGAAAAAATTAACTGATAACGCCAAGAGGTTTTTAGAAAACAAACCTGTATTAATTGGAAGTGTGCTCGGTTATAGATTTTATGAACACCCTAAACTTGGAGATGAAACCGACCTTAAGGTATTGACCCCAGACGGTAGAATAGTGTCATCCGGTTATTATGAATTACCGTCAAAAAGTGAATTGATGAACATAAAATTTTAAAGGTGGCGTTAGGTTGCTTGCAACAACCTAACGCCGTATGACAATAAACCACTATCGAGGTAAATTTAATGTCAATGAACCAAATCATAGCGATCGCCGATCAGCTTGTAAAGGGCTGGGAAGTGAAGATCCCCGCAATGAAGCCGCAGGATTGGGATGAGTTGCGTTGGTGGCTAGAACATCTGCGCGGCTACGCACACTGAACACCGGGCGGGCTGGCCCCGCCCTCATCATATGCTGAATGTTTTACAGTTGGATGGTATAGAAAAAAATTGTATTTGTCCCGATTTGGGATATAATGAATTTATTGAAACAGTAACGGATGTACGCCATGAAGATCATTTCCATCGCAATCTTAAAGAGCTTTTGGGAGCAGTACCCGGATGCTGAACAGCCGTTAAAAGCCTGGCTGGACGAAGCGAAAAAAGCCAATTGGCAATCCCCGATGGAAATTAAAGAGCTTTACCGTAGCGCCAGTATTCTTAAAAATAGTCGTGTTATTTTTAACATCAAAGGTAACGATTACCGTTTAGTGACATCCATATTCTATGCGGCGGACTGGGTTTATATTAAGTTTATCGGCACCCATAAGCAGTACGATAAAATTGATGTAAATACCGTTGAGATTAGAGAGGTAACAAAATGAATATCAAGCCCATTCGTACCGAGCAGGACTATCATGAAGCGCTAAATGCGATTTCTCCCCTGTTTGACGAGCAACCGGAACTAGGTTCACCCGAATTTGATTTTATGGAAATCATGGTATTGCTGATTGAAGCCTATGAAAAGAAACACTACCCCATTGATCCGCCTGATCCGATTGAGGCCATTAAATTCAGGATGGAACAATCCGGGCTAACCGCGAAAGATTTACAACCGGCTATCGGGCAGATAAACCGGGTGTATGAGATTTTGAACGGCAAGCGTAAATTGACCATCCCAATGATACGGAATCTGAACAAACAGTTTCATATTCCATTGGAAAGCCTGTTAGGTATTTAATGAGGGCGTTGAGATGAATAAAGAACGCAGAAAGTCGCTGTTAGCGTTGAGGGCGCGACTCGACAATGTGAAGGCTGAACTTGAGGCTATTCGTGATGAAGAACAAGACGCCTTTGACAACATGCCGGAAGGATTGCAGCAGTCAGAACGCGGCGAGGCATCCGAAGAGGCGATCAGGCTGATTGACGATGCTCTGGAGAGTATCGAGACGGCAACAGAAAACATTGACGAAGTGGCGGGCGGCTGATCGTGGCCGTTCTTGAGCCAAGAAGGGGGCTACCCGTTGGCAACCCCCTCATATCAACAACGTCCTACGACTGAACTTGCGCATCTAGCATGGTGCCTGCTTGTCGCACTGCGCCTGGAGCAGCATGACGGGCGAGCAACGTCGGATGTACAACAACACCTGTTCATCATGCGCTGGCTTGCGACTGCCCAAAAACGCAAACTGTTTCCCCGCTCGGTAGCGGCGGACATTCTCTGGTTGCAGGCTCAGGGTAAACTTTACGGGTTCCGGGCGAACCTACGCGGCAAGGTAGACTATATCTACCGTTCCAGTGCGGGAACGCTGGCCTCACAAAGCGACCTGTTCCGCTTCACCTATGCGGTGGAGACGCTCAAAAGCATGGGGTGGGATGATCACCTGGTGTCCGATCATGAATGGCACACGGCGCAGGCGGGGAGCGCACAGATTTGTGCGCTGTATACTCGAAAACAGGCATTGTCGTCCTGTTTTGACGACAAACAAACACTGATCAAGCCACTGGTCTTGCGGTTTACCGGCGATATTAGCGGCGTCCCGGCGTTGTTCGGTCAATGTGCGCTGACGGTGGTGCAGCAGGATGATGAACAGGGATTTTCTGTTCTGGCCGTGACGAAAACAGAGTGATCAGCGTGATACGCACTACGATATATTTTATATAAATTATCGGACAGGAGCCTATAGATGAAAGAAATCATAGCGATAGCCGCCAGATGGCGCGATGCGAACCCAGAACATGTTGCTGGCGTGGTGCTGGTATGGCAGGGAGAGGTCTACGGTTGGAAAAATTGCTTACGTGACGCGAGTCATGAGCGCCCCGGTGCGTTAGCTGTTGATGTGCAGGGCCATATTTTTTAGGCTCAAGGGGGGAATGATTATGACGGTGCTAAATCGTGGTATTTTCCGCCGGAATACGCGTTCACGCAAAACCAGAAACAGCGTTCACGTTCCGCCAGAATGAGTGTTCACGATCGGCCAGAATATGCAACGCTGGCTTATCACGATGAGACTGACACCGTACTTACGGCCTTCCTTGGCGATGCGCTCGAAAATATCCAGGGAGATATCGTCGGCGGACTCCGCCATGTTTCGTTGAGGCATGTAGAGATGCGCTTCATCACACAAAAGCGCAATCGGATGGCGCAGCTCTGATGGCGTCCACTGTTGGACAGAGAAGGTGACTCGAGCAACAAGGGAAACGATCAGCGGGAGAACGTCTGATGGAACCTCGGAAAAGTTGATGATCTTGATACCCGCTTTGCCATTCTCTTCAGAGCTTCCGAGCATGGCCGTGGTGAATTTTTCAAGCCAAGAAAAATCCAAAACGTCGCCGCCACCGCTGAATATGAAACCTAGGCGTCTATCTGAGATTTTGTTCTCTAGCCGGGAAATCATCCGGGCGAGGAGACTGTAATTAAAATTGTGTAATTGCCTGTTTTTGATATGTTCACTCCAACAACGGAGACAGGCAAATTATGGACGAAAAGAAACTTAAAGCCCTTGCGGCTGAACTGGCTAAAGGCCTTAAAACCGAAGCCGATCTCAATGCGTTTTCTCGTATGCTCACGAAATTAACCGTCGAAACAGCGCTCAATGCAGAGCTGACTGACCATCTCGGACACGAGAAAAACGCCCCAAAATCAGGCTCGAATATCCGCCTGATATTCGCAAGGCAATCTACACCACGAATGCCATCGAGTCGCTGAACAGCGTTATCCGTGCGGCTATCAAAAAGCGAAAGGTGTTCCCGACAGACGACGCGGTGCGAAAAGTGGTTTATCTGGCGATCAAGGATGCGTCAAAAAAATGGAGTATGCCGATCCAAAACTGGCGGTTGGCGATGAGTCGTTTTATTATCGAGTTCGGTGACCGCCTGAGCGATCACCTTTAATACGGTGGCAGTTACACAGAATTATTTACAGGGTCGGTCCCTCGTCAGCTGCGTCAGTCCCGCCATCGTCGCCCGTTACCGGAACACCTTCCCCGCGAGATACATCGTCTGGAGCCAACAGAAACCTGCTGACCGCTTCGGCTGTCACCAGTCGATACTTTCCATCAGCTTGCTGTACGCTTCCTTAAACATTTCATTAACGACATACATTGTTTTTTATCCGAGCCATGTGCGTTCTGTCATTCAGGTGTTTTTGCTCGGGTATGAGCTATCTTGTTGATATCAAGGCATTACCATTCCATTTTTAAGTTGTTGTGACGATCAAATTAACGCCTCTTGATAGGTTTAATCTATTGAGTGGATTTTGTTCGATCGTTTATATGTATTTTTATTTCCCTGTATATCATCGTATTGTTCATGTACTTATTTCCAGATAACAGGTTATATAATTTGATTGAAGAGTTATTGTCGGCGCTCTCCGGTGCTGTTGTCTTCACTATTAACCAGGATTATTATCCTGGCAAGAAATCCTTGCCCGCTTTTTTAGCATCTTTTTTTATGGGGGTGCTTGGCGGTGATTTTAGTACTACATTTTTGACTAATTACCTTGAGGCTGAAAAACATCTGTCTGTAGAATTATGTGCTTTTCTGACCAGTGCTTTTATTATTCCTTTATGCCGGATTGTTCATACCCGCATACTAAAACAATAACCGTAGCCTTTATTTTTTTTGGAAGAAGTGAGTTTTATCTATTTATTACCTGTAAGGAGATGGGAATGCATATCAGCGTTAAAGGACTAAAGTTAATTCAGACCTTTGAAGGTTTTCGGGAAAAAGCTTACCTGTGTCCTGCAGGTATCTGGACAATAGGGTATGGACATACGAATAATGTTTACCCGGGCCAGATTATTTCGAAGCATGATGCAACGATGCTCCTGCAGGGAGATGTCAGTGATGCTGAACGGGTTGTTCGTCAAAATGTGAATGTTCAGCTCGGTCAGCATCAGTTCGATGCATTAGTCTCCTTAGTGTTTAACCTGGGCGAAGGGAATTTTGTTCAATCTACTTTACTGAAACGCCTGAATGCTGGTGATTACGCAGGTGCTGCCAGCCAGTTCCTGCGCTGGAATAAAGCCGATGGCAGGGAGTATCCAGGTCTGACCCGACGGAGACGGGCTGAAAAGGAACTGTTCGAAGCTTCAGGGTCTGCAACGGGTTGTTAGATGATTCCGAAATAAAAGTAGTAAGTGAAAGATGATATCTTCGAAAGTGACATTGTTCCTCGGGACTCTGCTGGCTCTGACTGTACTTGGTGGGGGTATGAACCATTACTATCAGAGTTCACTTCGCTGGCAGGCTCGACTCCGGGTTGCTGAAAAGGTCGCCAGACAGCGTGCGGAAACAATTGAACGGATACAACTCCGGCAGCAGGAGAACGCCGCCATTGATAAACGATTGACGGAAGAACTGAGGCATGAAGAAAATGAAAATACATTACTGCGCCATCAGCTTGCCACTGGTGCTCGTCGGTTGCGCATCGCAGGCCGATGTTCGCCCGTTGATAGCGGTACCCCCACCGGCAGCCTGGGCTATGGAGCCTCCGCTGAAGTCTCTGGAGATACTGGACAGGATATTCTTACTCTCAGACAGAACATCCTCCGGGACAGAAAAAAACTGATTTATCTGCAGGAATATATCAGGGAAATATGTCATTAATTTTACTGAAATAACTATAATTAAAGCAGTAAACAAGAACCCAAAAGGAAAGTACAGGGTCATATCTGATTGGTCTGTATATTAACCTACATATCATACCTGATGGCTGAAAATTGTTGTGGATTTTTCAGTGATGATGACATTAATATTCATTAAGGTTCGTGAAAAGGTGTTTTTAATACATTAACACTACTTTAGTGTAAAAATGTGGCCGCATTATATTCAGGAGACGTTCAGATGCCTCTGCCACTGATAGCGCCAGTTTTACCACTACCGTCAATAACCCGTAGTAAATTCTAACCTAAAAAGGATGCATATATGAATGATATCGAGATGTTAGCCTCTGGTAATGAAGAGAAATTTTTCCCGATGGATATGACAAAAAACACCACCACGGTATTTAAAATAGAATACCCCGAGTACCAGTCACGTAATGCTAAGATTTATGGCAACATGACGAATGCCATTCACATTCGTGTACATATTAAAATTGTCGGAGAGTCTTCCGGCGCGTTGAATATTCCACTAAAAGAACTGAGGAACCATATTTATTTCTATGACTCTATCAGTGAAAAAATTATCCGAAATGTCAATAATTCCGCCGGATATTATCACCATCCAGCAACCTACGGCCCGGTTGACTCACATGCCGTTGCCGCTTTTAATGCACCAGGGCCATACTGTATCGGTCGCTCTTTTGATGTAGCGCAAGACATAACCGACGACAATGACGTTCCTGAAGCCGATTCAGGTGTTATGGTGCTGGATTATTACCTTCAGTCATTGCAGAAAGTGAGTGGTAATCCGGTTAATCTATCGCTGGCCGCCTGCCTGTTTACCGCCGCAGCCACGGCACCCGTTAAATACCCGGATTCAAAGACAGTGACCTCTGTATCAGCCGGCAGTAATCCTTCGCTTAAATTGACGATTGAACCCGCGATTAATTATAACGAGGCCGTCGCGTGGCACTTTGAGCCTGCAGAAGCTTCTCCTGTAACTATCTCCACTCCGGACCTCAGTGTTAAAGGCGTTAATAAGTCGAACGTTCATTTGTTTTATCAGCGTTATAACGCGATTTATACCGGCATGAGCACAGCACCAGTCGGCGGCTATCATCTTAAATCGGCACCCCGTAAGACTAATGGGACGGCACTTTTGAACATTACTTCTCCCGATGGTATGCACGGTGGTACAGGATGTGCCAGTGCGCTGATCAGGAATGAGGAAAAAAAATATTCAAAATGCATTAACTGGTTTTCTTCTCACGATAAAGTGGACTTCTCCATTGCCGGGGGAACAGAAATTCACAGTGTGTCAGGTTCAGGAACTATTCGCTTTGACCGTCATACACCGCTGTTTACTTTTACTCCTTCCGATGCCGGTATTTCATTTGTCTGTCTCACTTTGCAGGTTAATGACAAAGATTTTACCTTTTCCACTCAACAACATATTAACACTGCCGGCGTGACATTCGATGTTCGCGATCGTTTTGGACACGAACAGGTCGTCAGTGTGGAATTCAGCGCTGACACCGGAAAGCCATCTGTCACCTGATGCGCTGAGGTATTCCGCGAAAAGTCTTTCCTGACCCGTGCTGTGTTCTGTGGTGCATGCACGGTTTTTTATTTATTTTTACGGAGGAGGAAGGCTGGTCCTTCCTTTTATTTTTTATGAAAAACGTACAGACCCAGGCACATAATTTCGCCAGCGCATGTCAGGCTGGCGTAGATCAGCGAACCGGCATATTCAGTTTTTCCCTGCCGCTGGCCACCCTGTCAGGTCATCAGAATCTGGGACCGTTTCTTTCCCTTCGATTAAATTACTCTCCATTACAGTCTCAGAATGCCTTTGGCCTAGGCACTGGAGTGTCGTTAGGACTGACCAGTTATGATGCTTCCGTTACCCCCGGTCGCCTGCAACTGGCCTCCGGGGAGCAATACCGCGTTGACCACAATATGTCGAATACCACCCTGACGTTGCGTCAATGTCGGCGCCCCCTAACCCTGAAAATTGATATGCAGGGCACCGGAGAAGAAGCACGTTGCGTGGTACGCCACAGTAGCGGGGTAAACGAGTATCTGAAAGAGTTCCCCAAAAAAATGTGGCTGCCGGTTCGGATAACCTCAGCGGAAGGGCGTAACCTTACCCTTTCATGGCGCTACCACGCCGGAGCATGGCAGTTAACCCATATTAAGGGCCACAGCGGCGGTGTATTATGCCGTTTTAATTATGATGATTTCGTTTCCGTTACCCTCTGGCCGGAGACGCCTGAGGTGCAGACTTTCAGCCTGTGGACTACCAACGGGTACCTGAAAAAAATCTGTAATACCAGTCAGGCTGGCAGTCCCCGGGCCTGGCTTCTGAACTATGAGAACTCAAACGATGATTCAGTTGTCTTTCCGGGACAGGTAAGGCCACTGAGTCAGCTCATTACACCTGCAGGAATGACGCAAACGGTGAGCTATGCAGCAGGCCGCATGCGGTATAACACCCTTCATGGTGACGGCGGTCTTCCGGCTGTGGTAAGAAGTCTTCTTTCACGTGGGCCGAACCAGCCAGTACAGGAAATTACCTACAGATATTCAGATAACAGTAACTATCTGGGATACGGAGCACAGTTCCAGGATTTTAATGAGAATGATGAAAACCTGTTTTCCGTGCCCGGCAGTCACTATACGTACTGGAGCGAAGAGCGGCTAAAACATTCCGACGGTGGGGAACACATTACCCGGCGTACCTATAATAAGTTCCATTTACTGACGGAGGAGCGTTTCACTCAGGGGGAAGGGCTGGATGTCTGTTCTCACGTAAAAACCACCACATATCACGCTGATGAAAACCTGCCATTTTCAGGGCAACCGGTAACTTATCAGTTTCCAAAACAACAGCAGCAGCGCTGGCAAAAAGGAAACACCAGCTCTCCATTGCCGGATATCGCGACCTGGCTGACTTATGATGAACACGGCCATCAGACCCGTCAGGTCATGGCCAATGGCTGCGTGATTGAAATGCAGTGGTATCCGGCAGAAGGTGAGCCAGGTAAATGCCCGGCAGACCCCGGCGGCTTTTCCCGGTTTATGAAAAGCCGGACGGTGTATCCGCCATTAACGAAGTTTAAAGATGAACCCGTCACCAGGACAGAATACACCTACGCAAATATCGCAGCCAGAGCAACGCCCCACCGCTCTCCCGTTATCATGCCTCTGGCAGAAATGCATTATCTGTATATTCCGGCTGACAGTGAGGGTAAGCACAAAAATCAGGACATCAGCCTTATCCGTCACACCGTCACATATTGCTACTATGATGATGTAACGTCAGATGATTTCGGGCGACTCAGACGTAAAACCTCGGCTTTTTACAATGAAAAGTCCCCGGGACACCCCTACATCCGGCACCTGGATTATTCTTTCAGCGTCAGAAACCATCAGGTCACGCGAACGGTGACGCTGACTGTCGAGCCCAATGCCGCTGATGCGGACTACACTCGCCTCACCCAGACGTCCTCCGACACCGTGTCGGTGCTCAGTGGCCTTGTGCATTCACAAACCGACGCAGCCGGGAATATTCAGCAGAATCAGTACGATGTTTTCGGTCGTCAGACACATACCATTTTGCACCCTGACGACAACACGTGGCGTATGGAAAGTTGCGTTGACCGGGTGTTTGCTACGGAGAGTTCACCAGCCTGGGTAACGACAACAGATAAACTGGGAAACCGGACACGGGTAACCCATGATGCGCTCGGACAGTCTCTGATGACAGAAATGCAGGACAAGGACGGCCCGGTATCTGCCAGTGATGTATGGCACCCCATGATAAAACAGACCCGTGACGCATGGGGACGGATTACAAAAAGTGTGCAGACCGATTACTTACGGGAGATGAGTGCGGATGCAGAGATAACAACCCCCGCTGCGCTGGATAAGAAGGTTGAAAACTGGACAACCCTGTCTTATGACCACTGGGGACAGGTGCGCACCACAACCGGAAGTGATGGCATCGTGTATCACAGCGAGGCGGACCCGGTTGTCTGTACTGCCAGGCACTGGACGACAGGCAGGGAAGGAAAAGATACGGCACATACGGTCACCCACCATGACCGGGTCACTTATCAGGTGGTCAGGACGGAGGTCTTCGCCTCCGGTGCTGATTTTCGTGAGCATAAGCCTTACAGCGTCACGCATCAGGAATGGGATGGGCTCGGCCGCCTGCGTATCCATACCGACCCGCTGGGCCGCACCACCCGTTATGAATACGACATCTTCAGTCGGCTGCTGCGAACAGTCATGCCGGATAACACCACAATCACGCGTCGTTATGCGGGTTCCGGTAGTCATGCCCTGCCGGTGGCAGTAATGGTCAGGGGTGCGGGAGAAAGTACGGAGCGAGTGCTTGGCGAGCAACGCTTTGACCCCCTGGGTCGTCCCGTCAGCCGGACGGTCGGAGGGCGAACCACTACATACAGTTATGACAGCAATCCTGCAGCACGCCCCGGCAAAAATACAGTCACCGGGCCGGATGGTGTGACACAACATTATCTGAGCGAGCCCCGTCTGGGGGGAGCACTGACAGAGATGTCAGCCGTCATACCTGACGGTAAAACGGTAGTGAAAACCTTCCGCTACACGCCGAAAACCGGGCAGATGGCGATGGCGAAAGAAAGTGATTCAGAGGTGATGTTCCACTATGCACCTTCAGGGCGTAGCAGAGGAACCACAACTACCCTGCGTGGAGGGAAAGCCCTGACAGCAGGCCAGGTATCTTCACTGGGTGGTCGGGTGCAGCGGGAAGTCCGCGAGGATGGCAGCGTCTGGACCCATAATTATTCCACATCGGGCCATACTGCCGGGTTGCCGACTGAGATGACTGACGGGAAAACGGTTAGTGTGGTATTCAGCTATGATACCCTGAACCGGATTTGCGGCACAAAGGCCACGGCATTATCCTCCCGCCACGAACTGACAACCAGTATAAAACGGGATGTGTTTGGCCGGGAGGTCGGGCGGATATTCACTTACAGCACGGGAGAGCGGCGAGCCCTGCAGCAGGAATACGATGTGGCCGGTCGGGTCATCAGACGTACCCTGTATAAGGGAGACCGGCACGGTGAGTGCCTGACGGATGAACGCTTCGTCTATGATATCCGCAGTCGCCTGAAGGACTATCAGGTGACCGGCAGCCTGCTGCCCCGGGATGCGTACGGTAATGCCATTGTCCGGCAGACGTTTACCGTGGATGCACTGGACAACATAACTGAGTGCGTGACAAAGCTGAAAACCGGCGAGCAGAATACCGCGGTTTACCATTACCGCCATGCCAAGGCCCCCTGCCAGCTGAGTGACGTCAGTAATACGCTGACATCAAGAGGTTACCCGTCAAAAATATCGTTACTGTACGATAAGGCCGGGCGTCTGGTCCGGGATGAGACGGGGCGTACCCTCCATTACGATGCGACGGGCCGACTGAGCCGCGTGGAGAGCCCGGCTCACGGAAGTGGGGACTATGGTTATGATGCTTTTGGCCGTATGGCCTGGCAGAAGGTGGACAGTACACAGCGTTTACACCGGCTGTATTATGCAGGTCCACAGCTGAGCAATGAATGGATAAGCCCGGCGTCACAGAAGCAGCAGTCCGATACGGATAAGGTTATCCGTTATTTAGGCACCGTTGCCCAGACCACGCTGGAAAATCACAAAGAAGAAACCTTATTGCTGGGTGCCGACCAGAAACACAGCGTGATGGCGGTCTGCCACGATACCCTGAAAGACCATGCATATACCCCGTACGGCCAGGTGCCTCCACATGACGACACCAGACCTCAGGCCAGAAAAGGATATAATGGCGAGCGGCGTGACCCGGTGACGGGAACCTCACATCTGGGGAACGGCTACCGGGCCTATAACCCTGTCCTGATGCGCTTTCACTGTCCGGACAGTCTCAGCCCCTTTGGTGCCGGAGGGCTGAACCCGTATGCATACTGTGGTAGTGACCCGGTTAACCATGCTGACCCCAGCGGTCACGTCAACTGGTGGAGCGTGGGCTTTGGTATTTTTAGTATTGTGGCAGGGACCATCGCTGCAGTGCTTCTGGCGCCGGTGACGGGAGGGGCTTCTCTGGTTCTGCTGGCGGTGGTTACGGCGTCCGCCGTTGCATCAGGAGCGCTGGATATTGCCAGCGGTGCGCTGGAAGACAGTAACCCGGAACTGAGTAAGAAACTGGGAACGGCAGCATTGGTTGTGGGTATTCCGGCGATGATTGACGGCGTGGCGCGTCTGCCAGGCCTGGTGAAAGCGGGGTATCAGATGGTCCGGGAGGCACCGCAGCTGCTGCGGACAGCCAACGAGCTGTATAACTCAGGAGTGAGGAGCCTGCTGAAAGCCCGGAGTACGCTGTCAGCGGTGCGTACGCAGGGGCTAAGTGGGGGGGCAGCCGCTGCCGGGATAGCGATGGCACAAGATAGCTCAACTGCTAGATTTTTTAGGGTAGATATAGCTCCTCCATCAACAATACTAAACACTGGATTTTCTGGAAATAATACACCCAGAGTTGTCAAACTTTTTGGTGACAATACTATCTTTGCAGCAAGAACGCTTGATGGAATTGATGCCTTCCGGTCTGAAATATCGTCACATGAAAATTTGTTTGGTTCCGCAAGGAAATATTATTTCGAACAAATAGTTATTAATGGATACGTTGTTGAGAAGCCAAAAACATTACACCTTTATGAGATATCTCTTGATGAGGGGCATCAGCATGAGGTCCTAAGTGATTTTTTTAAAAAACAAGGGAGTGTTGAACATGCATTTAATATCACATATGATGGTGATGTCGCACATGAAAATATTCAATTAAATATGAATATGTACAAAGATGCTGTTGCTCAATATGCCCAATGTTATATCCCAACACAGGAGGTTCAGATAAGAGGTCCTATTCACCCAAGAAATATTAGATATATTCCACCTCAAGACATACCTTTTATGATGGATTAAATGAATGGTAAGTAATCTCAATAGGAATTTACAACTCTGTCTATGAGCAGTTCCAGCCTATAGTAGGCAATGACGTTGTATGGTTTACACCCGGCCTCTGAGGCCGGGTTTGAAGCGTTAGAGCCTACCATTGAGTGTACTAGGCTGCGTCCCTTAATCATCTGAGCTATAGTAACAGTCTGTTTCCACAACGTATTGAACTATGGCTCGCTACGATCTTCCCGATGAAGCATGGACTATCATCCAGCCTTTACTACCTGCTGAACCTGCATCTCCACGGGCCGGGCGCCCATGGGCAGAACATCGTATGATCATCAACGGTATGTTCTGGGTGCTTTGTTCAGGTGCGCCATGGCGTGATTTACCTGAGCGATACGGTCCATGGAAAACGGTTTACAATCGTTTTAACCGGTGGTCTAAGTCTGGTGTTATTAACATTATTTTCAACAGGTTGCTTTCGTTACTTGATGCAAACGGTCTTGTTGACTGGTCTGCCACGGCGCTGGATGGCAGCAATATCCGTGCGCTGAAATGTGCTGCAGGTGCTCAAAAAAACATCCCGATATCACCGGAGATAACAGCCTGGGTCGCTCTCGCGGTGGTTATGGCACCAAAATCCATCTGGCAACAGACGGTAGTGGCATTCCGTTAAACATCGTGCTGAGTCCCGGGCAAGCCCACGAAAGCCAGTTCGCGTTACGTCTTCTGGACGGTATCGGAGTCCAGCGCCAGAACGGGAGTATGAAACGTCGTGGTCATGCAGTACTGGCCGATAAAGCCTACTCCGGGCATGCGCTATGTAACGAACTGAAAAACAGAGGAATAAAAACCGTCATACCCCGAAAATTAAATGAAAAAATGGCGTCGGATGGCCGCTCACAACTTGATCGGGATGCTTACTGCAATCGCAACGTTGTTGAGCGATGCTTTGGCCGCCTGAAAGAATACCGTCGCATTGCCACACGTTACGACAAAACGGCGAGGAATTATCTGGCGATGGTGAAACTGGGCTGCATCCGATTGTTTTACAGGACGTTATGCAATTAAAGGACGCAGCCTAGCTCAGACATGATCTGACAGTTACCAGTTATTTGTAAGCGTCGTTAAATCCCCACAGTGATCGGCTGCGGGGTATTAAGGTAGGGTGA
>RCUO01000695.1_pt1 | contig 15600 bp, 12 predicted proteins | sample 2166161 | NCBI WGS metagenome assembly RCUO01 (sample SAMN09932617, study PRJNA488358) | compost metagenome | feature: garden; material: soil; isolation source: compost soil in cyclohexanecarbonitrile-enriched culture | place: Germany: Experimental Botanical Garden Goettingen | collected 2016-01-27 | reverse complement strand
CTATGGGGCGATGTACTGATGGAATATTATTTCAGGCATTTTGAGCAGTCCGAGCCCTTTCATGAAGGCTACGGACAACACTTCGGCAGTCGGGGAGAGCGTCTGCGCATTAAGCTCTACGATTTCTACCTTGACCTGATCATGAGGATTGAATGTGACTCACGCCAGTATAAAGACGGGAATCACATACGCTGGGCTTCGGAGAATCTGAAAGAGAGCTGGAAATCCTTTTGCGCTCTGGACAGCATTCCTGAAGCGTGATAGCAGAAAGGCCGGTCCGTCATCCGCGGAGCCCGGCCTTCTTGTGTGGAGATATGCGGCAGGTTATCCGCCTAGTATTGGTTAGGCACCGTGACCACAGGGTTCGTGTCAGCCTCATAATCTATCCCTTCGGTCTCAAAGCCGAACAGCTGAAAGAACGCTTCACGGTATCCGCGCAGATCGGACAGCTCATTAACAGTCCTTGTAGCCAGCTGCGGCCACAGCCGGTCTACTTCTGCCTGAACGGAAGGCTCAAGCTCCCGGTCGTCAATCCGGATACGGCCGTTCTCATCAACCGGAGTGCCTCCGGCTGCATACAGGCGTTCATTGAACAGCCGGTAAGCCTGCTCTATGCATCCTTCATGGGTACCCTGTTCCTTCATGATTTTGTATAGGAGAGAGATGTAGAGCGGGACCACCGGCAAGGCTGAGCTGGATTGTGTAACCAGACCTTTGCTGACTGCCACATACGCCCTGCCGCCTCCGGGAGCAAGCTGGCTGTCCAGCATACGGGCGGTAGCCTCCAGATGGTCTTTAGCCCGGCCTATAGTGCCCTTGCGGTAAATTTCCTGGGTCAGCTCGGGTCCGATATACGAGAATGCCAGTGTTATGGCATTGTCAGCGAGAACCCCGGCTGCTTTTAGGCTGTCTATCCATAGCTGCCAGTCCTCACCGCCCATAACCTGAACGGTAGCTTCTATTTCCGGCTCAGTGGCAGCTTCTACAGTAACCTGCGAGACTTCTCCCGTATGGAAATTGACAGTTTTGTTAGTATAGGGTTCGCCGATAGGCTTCAGGACGGAATTGTGAACCTGCCCGGTCACCGGGTCTGTCCGGCGGCCGGTGGCAACGCTGTAAATTACCAGGTCCACCTGTCCCAGCTCGCGCCTGATCAGATCAGCTGTGCGCTCCTTGGTTTCATGTGTGAAGGCATCCCCGCAGACGCTATAGGAGCTCAGGCCCGCCTCTAAGGCTGCCTGTTCAAAGGCTGCGGAGTTATACCATCCGGCGGAAGCAGTACGGACAGCAGTAGCTGTGCTAGGGCGGTAGACCCCTACAGTTGCTGCTCCGGCACCGAAGGCAGCGGTAATTCTGGAGGCGAGCCCATATCCCGTAGAGGCGCCGATGACCAGCACGCGCTGCGGACCTTTAACTGACGGTTGGGCGCGGATATACCCGATCTGCTCCAGCACCTGTTGTGCGCAGCCTGCGGGATGGGCGGTCGTACATATAAATCCTCTGGTTCTTGGCTTAATGATCAACTTGGAATCATTCCTCTCATGAAGCTGTTAAATATAATTTAGTATGACATAACCGGCGGTAGTATTATAGTCAGTATACGATCTGACGGACCCGCGTGTACAAGGCGGTGTTCTCGTCCCTTTGACAATGTATACTGACTTAACAATGAGGGTGTTACTCTGTATGTTTTTAACCGTTTGGGACAAAGTATGTATTCGAATCCGGATAACACTGGCAGAAACGGATGCAGCGTTCAAGGCTTTGCCATAAATGCTATTTGCCAGTTTATTAGCTTGTGAATGACAAGTCAGCAAGCCTTCAGGGCGTTGATTCCGCGTCATTAAAGGGCATAGCTGACATGTTTTGTAGGATTCATTTTCAGAAAAGCACTTGACTAAGAGGTATGATGATAGATAAAATATTACTTATTGCCTATTCTATAGGATGAGAACTATTTTGTACTTTTGAAAAGAGCAGAGAGGGTGACAGGATGGAGCGCCTTTTAGAGGTAAAGGACCTAGCAATTTCATTCAAAACACGCGGCGGAGAAGTGCAAGCAATCCGTGGTGTTAACTTTCATGTAAATAAAGGTGAAACACTGGCGATTGTTGGCGAATCCGGTTCCGGTAAAAGCGTAACCTCCCAGGCTGTTATGAAGCTCGTACCACAGCCGGCGGGAGAATACAAACGCGGACAGATCTTGTTCGATGGACAAGACCTGATTAAGAAGACAGAAAAGCAGATGCAAAAAATCCGCGGCAAGGAAATCGGGATGATTTTCCAGGACCCGATGACCTCCCTGAATCCGATGATGAAGGTCGGTAAGCAGATTACTGAAGTACTGTTCAAACACGAAAAAATGAGCAAAGATGCTGCCTACAAACGGGGTGTGGAGCTGCTCGGCCTCGTGGGAATTCCTTCCCCTGAACGCCGGTTCCAGCAGTACCCGCATGAGTTCTCCGGCGGTATGCGCCAGCGTGTTGTAATCGCAATGGCGCTTGCGGCTAACCCGAAGCTGCTGATTGCCGATGAGCCGACGACAGCGCTTGACGTAACCATTCAGGCACAAATTCTGGATCTCATGAAGGATCTGCAGAAGAAGATTAATACTGCGATTATTTTCATTACCCATGACCTCGGTGTTGTAGCGAGAATGGCTGACCGGGTAGCTGTTATGTATGCCGGACAGATTGTGGAAATGGGAACAGCGGAAGAAATCTTCTACGATCCTAGACATCCGTACACTTGGGGACTGCTTGCTTCCATGCCAAGCCTGGACAGCAAGGGCTCTATGCTGACTGCTATTCCGGGAACTCCTCCCGATCTGATCAAGCCGCCTAAGGGTGATGCCTTTGCCCTGCGCAGCACATATGCTATGGCGATTGATATGGAAAAAGAACCTCCGATGTATAAAGTTTCTGACTCTCACCTGGTGAAGTCCTGGCTGATGCATCCGATGGCTCCGGCTGTTGAGCCGCCGGCGGTTGTGAAGAAAAGACAGCGTGTTATGCCAAATGCATATCCGCAGCCTGTTCTGTTTGAAGCCGGAGCTGTGCATTAATTATCTGCTTTTGGTTTATATTAATAAGACTAGCGTCAGGCCGATTATACGGCTTGGCGCTTTTTTGCGCCCTGTTTTATGTTTATACTTTAGGTATATATGAAATAGTATTAATTAATATAAATAAAACTATTGACTATTATATCTTTCAGCAGCAAAATGTAAGGGTATACATAGGAGGGTTGTCGATGAAGAAGCGTTCCATAGCAACACTATTAATGCTCACCCTATTATCAGGCTGCAGCGGAGGAGGAGATCATGTGCCACAATTCGAGAATGTTTCAGTGCATGACCCGTCTGTCATTAAGGCTGACGGTATGTATTATGTATTCGGCTCACACCTTGCATCAGCCAAATCTGAGGATCTGATGGCGTGGGAACAGATTTCTTCTGTAGTCGAGGACGGAAATGTGCTTATCCCTAACGTTACAGAGGAGCTTAGTGAGACCTTTAGCTGGGCGCAGTCAGATACCTTATGGGCACCCGATGTCATTCAGCTTGCTGACGGAAAGTTCTATATGTATTACAATGCCTGCCGAGGGGATTCTCCCTTATCGGCCATGGGAATCGCCGTCTCAGACAAGATTGAAGGTCCCTACAAGGACCTGGGGATTATTCTGAAATCCGGAATGTCCGGTGTCGGCGATGACGGTGAGATCTATGATGCCACCCAAAAGCCGAATGTAGTAGATCCGGATGTTTTTTTTGATAAGGAAGGCAGGCTGTGGATGGTATACGGATCCTACTCCGGCGGAATATTTATACTGGAGCTTGATCCTGCCAGCGGCTTCCCGCTTCCGGACCAGGGGTACGGCAAGAAGTTGCTCGGTGCAAATCATGCACGGATTGAAGGTCCGTATATGCTGTATAGCCCGGAGACTGAATACTATTATTTGTTCCTCTCCTTTGGAGGGCTTGATGCAAACGGCGGGTATAATATCCGGGTAGCCCGCTCCAAGAATCCCGACGGCCCGTTTGAGGATTCTGCCGGACAATCCATGCTTGACGCAATCGGGAATCCGGACAAGCTGTTTGACGATCCGTTCTATTCGCCTTACGGCGTTAAGCTGATGGGGAATTTTGAGTTCATGAACAGCGCGTCAGAGCCTGAGGCTGCCGGAGAGGGTTATGTATCACCAGGGCATAATTCAGCCTATTACGATGAAGAAAGCGGCCGGTATTTTCTGATCTTCCATACGCGGTTCCCATACCGCGGTGAGGCACATGAAGTGCGGGTCCATCAGATGTTCATGAATGAACAGGGCTGGCCGGTTGTAGCACCGCACCGCTACGGCGGTGAGAAGATCGGCAGCTACACTGCAAAGGATATTGCCGGAGAGTATAAATATATAAATCACGGCAGAGATATTTCCGCCGGGCTGGTGCAGTCAGAAGCTATCAAACTGACAGCTGACGGTACAATAACCGGAGCTGTATCCGGTACATGGAGTCTGGACGGGGATCATACTGCAACTATTACAGTAGAAGGTGTGAAATACAGCGGTATATTCCTGCAGGAATGGAGTGAGGCAGCTGAAGGGAATGTCATGACCTTTACCGCTCTATCTGATGATGGAACAGCCGTTTGGGGAAGTCATATCTCTGGCGGAAGTAACGAAGAATAGAAGCTAACCTGATTATAACAGTAACCTTCCGCTCACCGCAGATAACGGGTGAGCGGAAGGTTATTTGTATTACCGGTACTTCCGCAGCACAATAACCGCGTTATGACCGCCGAAGCCGAATGAATTGGATATCCCGATGTCAAGTCCGGCCTTCCGGGCGGTGTTCGGCACATAATCCAGGTCACAGTCCGGATCAGGAGTTTCCTGGTTGATTGTAGGCGGGATAATACCTTGTTGAATGCTCTTAATTAAAGCAACAGCTTCCAGGCCTCCTGCTGCCCCAAGGGTATGTCCTGTCATCGATTTGTTTGCTGTAACCGGAATGCGGTAGGCTGCTTCCCCAAATAGCTTCTTAATTGCAGCTGTCTCCGAACGGTCGCCTATCAGCGTGCTGGTTGCATGTGCGCTGATCAGGTCTACATCCTCAGGCTGTACTCCGGCTTCGCGCAAGGCTGACTTCATTGCCAGGTAGGCGCCTGTCCCTTCAGGATGAGTCGCGACCATATGATAGGCGTCAGAGCTTGCGCCGTAGCCGGTAATCTCGGCATAGATGACTGCATTCCGGCGCAGGGCATGTGACAGCGACTCCAGAATCAGGATGGCGCCTCCTTCTCCGATAACGAAGCCGTCCCGGCCGCCGTCAAACGGCCGGCTGGACTTGCCTGGATCGTCATTGCGGGCAGACAGGGAAGTGGCATTGCCGAAGCTGGCCAGCGAGATTTCAGTGATGGCTGCTTCGGCACCGCCGGCAATTACACAATCTGCGCCGCCGTAGCGGATCAGCCGGAAGGCTTCGCCGATCGCGGTATTTCCGATGGAGCAGGCGGTAACCGGTGAAAGTGCCGGGCCGAGTGCCCCGAACCGGATGCTGATCATCGCCGCAGCCATGTTGGAGATCAGCATCGGAATCAGGGTGGGGCTGACTCTTTCCGGCCCGCGCGTTCTGAGCAGGTCTGTCTGCTCCATGAGTGTCTGAATGCCGCCAACGCCCGAGCCTACATACACACCTAGTCTTTCCCGGTCCATGTCCTCCAGGTGCAGGCCGGAATCGGCCCAGGCATCTTCAGCCGCCGCCAGGGCAAACTGGACGAACCGGTCCATTCGGCGGGCTTCCTTGCGGCCAAAGCGTCCTTCCGGATCAAAGTCTCTGACTTGTCCGGCGATTTTGCTTTTGTAACGGGCTGTATCAAATGAAGTGATCGGAGATATACCTGACTTACCTGAGCTTAAACGATCCCAGAATTGTTCTACAGTGTTGCCAAGCGGCGAAATGACTCCCATTCCGGTTATAACTACTCGTTCCATATTGAATGAATCCTCCCAGAATCCGTTTTTTATTATCTAATAGGGGTAATAACTGCATTCTTTCATGTTCCTTATCCTATTACAAGTTGTAGGTTATACTAGTATAATTACTACTATTGTAAATGTTAACAGGAAAGGCGGGGACAACAACCATGTCCAATGAGACAAGACTGCAGGCGCTGTCAGGCTTTTTGAAATCGCGCCGTGCGGCTATAACTCCAGCCTCCGCCGGACTGCCGGAAGGCACACGGAGGAGAACACCGGGGCTTAGGCGGGAAGAGGTGGCACAGCTGGCCGGTGTGAGCAGCACATGGTATACCTGGCTTGAACAGGGAAGAGATATCAAGGTATCCCCCTCTGTGCTGGACTGCATTGCCGTTGCACTTAAGCTGACCAAGGATGAGCGGAATTATCTGTTTGCGCTGGCACTCGATAACGGCCCGGGTCCGGCTGCTTATCAGCAGGAGGAGACGACGGTAATCAGCCCCTCTCTGCACAAAATTGTGCAGGAGCTTACCACCTGCCCGACCATTATTTCCGACCGTCATTGCAATATTGTGGGCTGGAACGAGGCGGCGGGACATGTTTTTCTGGACTTTGGCGCTCTTCCGCCGGAAGGGCGGAACATGATCTCCCTTCTGTTCGTCCGCAAGGAATTTCAGCGGCTGGCCGTGAACTGGGAGCAGTTCGTCCGCGGATATCTCTCTATTTTCCGGGCATATTACGGCCAATATGTGGAGGACCGCTGGTATGATGACTTTATCGCGGAAATGAAAGTGCAGCATCCCAGGTTTCAGGAGCTGTGGGAGGAGAGCAGAGTCAGCAGTGCGCCGGATGTGGTGCTTGAATTCCGCCATGCCAAAGCAGGTAAAATGCTGTTCCAGCTTACCTCGCTGCAGGTTCATGGTACCGTAGATTTACGCTGCAGCATCTACACTCCGGCCGCGGATTCCAATACAGAATCCAAGCTGCGGCAGCTGATGAAATGAGCTTTTGCTGTAAATGATAAAAAAAATTTATGTATTCATAAAAAACAATAAATATGCAATATCGTAATTCCGGCATATACTTCTTATATGATGTTAACTTTAGTACGACCGGAAAAGGAGTATGTAACAATGGCAAAGGTAACCGGATTGGAAGGCGTAGTAGCAGGAGAAACAGATATCGGGCTGGTGGACGGCGAGAAGGGATATTTAGTTTACCGCGGGTATTGGGCAAAGGAGCTTGCCGTAAGCAGGAGCTATGAGGAGGTTGCATATCTGCTGTGGAACAGCCGCCTGCCGGATGCGGATGAACTGGCTCAGCTTAAGCAGGAGATGTCAGCAGCCAGAGCGATTCCTGAGTATTTGAAAAGGATGATTGATCTGCTTCCGCCGTCGGTTCCGATGATGCTCGTCCTGCAGAGTGCGGTGGCAGCATTGGGTGACAAGGACAACGCGACATGGCCGCCGACACTGAAGCAGGCAATCCGCCTAACCTCGGTTCTGCCGGTGATCATTGCCTACAGATACCGCAGCTTAAATAACCTGCCTGAAGTGGAACCGTCAGCAGAGCTGGGGCATGCGGCAAATTACCTGTATATGCTCAGCGGCAGTGTTCCTGAGCAAGCGCATGTTCAGGCGCTCAGTGCCTACCAGATTCTCTGCATGGAGCACGGAATGAACGCCTCAACCTTTGCATCCCGGGTTGTTCTGTCAACCGAATCGGATATGTGTGCAGCTGTCTGCGGGGCGATCGGTGCAATGAAGGGGCCGCTGCATGGTGGTGCACCTTCAGAGGTCATCTCTATGCTGGAGGAGATCGGCACGATGGACCGGGCTGAACCGTGGATCCGCAGTGTTCTTGACAACCGCGGCAAGATTATGGGCTTCGGCCACCGGATCTATAAGACCAAAGATCCGCGTGCAGAAGCGCTGATGATAGCAACCAGAGAGATGATCGGCAAGGATCCGTCCTTCGATCTGGCTATTCATGTGGAGCATACAGCGATCCGGCTGCTGGAGGAATACAAGCCGGGCCGCCGGCTGTTTACCAATGTTGAGTTCTATGCTGCGGCTATTCTCAAAGCGCTGCAGCTGGACCCGGACATTTTTACACCGACGTTTACGGCAGGAAGAATTGTCGGCTGGACCTCGCATATTCTGGAGCAGTCTGCAAACAACCGGATTTTCCGTCCGCAATCGGTATATACAGGTCCTATGCCGGAGACAGAAGCCGAAGTTGTATAACGGATTAAGCTGCTGTACGATACGAAACCCCTGGCCGCTCAAGCGGCCAGGGGTCTTTTATTGAAGGAGGAGGAATATGAGCGAGTATGGCGGATACTCTGGTCACATTATTGCAACGCTGATAGTTCAGTTAGAAATCTGATGTTGCAATCTGGATATAGCCGAAGGTTGCGCCGGCAGCGGTGCTTCGCAGTGCAGCAACAAGCAGAAGCGCCAGCTGGACGGTGAGACTGTCAAACGGCGGGATCGTGTAGGTTACTACAGGAGCATTGACAGCGTACAGTACCAGATCTACCGGAAATGCGGAGTTATTCTGGACAGTGACAGCAGCATTTGCTCCGCCGTTCAGATTTTCATAGTACGATTTGCCGACTCCGGCCGGCAGGCTGAAATATTGCTGCGGTAACAAGATAGCCATAGGATGACCTCCTTTTGCATTTGATAGATTATCATATTCAATTAATCTATTAATGCTGATACGGATGACTTAGGAGGTTCGCACATTCTTATAATATAGTATAAATCCGAAAAGGGTACCAATTAGGGACATTGCCGATACACTCAGGAAAAAGACCTTGCCGCCAAAGGTCCCGTAAAGCGCACCGCCTGCATATGAGGCCAGTATGCCTGAGACGCCAAAGAACAGAAGTGCCAGTACAGTCTGTCCTGTAGCCCGCCATTCCTCGGGTACGATGCTATACAGATACTGAATGGCTGCCGAATAAAATACCGGAAAGGTCAGCACCTGCAAAACCTGCAGATAAGCTAGCAGGTGAGGGTCTGATATCCAGGCTGAAAGGAAAAAGCGGACAAAGTAAAAGAAACCGGCAAATGTAATAATAATCAGCTCTTTACCTTGGCGCAGCCACCGGAAGCTGAGGGCGAACACCACGATTTCACTGATAGCCGCCAGAAAAAACGATTGGCCGACGAGAGCAGAGCTGCCCCCGAGCGCTAAAATATGTACACCCAAAAAGGTATCATTCATTCTGGCCGGTACAGAGCAGATGAAGATTAGCAGGAGAAACAGCAGGGTTTCCCGGTTCTTAAGAAATAGCTTAAGGCTGCCAAGCGTAACGGGCTTACCCGATACAGGCGCGTCCGGCATTCTCCAGCTGATTACAAAACCTGCGATACAGCTGCCGGCAAACAGCAGTCCCAGGCCGTGTGCGCCAAAGGAATTCAAGACATAGCCGGTAAGAAGCGCCATGACTCCGTAGCCGAGAGCACCATAGGTTCGGATGGAGCCGTAGCTTATACCGTTTGCCTCAGCAATCCGGAAATTCAGGCTTTCGGTCAGCGGATCAATGGGCATCAGGAAGAAATACAGCAGCATTGCGAACAGCACCAGCTGAATATAACTGCCGGAAGCGTATAAAAAATAACCGGTGACCGCTGAGCACAGGAGCAGCAGGAGCAGTACCCTGCGGATTGTCCGGGTTCTGTCACTGATCATTCCCCAGAGCGGCTGGGCGATAATGGTAATGAAGCCGCCTGTGCCGATAACGAGGCCGGTCTGCCCCGGACTCAGTCCCTGCATATCCAGAAAGACGGGCAGGAATGGAATAAACATTGCCAGCAGGGCAAAGTACAAAAAGTTAAAGCTCCTGAGCAGTGCGGGAGTATTCATAGTCTGGCGATCCTCACATTTTCTTTGAATTGAAAAGCAATAGCCCAGTTATTGTATCATGCTGCCGTAATCACGGACAGTTGATAATATGGTACACTATATTAGTTCAACTATTTATATTAAATTCTAAATAAATGATCTGACTATAAGGAGAATGAGCATGATTAAGCTGGTATCCTGGAACGTCAACGGCCTGAGAGCCTGTGTGGGCAAGGGCTTTAATGAATATTTTAAGGAAAGTGCAGCCGATATTTTCTGTGTACAGGAGACAAAGCTGCAGGCAGGACAGATTACCCTGGATCAGGGAGAGGAATACTATCAGTTCTGGAATTATGCACAGAAAAAAGGGTACTCGGGAACAGCGGTTTTTACCAGAATCAAGCCGCTTTCGGTCAGATACGGGTTGGAGGAGGACTCAGAGCCTGAAGGCCGTGTCATTACGCTGGAATTCGACAGCTTTTATCTGGTTAATGTCTACACGCCTAACGCCAAACGTGATCTGACACGCCTCGATTACCGGATGGAATGGGAGGACCGCTTCCGCGGCTATCTTCTGGAGCTGGATAAGCTGAAGCCGGTGCTGGTCTGCGGAGACCTCAATGTTGCCCATGCTGATATTGACCTGAAAAATGCCAAGTCCAACCGCGGAAATTCAGGCTTCACCGATGAAGAGCGCGCCAAAATGACCACACTGCTGGAGGCTGGGTTCATTGATACGTTCCGGTTCTTTTATCCGGAGACGGAGGGGTCGTATACATGGTGGTCCTATATGCCGAAAGTGAGGGAGCGGAATGTCGGCTGGCGGATTGATTATTTTCTGGCTTCCTCCCGTCTTGGCACCCAGCTGATTGATGCCTCTATTGATTGTAATGTGCTGGGCAGTGATCATTGTCCGGTTGTGCTCAAGATAAATGAGTTTGTCAAATAGTCTGTTGCGTGTACAAGCGGCCATGCATCCCGGTAAGGGTGTCATGGCCGCTTGTTTGTAAACTTATAGATCTGGCTGATTACGGCTGGAGCATGCCTTGAATCTGTACCGGAGGCTCTAATGGCCCCATTGTCACATTTACCGTCATTGTCAGCAGGATGGCTTGTTCTTTCACCGCAATCTCTAGCGTGTAACAAAAGGGCGTCTCTACAAGCAGCATGGTCAGCTGCAGGACATCCCCGGCCGCCCAGGTGAAGCTTGACATGACCGCATCTGCTGATGCGGAGTCCGGCGTAAGCCTTGCGCTGCTAAACATCCATTCGCTGCGCCCCAGTATGACTTCCTGAATGCCGGCAGGCACAGAGTTGAGAGTGAGTCTGGCTTCATTGCTGATGAAGGTAACGGACAATGTTTCGAGCTGATATTCGTTGGGTTCCATATGATAGATAAGACCTTTCATTCCGGCTTCCGCATCTGAAACGGTCATCACCGCCGGGGGATCAAACCGCAGTGAGCTTAGCTGTTCTGACAACAGATCCGCTGCTGCCGGATGCAGCGCGGCAGGCTCTTCCTCCCCGGACATGCCCGGAAGCAGCAGTTCCCATACCGCATTCATTACCTCCTGCAGCTTATTTGTACCGCTGGTAATCGCGATGACGGCATCCTGCTCCGGCATAATGATACAGAACTGGCCAAAAGCCCCGTCGCCCCGGTAAATGTTATGCCGGCATCTCCAGAACTGGTAACCATAGCCTTGTGACCAGTCCCCGCTATCCGGCTGTCCGTCGCCATTCGCGATCTGCTTCGAGCTTGCAGACTCTATCCACTCCTGCGGGAGGAGCTGATTGCCGTTCCATATGCCTTTTTGCAGATAAAGCTGGCCGAATCTGGCAATGTCCTCTGTAGTTACGCTCAGCCCGTAGCCACCGGTGTTGATACCGCGCGGACAGGATTGCCACACCGGATTGTTGATCCCGAGAGGAGCGAAGAGCCGCGGGGTGAGATATTCGAGCAGAGTCTGACCGGATACCTTCTGCAGGATAGCAGACAGCATATAAGTTGCCCCGGTGTTGTACAGGAAAAAAGTACCCGGCTCCCGGTCAACAGGCTGCCGCAAAAAGGCTTTGACCCAGTTGCCTTCCGCATCATTCAGCAATTCAGTCATCGTATCTTCAGTGTGCCCTGTACCCATCATAAGCAGATGGCTGATATTCATCTGTGCCAGGTTGCTGCCGGGCTGATCCGGAGCTTCTTCAGGGAAGAAGGAGACCACTTTATCCTCCAGTGACAACAGCTGCTCTGCAGCGGCAAGCCCGACAGCTGTGGCTGTGAAGCTTTTGCTGAGCGAGAACAACATATGCTGCCGCTCAGGAGTATAGGGCGACCATGAGCCTTCGGCTACAACATGGCCGTGACGCAGCAGCATGAAGTTGTGGAGGGCGAGATCGGATTCCTTAATCCGGTTCAGGAAGGCAGATACAGCGCTTGACCGGATACCTTGTTCTTCAGGCAGACTTCTGGGCAGTTGCGGAATAACACGGGTCTTGTTCATGTTAACAGCTCCTCAATCTAAAATGGATAGGGCATTATTATGTAAACAGGCGGGGCGGATAACGCCGTTGTGCGGCCTGTTCAAAACTATAAGCGATACAGATCAGGACGGGCTCACTGAAAGCGGTACCGCAAAAGGTCACCCCGTGAGGGCCTTTTGTAGTATAGCCTCCGGGTGTCACGCTTCCGTCTTCTGCATACCCGGCAGGTACGGTAATGAGCGGATAACCCGCCCTTGCTGCAACATCTGTTCCATGGAAACCTGGGAACATCAAAGCGTCAAGCTGATACTTGGACAAAGCGTAATCTATTCCCTGTTCCCTTGCCGATTCGCGGGATAGCTGAAGCTCCTTCCGGTACTGCGCCTCTGTAATCCCGTCCCCGGATTGTTCGAGCCATTCCAGCGTTCCCTGGCCGTATTTCAGCGCTTTGTCACTGTGTTCCAGATTATATTGGATCAGTTCACTTAAGCTGTGTACGGGAATATGACCGGCAAGCTTGGCCAGGTAGTGGTTCAAGCCTCTTTTGAACTCATATTGCAGCATCACAGGACTCCAGTCGGCCGCGAGGCAAGGCAGCTCTACAGGATCTATAATTACAGCGCCGTTGTCAGCCATTATGGCAATGGCGTCATTCATAATCGCCAGAACATCCGGATGCAGATCCTGATAGACGGTTGCCGGAATACCGATCCGCTTGCCTTGCAGACCTTGCGGGTCAAGAAAAGCTGTATAATCCCCTGGTATTAGACCTGTGTCCCGGCCTGCTGCCCGGGAAGCGGCAGGCCCGGCCATAGCTCCCAGCAGCAAGGCGGCATCAGCTACGGTTCTGGCCAGCGGACCGGCTGTATCCTGACTGCTGATGCCGGGGATGATTCCGGCCATGCTGACCAATCCGGCTGTCGGCTTAATGCCGACTACACTGTTCTGGCTGGCCGGACCGATTATAGAACCCGAGGTCTCGGTTCCAACGGCTGCGGCTGCCAGATTAGCTGCTACGGATGCCGCACTGCCTGAACTGGAACCGCCTACGAACAGCTCACCGGGTCCATAAGGGTTCAGGACGAGTCCGCCGCGGGAGCTATAGCCTGCCCACATGCCTGGAGCCATGAAGTTAGCCCATTCCGTCATGTTCGCTTTGCCGAGAATAACCGCACCTGCTGCACGTAAATGACTGATGAGTTCAGCATCAGCCGAGGCAAATGAATCTGCCAGAGCGATTGAGCCTGCGCTTGTATGAAGCTTGTCAGCGGTATCAATGTTATCCTTGATAAGCAGAGGAATTCCATGCAGGCCCCCGCGGGGGCCTGTAACCAGCCGCTCCTGATCCAGCTGCGAGGCAATTTCCAGTGCATCTGGATTCAGCTCAAGCACAGCATTAATGACATTGTCATGTCTGCCGATCCGCTCAAGGTATAGCTGCACCAGCTGTACCGAAGTCAACGAACCACGGGTCATTTCGGCCTGCATCGAGGCAATATCGGCTTCTATAATCCATGTACTCGAGTCCGGGACCGGGTTATTAATAGGGGAATTCTTTTGTTCCAAAAGGCATCTGCTCCTTACTATTCAATGGTATACGGCCGGAGCCCCGGTTCCGTTAACAGCTGTTTTTCCGGCCATAGGATTACATTCCGGGTTCCGCTCAGGCGCTCGTAGAACAGCTCTTTTTTCCGGAATACGCTAATGATGATATGGATGAGAAACAGGAGATCCGCCAAGAGTACAATACCCCGGGCGGTAGCAGCCAGCTCCTGATGAAGGGCGGCAGCAAATACAGAGTCGAACAGGATGATATTCATGCCCGGCAGAACTCCATACAGAAGTCCGTATCTTACAGTCAGCCCCCACAGCCGCGGCGCATCCGATTTGCTCTGCACGGCAATGCGCACCACCCATTTGCCGGGAGTCCGGCCTTTGGTCAGGCATGGAATCAGCAAAAAGTAAGCAGTAAGTGTAATCCAAAACGGAGCCGGTACAGGAAGCAGGCTGAGCAGCCCGGCAGCGGGCATCCATACACAGGCATCCAGTAAAAAAGCGATAGTCCGGCGTGTAAAGGTAACCCGTTTTGCATTTAAATTTTCCCTGGCATCCAGCTGTTCAATCTGCGGAAGCAGCCCGGAGATCCAGAGGGCGATACGGTACCCGATAATCCCGCCAAGTGTGTTGGTAATCAGGTCATCTACATCAAATACCCGGTAAGGATGATCGAAGAAGCCGTATATTCCGGTAATCTGTGTCATCTCGAACGCCAGAGACAGGCTGAAGGAGAGCAGGATGCACACTACCCATCTCGTGCGGAAATAATAACCGAGAAACATGCCGAACGGGACGGTCAGCAGCACATTAAACACAGCCTGATAAAAAGCGGGCTCCTTCAGTAAAGACAGATAGGTAGAGGGAGTATCCGCAGTAAAGCTGCTGCTGTGCAGAATCTCCTCGATGAACTGAAGGGGAACAAGCTGCAGACTCCCGCCGGTTGGAGGCAAATTGTGTCTGGTTGCCGGAAACGGCAGCATAATCAGGAATAAGGCATTCAATAAATACAGCAGCAGAAGATACAGAATGAGCGCCCGGAGCTTGTGGATATACCCGTGCCGCCGGTACTGGACAATCAGAAAAGGCAAGGTAAACAGCAGTGCTGCAACCGGGAAGGCCAGGAATGCATAAGAGATCGGAAAAAGATAGGATTGAAACATAGTCCACCTGCCGTCAGTAAATTTGCTTCGCGCATACGTTATACTTACCAGTCTTCCGGCTGGAATAATCAGATTAGGATTATTAATATAGACGTTGCCGCAGATGGGAATCCCTGCAGATTGCTTTTTTATTATAAAATGTATTGAAAGCGGATTCTATGGATTTATTCATTATAATGATTCTCTCCGGCATACATATGTCTGGAGAGGAGTGTGAGCTGAATGGATAAGAAGGTGCAGCAATACTACAAGCTCAAAATGAAGCAAAAAGAGATTGAGAAGGAGCTTACAGAGCTCAGGCAGGAGATTATCGCCCACTGTGCCGCTTTGGGGGAGACTGAGGTGCTGGCCGGCAGCTATAAGGTGAAGCTGGTTACGCAGAACCGCAAGGAATATGACGATGAAAAGCTGTATAATACACTGGCTGATCCCCAGGTGTGGCGTCTGCTGTCCAAGGCGGATTCTGCCAAGGTGGCAAGCCTTGCCAAGCTGAAGGTTATTGATGAAGCGAAGCTCACTGGCACGTTTACTGTAAAAGAAATTACTTTGCTGCAGGTGGATAAGCAAT
>RCUO01000692.1_pt1 | contig 15633 bp, 11 predicted proteins | sample 2166161 | NCBI WGS metagenome assembly RCUO01 (sample SAMN09932617, study PRJNA488358) | compost metagenome | feature: garden; material: soil; isolation source: compost soil in cyclohexanecarbonitrile-enriched culture | place: Germany: Experimental Botanical Garden Goettingen | collected 2016-01-27 | reverse complement strand
TCCAACAACTGCCCGCTGATATACGCTGCACCAGCCGGTCATTTGAAGCCTTATACTCTACAGCTCCCGGCCGATCCGGCAACACCTGTGCATTAATCTGGAATTGCTCCAGCTGCCGCCTTTCTTCCTGCCGCTCCCCTTCCGCATGCTGCTGAAGATACAGATACAAACGGTAACCCATGCGGTAGCGCACACCTTCAACCGTTTTTCCGTCCTGCCTCAGGCGCAGTTCTTTCATAATCCAGCCCTCATGCAACCATGCGAAGGCCCGGGGCTCATCATCAAGAACAGCTTTTTTACCGGGTGTCCATTTCATTAGCAAAGTGTCAGGATCATCATCAGTCTGCTGTAAATGCATATCCAGCTGCAAAGAGAGAGTCCCTGTCTTACGCAGGGTACGCGCTGTACGCTTTACAATAGTAATGTCAGTAACGCCGGAAGCTCCCGGTTCCAGGCTTGCCAAGTCCAGCTGCTCACCGCTTTTCAATATATATCGGGTTATAAAATCAATTAAATGCTCATCCACAATGCTTAAGTTCCTTTCATCGTGCTTATTGCCAAAACCCGTATCATGGTTACTCCATTCTAGCAAATAATAAACGGGCAAATAGTAGAATCTTATCCCACCGGGAGGAACATGGCTTCATAATAAAAAAGAACCCCCAGTGTGCCGCGTAGATCCGCAGCAGCATTGGGGGCTGCAACAAACTTTTGAATATGTCTGATAATAGATAATATTTGCACCCGTCTTCCTTACTTTGATACTTCATTTTTCCGTTTTTCTAAATAGTTTAGTCCAATCAGTATTAGAATAATAAACCCTGTGAAACAAAAGGGAATCCATAGGGGACTGTTAGTATTCCTTGTTATTTGTGCGATCAATATAATCCCTGAGCCAATAACTGAAAAATACATTTTCCATAGTTGAATATGTTGATTGCCCCGTCTGAGCTTACTCCATTCGCTGATAGTAAACAGATTCAAAACCAGAAGGGTTCCAAATACAGTAAATGTAGTATCTTGAAAAGCATCGATATAATAATAAAAACTTAAAATAGTGAAGATTGCTGTAATACCTGAACAGAAAATCACTATATTTCTTTTCATCATCCGGCTCCTCTGGAACATAATATTGATGGCCTACGGCCTAGACTGATAGGACCTTAATAATTATATTACTTTCACTTTAGTTTGTGATGTAACAATTCCCCCACACAAAAAACAGGCCACTATCTGCAGCCTGTTTCATTAGATAAATATTAACTTCCTGCTGAAAACAGGATCAGTATCTTGGGCTTAGTCGAATATAACTACAACTCCTCCGTACTAAGCGTAAACCCTTCAATCACTACATCCTCATCAACCTCGATCATGATGCAGCGTTTCCCCTGGTAATTAACCTGCTTCACATAACGCAGATCCTGCGGGCTGACGGAGATGGTCGCTACCTTGGTCTCGATTTTGATCGATTTGGTGGTGAATTTCGGCATTACGCTGGCTGCCTTCATCTCGTAATTCCGGTCGTCGATGATCGTTTCGAAGGCCCGCTCCACTTTTTCCGCCGTGACGTCCTCTACACCACTTACCTTCAGGACCCGTTCCACATCCTTGAAATCCAGCGTAGCCGGCTCTTCCTCACCCTGCCCGTCCTCGATAACCTGCTGAATCTGCTCATACACCTGCGCGATAGTGGTCGTATCCAGATGCTCGCCGGCAATCTCCTTCACAATGTCCTCGAAATAAGCTCTCTCTTCCATCGCTGTTATAGAAGACTCTGCATTCAGCACCTGCTCGATGAACTGCGGGTCCGGATAATTCGATTTGCCTGTACAGTACAGAACGCGGTTAATATCCGAATAATTGTCCGTCACACTCGGATAAAGGAACCCCTGCTCCGGTGAGCTGAGCTTCACAATCGGATCAACGATGACACTATATTTAAATTCCTTCTCTACATAGTCGAACATGAGGTGCTTCCGCTGCTGCTCGGTAGAATTCACGCTGCACAGAATGAACTGGTGTGCAAACGTCTCGTTCTTCTCGCTCTCTTCACTTGCTTCATATCTGGCTTTGGTCGGCCGGTGGTACTGCCCGCGTACGAAGGTGATTACCGTGTCCTTTTCATACTTGGTATCAGCCAGCATCCGGTCGACCAGCAGCAGCATGAGGTCCTGCCACTCTTCCGGATCACCGGTTACCAGACCCTGGTGCAGCATAACCTTGGCCGGCTCCTCTGCTTCATCCTGAAACTTCAGCTCGAACAGCTTGTGGTCCAGCTCGCCGGTCAGCAGTTTTTTGAAATTGCCCATGTACAGCTCCTGCTTCTCCCGGTCCACGAGACCAAACGGCAGGCGCTCCCAGTGATAAATCTCATTCGTTTCCTTCATGACATACACGTTCAGAATATCGTAAAGGCTCAGCAAATCATGGTCGAGCTTAAACTGCTTGCGGATATGCGCTACTTCTTTTTTATTCATAATGGATTCGGGGCTCCTTCGATAAAATGTCACTTCACCCAGTATAAATGATCACGCCGGAATTTTCTAAGGCCTCACCGATAAAAAAAATACCCGCAGCGTTCCGCCGCAGGTATTCCTCCTGAGAATCATTCCTTTTATAACTGCTCAACATACTGCTTCGCTTCGCCCAGAGACATCTCTGAATGCTGGCGGACGAGCTTGATCGCGGCAATGAGCTTCCCGTCCCTCTTCATCTGGCGGACTGTGTCCAGAATCTCCTGCGGGGGGATGGGCCGGACACTTCCGGACTCAACTCTGCGCTTCATTTCAGCAGCTGCCCGCTGCTCCTGTTCTGCTGTCAGCGGCGCTTCAGCTGCGGTCTGGATGAACGGCATCCCCCGCTGCGGCCTCTTTCCAATTATGGCACCGAGCAGAGTTCCGACTACCGAATACAGGACCAGATACTGTACGAACCGGTACAGATACAGCCAGACTGTGCTGAGCTCCAGCACCTCGCCATTCTGCTTCAGAATCGTTAGATTATCCCTAATGACATACTCACCAGGCGCGTAATTGTTAACATCCTGCATGACCTGCAGCTCCCCGATAGGCGAAACCACCCACTCAAGCGGCTTATTGGTTACCGGATTACCCGAGGTGTCCAGCAGCATGCTGAGCAGAGTGAAAACCGCAATAACATAAACCATATTATTGTTCCACGTAAAGCGTTTGGTAAGCACCACTACACCAAATATGAATAGCAGCGTTAACCCTTTTATGTACATATTATGAAGATAAAATTGCAAAACCGCAGGCAAAACCCAACCGAACAGCATGACCATAACAACTGTAAATAAAGAAGCATACAGCAAAACCTTAGCATTCTTCTTCACAAGCCTATTCCCCTTTCTTCAGCGCTAATACATTATTACCCAACTAAGCGTGGATTGTTACTGCGGCACCTTACTATATTAAGGGTATACATAGTTATAGAAGAAAATAAAGTTCATCCTAATTCATTTCAGCCGGGAGGGTTTCTTATGAAGGAGCTGTTTAATGAGATCATTACGAATGACATCAAACCTTTTTTCAAACAGCATGATTACCGTAAAAAGGATTTGAATTTCCACAAAACAGATGCCGGTTTTATCTACAAAATTAATATTCAAAAGTACCCATACAATACTTCGAGCAAACTTATGTTCTATATCAATTGCAGTGTCCATTCTGCCGAGCTGATACCCTTCCAGTCCAAGCAGCCCGAGGATCTTGGTCTGCCGCCTCTGGACTTCAAGGCTCACTTTAACGCCCGGATCAGAGAGCTCTGTCCCGCTGCTCCCCAACATTATACGCTGACACCCGAGACGGACCGGGAGACCTTCACAGCTGAGCTTATCCGTCATTTGGAGGAGGCCCTCAGCTTCATGCATGCCATGACAAGCGCCAGGGACATCGCAGATTACTATATGGATAGGACAGCACTGTATATGAGTGAAGAGATTTTCCGGCTACTGCTGCACTCAGGGGATCAGGAGACGGCAACGGATTACTTAGCCAGACTTAAAGAGAAATACGGTGCCGAGAAGCGGTGGGCGATCTTTGAGCGGAAGTATGATGCAATTTGGGCGGAGTACGGGCTGGATAAATGAAGGGAATAAATATGCCCCAAAAAGCGGATTTCAGAACAGGTCTGAGTCCGCCTCTTGGGCTGCCTATGGTTACAGCTCAGAGAAGTCCGGTCCAAGCAGCTCGGTTATCAAGCTTTATTTTGCCGTTATTACACTAATCTCAGCTTTATCCGCGTTCCAGCCCACCTCTGCTCCAAACAGCTCACTGATGAAGCGCAGCGGAACATGCGTCTCATTGTTATAGATCCGGATCGGCCCACCAAGCAGCACCTTATTGCCGTTAACCGTTACAGTCGCGTCGCCGGGCTTCATCGTTACCTTTTGACTGCGGTAGCTGATCGTTACTTCCTTGGTCTGTGCCACAAAAGACAGCGCTGCCCCCAGCGGCTCAGCCAGCTTACGCAGAGGCACCATCGTTACGCCTTCGCGTATGACACCCGGATAGTCCTGCTGAACACCGTCAATAATGACCGTACCTGTATCGAGAATCCGGACCGGCTGCTCCTGCCGGCTCTTCCAGGTCATCAGCCCGTCGCCCAACCGCCCGAACGAGCTGTTACCCCAAGCATACAAGTCACCTGTGGCATCCAGGGCAAAGCGCTGATCCCCCTTTGAGGCAATATCCGTAATTCCGTATAAAGAAGGAACCGGGTGCGGACGCTGCATCTGCTCATACTCTGCCTGGGCCAGATTTGGCTTGCTGTAATCCACCCCCGCTTCGTACACCTTCCCGTCTGCCTTCAGGAACAACGCTGTAAGACCAATCGAAATCTTCCTCACCTCATCCAGCCCGGGGATTTGTGCCGGAGTATCTAAAATTTCGTAATTATTTTTAGGATTCAGACCTAAAAAATTCTGGCCCCAAGTATAGACATGGCCCGAAGCATCGAGCGCCAATGCCCTGGTGGCGTACATATCTATCGCCGTAATCTCCGGAAGACTGTATACCCGCAGCGGGCTGATACGGAAGCCATACGGATTGGAAGAAGTAACCCTGTTAAAATGTTCCCAGCCTCCCCATGTGTATACTTCTCCGCGGCTGTTAAGCGCCAGACTGTATTCCCCGGCAGCAATTGCCTTGATCCCGTTGAGACCGGGCACCTGCTGTGGAGGATTGTCCCAGGAATCGCTGAGCTGGCCGTTTCCAAGCTGACCCTGGGAATTAATGCCCCAAGCCCAGACGGTACCGTCCTCTTTTAAAGCCAGATAATGATTATTGCTGCCCGCGATATCGACAGTGCCGTTTAGAGCCGTCATCTGTGACGGAGCGCTGCTTACTTCTGAGGGATATTTCCATACCATACCATCCTCGAACAGCACCAGAGTATCATAATCGTCCATAAGGAACTTAACAGCCTTTTGCGGCAGCTCAACACGGTGCGGAACCGACTCATACATCCCGAACCTCCACAGGCTGCCGTCGCTTTTGTAGAAATACGTATAGCTGCCCGCAGTGTGAAACTCGGTGATTTTGGGTGAAGCCGCGTATGTAGGCGAAGGTTGAACCGTCAGGCACAGGATCGTAAGGATGAAAGCCAGTATAGCTGATTTTTTCATAGATTTGTCCTCCTCTTGGATTAGGAATACACGCTAAGATTAGTTAGCTCCATTATACACTATGGATATTTTTACCTTTAACCAAGAGGAAAGAAACATTGCTGGTAAAAGAGTTAGCGGAAGCAGCGGAACTTTGGCATCAGCTTCAGCGAAGAAGGCGGACCAGCAGCCGAACCGGGCTCTTTAACAGCACCAGCCAGCGCCGCCACCGAATCCGCCACCAGCGCCGCCGCCGCGCGACTCGGTAATTTCAGTAATCTGCCCCCCATTAACCGTGACCGTGCCGCCGTTCAGCTCAGCAGTCCCGTCCGCATCAAAGGCGGAAGTAGCTTCTACATCAATAGTTCCTCCATTAATATAGAGATTACCGTTCGAGTCAAAAGCATCCGTATCTCCGCTGCCCATCGTTACTTTGATTGTACCGCCGTTGACTTCAATGGACGCATTATCGTTCACCTTTGGCGTGGCGTTGATGCCGTCATCTGTCGCATATATTGTGATCTGACCGTCATTAATTATGATATTATTGCCCTCGATGCCTTCCACAGCGGTCTCAATATTAAGGGTTCCGCCGTCGATCTGCACAAGGTTATTAGCCGTAATGCCATCATCCGCAGCAGTGATATTAAGAGTGCCGCCTGCAATGTAGATATTTCCAAGTGTAGTGTCCTCTTCATTTTCGCTATGCAGCGCATCTTTACCGGTATCAATGGTGACCGTTCCGTCGTTGATCAGTATGACATCGTTGGCTTCAAGCGCATCTGCAGAGGACTCTATGGTATACACGCCGCCGGTAATTTTGAGATCATCCTTGGATGAAATACCATTGCCCTCAGCCGACACAATGTCCAGGCTTCCGGTTCCGTTCAGGGTCACATCGGCTCTGGAGAAAATCACCGCATCCAGATTGGTCTCCCCATCCGCCGCGTAGGTTCCGGTAACCTCCATATGGTTGCCGCTATCCGTGGATGTCACGAATACCTTATCTGCTGCTTTTACATAAATGGCCGGTGCATCAGCATTGGTTATACTGACACCGTCCAGGACGATCTGCACCTTCGCTTCCTCAGCAGCATCGACTGTCACCGTTACATTCTCCACATCACCGCTTAAGACATATACGCCTTCCTCGCTCAGGGTGACATCCTGATTGCTTACCAGATTCATCCGGGTGGCAGCTGTCAGATCCGCCGTCTGCTCCAGATCACGGTCCGTGAATAGTGCCGATGTATCTGTACCCGTTGTTCCCGTTGTTCCCGTTGTTGCAGTGCCTTCAGCTGCTTCACCTGTTGACGTTGTGCCGGAAGACACGGTAGAAGCTGCTGTCTGCGTAGCTGCTGCTTGTGTACTTGTAACTACTGCCGCGCTATTGTCCTGTACACTCGAGCACCCTGCGACAGATAGACTTAATAATGCGGCGAACGTTAGAACCTTTATGCTGATCAGACTGTTGTTTTTCATCATTGAACACTCCTTGTATAATCAGATGCAATCGTTGTTTGAATAAACATTATTGCCTCCTGGCTTATACAAAGAATAAACCGTATACCTTTAACCAAGCTTAAACAGACACAAAAATAAGGGATGCCGGATAGCACCCCTCTGTTTCTTTTATAGTACAGGTTGAATTTTCTTGGTAGGCTGCGGCCCGGCGCCGTTCTTAGCCCAGTAGACAATGTAGTAAATAGTGCTGTTATAGCTAACGGTCCCTGCATAGTTAACATTCTGGAAGGAGTTCTCATTCGTCCAGATCTTATATCCCGGGGAAGCGTAGTTCCAGCGCATAGGCTGGTTTCCCGCCGGTTTATGCGTCCAGTCATTGGCTGAAGTATCACTTTTCATAAAATGATAATCGTTGCTTCCCTTACGGACTGCAACCACCCGCTCGTAATAGGCCAGGGAGCTGGGCTTCGACGTAGTCTTGTATCCCCAGTATCCGAGCGCATTGAGGTCACTGACTGCCAAATCTGCTATTTCTGCAACCCCCATGCTTACCGAGAAGCTTTTTCCGGAGTGGTAGCCCGGGTCCTTAAAGACCTGCTGGCCGATCGCATATCCGTAGCAATTATAATATCTGTAGTCATTCGACCAGGCCCCGATTAAGGTACTATCCTGCAGCGTATAGCCGGCCAGGGCAGAGATGCCTCTTGCAGCAACCACGGGGGTACCGGTGACCTCCAAAATATTGTGTGCAAGCTCCACCATCTTCGTGTAGCTGTACGGGATACGGTCTGCAGTTATTGCGCCGCTCTCAATACCTGTGACGATCTCTTTTGCCGCATTCCGTGTGAATTCATCCGCTTCCAGGCCTTCCGGTAACCGGAGCCCGTTCGCAAGCAGATTATCCAGGACCTCTTCTCCGCTTAATTGCGTCAGCTGCTCTACAGTAGCCTGACTGCCTTCCGCGCCCGCTGCAGGTGCCGGTGAAACCACCATATGTAATAGAAAGAATGCCATCACCAAAGAAAACGCTTTAATCACTTTCTTCAACGTATTCCCTCCTGCTAATATATTCGTTAGCATAAGTATACACGGAATAGAATCTCCTAAACTATTATTCACTAATTATCTATTAATTCAATTATTTGGAATTCCATTCATATCCAACAAAATAGACTCCACTTCTGACGCAGGCATCGGCTTATAAAAGAAGTACCCCTGGATCTCATCGCACTTATTCTTGTTGAAAAAGGCGAATTGCTCCCCGGTTTCGACACCCTCGGCAATAACCTGAAGCTTCAGGTTTTTGGCCAGCTGAATGATCGTCTTGGCGATAGCCTCATCCTCGTTGCCTGTTGAAATCCCGCGCACAAACTGCATATCAATTTTGATCCGGTCTACAGGCATGGTCTTTAATCTGCTTAAAGAGGAATAGCCTGACCCAAAATCATCAATGGAGATACTGACGCCCAGCTCCTTAAGCGCATGAAGCACCTCTAGAATATTGTCATCACCGTCAGCGGCAGCACTTTCAGTGATCTCCAGTTCCAGGTACTCCGGCCCGAGGCCCGTCTCACGGAGTGTCCGTTCAACAATGCTAAGCAGGTTCCGGTCCTTGAACTGGACAACCGACAGGTTCACTGCCATGCGTATCCCCTGCACCCCCAGCTCCTGCCACTCCTTCATCTGCCGGCAGGCGGTCTCTAACACCCACTTGCCGATAGGCAGGATCAGTCCGGTCTGCTCAGCCAAGGGAATAAAGGCAGCCGGTGAAATCATGCCTAGCTCCGGATTATTCCAACGGATCAGCGCTTCCAGACCTACAATTTCTTTCGTCTGCACACTTACCTGCGGCTGGTAGTGTAGAACAAGCTCATTTCGCTCCAGTGCCCGGTACAGGCTGTTCGTAAGCTGTGTTTTCTCCGATACCTGCTCCTTCATAGCTGGTGAGCATAAGAGGTACTGGTTTTTACCTTTTTCTTTGGCCGCGTACATCGCCAGATCGGCATTTCGGATCAGCTCCTTCGTGCTTTCCCCATCTCCGGGGTAGACCGCGATCCCTGCGCTGGCCGTAATAAAGAATTCCTGGCCTTTGACAATTACGGGCCGGGCAATCGCATTTATGATGCTTTCAGCCATTTTTTCAATGTCTTCTACCCGCTCTATCCCCGCCACCTTTACCAGGAACTCATCGCCGCCAAAACGCGACACCATATCCTGTTCATGCAGACACCCGGCTATTCTGCTTGTCACCTGCTTAAGCATCTCGTCTCCGCCGAGGTGTCCTATTGTGTCGTTGACGATTTTGAAGGCATCCAGATCAATAAAAAGCACACCAATATGCCTGTCATTCTCCCCGGCCGACCGGATACTCTCTTCCAGCTGATTCTTGAATAACGTATGGTTCGGAAAACCGGTCAGCGCATCATAATAAGCCATGTAGCTAATTTCCCGTTGAGCCTCCACCTTTACCAGCGCGTCTGACAGCAGATTAGCAAGAATCCGCAGCAGCTGCTGATGATTCTGCCCAAAGCTCCTTGCAGCCTTGACGGATGTAAGCAACAGCAGCCCCAGAATCCTGCCTTTGTTCCTTACAGGAACAGAGATCAGCGACTTTATCTTATGTGAACTGAATAATGCCTGCTCTGCACCGGCTTCCGGCGGCAGCATGTCTACGTCCGTTACCTTTAACTGGCCAGTGTGTACGAGCTCCTTCAACCACCACGCGAAGCCTTTGCCGTTCAACCGGGAAATGAAGGTATCCGCCTGCTCCTTCCCTTCCCTGGACCATTCATAGGCCTCAGGATGATTCGACAACGGAATATAAAAAGCCCGTTCTACTTGAAAGTGCTCTCCGCACAGCTCCAGCAGCTCATTGATTTTCTCATCCAGGTCTGATTCAGAGACCTTAACGAAGTCACCCGATATGCGGGCAACCAGCTTCTGAAACCTGATCTGGGCTTCATTATCTTCAAGACGCTGGACGTAGACCCGGTTAACAAAATAGGCCAGCCAAAGGGTGATGCCCAGGATGCCGATCCTGGCCAGATAATCCGATCCGTCCACCTGGACCATCGCTTCCGGCATCCTCACCCATATATAGATTTGCGTAATTAGTATAGGCACTCCGATCCAAAGGATCATAAACCGTTTATTGAAAAGAACAGACAGCATTACAATAATGAACGGAGCCGACCATGCGGTAACACTTGCAGATTCCACATAGCTCAGGGCAATCAGAAGAATGGAGGCCAGCATGATAATAATGAATACGCCTTCCTTAACATCCTTTTTAGCCGGTATATATTTAATGAGCGTCAGCAGCAAGCCGTTGACAAAAAAGAACAGGCTGAACAACAGAATAAAACCAAACCGGGGAGCCTGCTGATTAAAAAAGTACTGCGAAGCAAAATTCAGCATTCCGCCGATCACGTAGAGAAAGGACATAATTTTAATAAACCGGTCCAAGTTAACATTACTTAAAATTTGACCCGGTTCAGCCTTTTCACTTTTTCCCAGACCCATAAGCCCATACCGCCTGATTGCATAGAACATAGCTGTTGTAGGCAGCAGCACAATAACTGGCGCCAGCTGAGGCAGCTTAATAGATGCATAAGTGTTCATAATGACATCTGTTGCAGTACCCGCGATCAGAGCCATGCTATGGGAGAACATAAAGAGATAGCCCTGCTTCTTCTTAATCGGGTCTTTAGACCTTCTTGCCCAGTTCCAGAGCAGCAGCAGTCCCGCTGTGGTAAAGCAAATATAGTACAGGTTAAAATAAACATCCCCCCAGCCGTTGGCAGAAATGTTCACCCAGCCTGCCGCTGTATAGATTAGGTTGTACTGCTCCTTAGCAGAAGCATTATACCCGAATGCAATAACGTTAACCGCAGCCGGGAAATACAGAACCACGTAAATCCATTTGTTTTTGAGAACAGCCGTTCTTTCTGTCAGAATTAGAGAAAAGTGCAGAAGTATGCTATACACCGTGCCGTAGCCGAGTGAAGCCAGTCTGCGCCATAGAATAGCCGTCTCATAATCGGGTGCTGAATTGGTGATTGAAAAGCAAAAGGACCATATGGACAGGGACAGACAGGCTATACAATAGAGCCGGTTAAGCTTGCTGCCGGTATTAAGAGACAGGATGTACATCCCCAGAATGAAGTAAATGGCGAAAGTAATAAATAAAACGAATGAATATATATAGGATAACGTCATGACGGGTCCCTCCATGATTCCCACTAGATTCTATATATCTGAGAGAAACCATACATTGATACAATATACCTATATTTCGGCAAAAATGAGAGGTTCTATTAGCAATATTTCCATACGAAAGACCCCTCCAGCCCCTGGAAGGGTCTTAACCCTGATACTTATTAGGATGGATCACCGTGCATTCACAAATATCCACCAAAATAAAACTCCACTGCCTCCCGGGAGTACCTATCCTCTCCCTGCCACTCCGCCATGGCGTTGTAATCCGAGCTTCCGCCTCTGCGCTTCCTGGGTGTATCACCGGGTACCAGCAGCCCGGCATAACCCCAGATCTCCATCAGCACATCCCGCTCATTCTTACTGGAGGGAACCACGTCCTTCCAACGCTTCTCCAGCATCCGCGCACTATCATGGTCAGCGCAGTCCCGAATCGCTTCGAGCATTCCGGAGAGTATGGCAGCATCCTCAGCAGTACTCTCACAAGGCTCTTCCTTACTGAATAACTCAAGGTCCAGCCAGCAGTATAAAAGCCAGTTGAGCCGTATCCCGCCCCACTTGACCCGCTCGAAATTCAGCACATTCAAATCCTCATGGTGATAATCCCGGTCCGACATTAATCCTTGAACGTTACAATCCCCGCAGCTGCTGTAACTCGGCCGTACCGCACCCCGCTCCTCATAAGTATGCATAGGCAAACGTGAGGTCAGCGCCCAGCTTGAGAGCGCACTCCGCAAATGGACTTTCTTAGTAGATAGACTGTGCAGGAACGCGGCAGCTACCCGCTCCATGGTAATCGCCTGATGCAGCTCATGGAGCCGCATTACGATCTCATCGTGAGTAATGGTTACGGGGTCGAACATCAGCCCTTGGCTCTTGGCATAATCGAACGCCTCACCGGCAAAAGCGCCCGGAGTCCCCCTCCAGCCGGCTGATGTCCAGAAGGTGTTCATTAGGATCTTTTTTGCTTTCTTATCCATGCTGTCACTCCTTGGGTTTGGCTTAATCGGCTATGAACGTGTAGTTCTATACTATCTCTGTTATAACCTGCTTGCCAAATATCCGGTTCCTGTTCGTTCTCTCTTTCTGCCAAAAGAAATAGACCGCCCAGTAGCGGTCTACTTATTAACACTGATAAGCGAGCTCAACCGTTCCAGGAGGTCGCCGCCGCCTGTTACAGAGATGGAGCCGATTTTGTCGCAGATCTTCTCAAGGAATTCCAGCTCCTTCAGCCGGAACAGCGTCTGATTCTCGTCCATCAGCTTCGCCGTATTGAGCAGGCTGCGCGTTGAGGCGGTCTCTTCCCTGCGGGTAAGCAGGTTCGCCTGCGCCTTCTTCTCTGCGAGCAGAACAGTGTTCAGGATGTCCTTCATTTCTCCCGGCAGAATGACATCCTTCACGCCCGCCCCGAGGAAGCGTACCCCGAACGCATCTTCCTTCTCCTGAATGCGGGACAGGATGAAGGTAGCAACATCCTCCTTCTGCTTCAGAAGCTCATCGAGCTTCAAGGTCCCGACATATTCCCGAAGCAGCAGCTGAAGCTGGATGTGGATCTGCTCATCATACGCCTTCAGCTCCAGCACGCGCTGCGGATTCACGATCTTGTACTGGCATACGAAGTTCAGGCGCAGCGTAACCTTATCCTCGGTCATGATCTCCTGGCCGATCAGATCCATCTGCTGCTGTCTTAGATCGACTATTTTGGTCAGCACCGAGACTGGCCCCTTCCAGAAATAATACTTACCGGGCGCAAGCTCCCGCTGGAGGGTATGATCATAGAACAGGAAGCCCAGCTCGTGGCTGGCGATTTCACAGCACTGCACATACGGAGTAAGCTTCGCTATAATCGAGCGGTCGATCCCGCCCGGAAGCTCCGGCTGCCGGATGTCCGTATGCACGAAGGTGTGCTTTTTCAGGAGGTTCCAGTAAGCATACACCCCCGGCTTCAGCACCTGTGCGAATTGACCGTCCTCATAGTGTACAACAATCTCATGATCCAGTACGCGTACAACATCAAGCTCCCGCAGGAGCTCTTCATCCTGGATGAACAGCTGCAGGTCCTTGCCCTCCACGCTAAACGGCTTAGCAGTATTTAAGACCGCTACCGTATGCTGTGACCAGGACAAGTACCGGTAGGTTCCCGGCAGCAGCCGTTTCACATAACTTCCCTTATGAAAGAGCAGACCGCGCTGGTCCGCTTGAATCGTGATTTGCTTCAACATCTTTATTCCCCCTTCATGTTTGACCAATGGATGACAGAACCCCGCTGCGGTCCTGGCGGAATCACGTTTGAGACAGGCGCCCTGCCGGGAGGTTCGGGGGACATCCGGGTTCGCAGCCTGACCTAGCCTTCAGCCAGCCTTCGTCCCCTTCTGTCCTTGCCCTAGCCTCCTCTGCTGCCGCACTACCGGTATCCACGGATTACAAAGCCCTTCCGCAGTGCGCTGAATTAGCCGCCTGGGATTCTGCCCCTTGGTTTCCTTACTCAGATTGTGCTCAATTGTCGCTCGATGGAAATCGAGTACTATACCAATAATCGCTCCCTAGGCGATTGGGGAATCGAACCCCAAGTGGATTCCTACCGAAACGGACTGTACAGGATACCGTAACATACATGCCGGCACTGCGGGATCTTCTTGAGATCCCCGCCTCGTTACGCCCGCCCGGATAAGAACCAAATGTATGATGAACGCATTCGGCGTTATCAACTAGCTAAGTGTTAAGCTGCTTCTTACAGGTTCTATCTTCGCTGAAATCCGGCGGAACGAACATGGCGAAAGTATTACGACGAGAGAAAAAATTTCCAGAGGGGGGAGGAGGGAAAGAAAAAAGCTCAGGGGCAGGGGGCTGCGCTTGAGCTTTTGTGGAGTGCGGATTCTGAACCAATATTCTCATTAAAAATAGACTGTCACACGGACAGCCCCATAATAAAGTATGTGTATTTATTAATCCGAGAGAACAGAAGGAGCAGTAAAAGCATGGGCAAGCTGCATACCATCCTTTAAACCTTGAAGATAAAGACGTTCATACAGAACAGAAAGCTTTATTTGAAGTTTTCCCTCCCACTCCTCAAACTCAGGCATGCGCCCAATGTCCATGGAGTCAAACAACGCCTGAAACGCCTTACTCTCTTCTTCAAAAACAAGCCTGGGCTCGGATTGGTATTCGATCTGTGCGGTCACTTCATTTAATCTGCCTTGCATCGTTTGAACAAACCATGCCGGAAAGCCCACCACATCTCCTCCATCATAGAAGTTTAAACAAAATGCCTCTAAATGCCGGTTCTTTTCTTTATACATCAGAACAATAAGTTCATCCACCATACGGCTCTGAGCCTGAACCGCCTCATTGCCGCTGAGTGGAACTCCCTGCTCCAGGGATCTCTGTCCAAGTTCATTCAGCTTACGTTTTTCCTCCTCATATTTCTGACTCAAATGCCGCATTACAACCCCTCCCTTCTGGAAAAGCTATATCTGAAAATATCGAATTAGGAACGGGATACTTTCGAGAAGAACAATATGTTTTAGTCGTTACGCATATGCGTACCATACTTGGAAATATTATACGGTACGCTTATACGTATAGTCAAGATTTAGAATCCAACAAGTGAGGAGATTCTTATGGGAAAGAGAGTCATCGTAAAAATACCTCAATTAACAAAAAAACATGGAATCTCTCTAAGAGAGTTATCAAGAATATCCGATGTTAGACACGCTGCTTTGAGCGAATTAGCCAACAATAAAAGAGAAGGCATCAACTTTAATCATATTATTAGAATTGCAGAGTCTTTAGATATTGATGATATTCGAGAGATTATTGATTTGGTTGATACAGAAGATACAAATTGACCATTTTCTCAGCATCCACCTCTCTTATGAAGCACAAAAAAGCTCCAAGGTGGACGCAGTGACGCATCCATTTTGGAGCCTTCAGTATGCAATACAAGTATCTACTAACATTACTAGATCCCGAAAAACTCTGCCGCCGTTTCTGTAGTTGCCTTAGCGACCTCTTCAGCGGTTCTGCCAGTACATCTTGCTATGGATTCCAGGATATGCGGCAGAAAGGCAGGCTCGTTCCGCCCATCCTTAGGCTTCACCTTTAAGTCCCTGGGAGTCAAAAACGGTGCATCCGTCTCGATCATAAGCCGATTGAGCGGTATCATTCGAACAAGCTCCCTCAGATGTTTGCCTCTTCGTTCATCACAAATCCATCCGGTAATCCCGATATACAGCCCCATATCAATATAAGCCTTGAGCTCAGACTGAGTCCCGGTAAAACAATGGACCACTGCTTTATGAACTGAGTGTTCCTTAAGAATTGCTATGAAA
>RCUO01000690.1_pt1 | contig 15713 bp, 12 predicted proteins | sample 2166161 | NCBI WGS metagenome assembly RCUO01 (sample SAMN09932617, study PRJNA488358) | compost metagenome | feature: garden; material: soil; isolation source: compost soil in cyclohexanecarbonitrile-enriched culture | place: Germany: Experimental Botanical Garden Goettingen | collected 2016-01-27 | reverse complement strand
CATCACGCTGCGGGGCAGGTGAGGCAGTGACGCCGGCGTTGCGGTCGGCCCTGCGTCCAAGTGCCGGCTCAGGCTCATTGGCCCCGATGTCTGCGGCCAGGATGGAATCACCTTCAAGCGCAGGATCAGAGCCATCGTCTGCTATTCCGTCAACAAAATCAACGGGTCTCTCGTGAACGGGCTCGTGGCTGGCAAGCGCTGACTCCAGCGGCTGGCGCTCCGTGTCTAGTGTAACACCGCTGATGCCCTGTTCCGTAATAGTGCCCAGCGGACGCAGCTCATCCAGCGGAATATCCTGCTCTGGAGTGACGTCGCCCATTTTTTGATAACGCTCATATGCAAAATCGGCTTCAGTTTTATTGAACTCATTGCCCATAGCCGCTCAGCTCCTTTAAGCTTTAGTCTGTCCCTCATCGGGCACAGCGTGATTAATGGCTGCTTCCTGGTCCTCCTCCGGCAGTGCACCGGGATATGATCCCTCCTGGAAGAGGCCAAAGTCCTCATCAATATCGCGTTCAGTCACAAGATTGTCTGCATCCGGTTCTCTGCCGGCGCCGGATTTCTTCTGTTCACTCATTGCCGGACCTCCTTGCCCTGTTCTATAGTAGTTCTATACCCGATTAAGCGGCTGCGAATCTGCGCCTTCTAATATACAGCATTCTTAATATAATCATTCTCCAGCGGGATTAACCGCCGGGGAAATAAAAACGGGGATTTCGCGGGAATTTGCCAATATAGGCAGGGAAAGTGCGAAGGTTGTCGAAAATAAGAATCATACGAACTAATAAAATCCAACTTATGATTTATTGAGGAGTCAAAATGAAGCTGGCATCACCAAAAAGAGTGGCCGTCCTGTTCATGCTTCTGCTCTTGACCGTTCTGGTGATTGCAGGATTTGCTGTCGGGCGGAGCAGCGGGCAGGATATGGTCCTGCTTAACTGGGAGCAAAAATGGGCATATCCTGGAGAGGAAACAGCCGCTTCAGCAGCAGCTGCCCCGGAAGAGGAATGGCTGAAATGTTCAGCAGATTCAGGCAGGCCGCTGCCGCCCGCCGGTGCGGATGCAGTCTGGCTGCGTTTTGACATACCGGAGACGGAGGAGTATACAGCGCTGCTTATTGATAAAGTATATGGAACCACCCTTAAAGCCTATCGTAATAACGGGCTTATCTATGATTCCAGACAGACAGTTAATTTTAACGGCAGCAAAGTGCTTATTCCTATATCAGACACTCAGGGCGACGGGCCGCTGTATCTGTGGAGCACCAGCGGAGACAGAGGGTTCGGAGTAGGCGGACAGATCAGATTAGGTCATTATGACGGATTGATGAATCTCTATATCAAACAGGATTTAGTGGATGTGATCCTGGGGACTTCGCTGATGTTTATGGCGGTTGTCCTGCTGGCCTGTTTATTTTTTGTGAAGGTAAAGATGTTCTCCGGCGGGTACTGGCTGGTGGTTGTAATCTTTGCGTTCGGGGTTCTGTTTATCACCTACTCCCCTTTTCTGGCGCTTATTATGGACAGCCGGGAGCATCTGACCGAATCTGTCTTCGACGTGGCCTTATTTATGCTGCTGCCTGCCTTTACCTTATATTTTGAACAGATTTTTGGGCCGGGAAGAGGGCGTCATCTGGTCCGGTTCCGTAATATACAGCTCGGTTTTTCAGTTTTCTGCCTTCTGTTCCTTTTGATGAACACGCTGCTGTCATACCGGCTGGACAAGCTGTATACGTTTTTGACGGTCAATGTCACCGGGATACTGATGATCATACAGCTGGTCTATCTGCTGGGGCTGGCGGTGGTCTATGCCTACAGGGGGAATAAGGATGCTGTAATTTTTTCAACCGGTTTCGCGCTGTTTGCGGTCATTTCTCTCAGTGAACTGGTGCTGTATTTCTCGTCCAGCAGCCCGTTTCATCTCTATTGGTGGAAGTGGGGCGTGGTTGGATTCATCCTCTCGCTGATCGTCATTCTCGGCCGCGGCTTTACCAGAAATTATGAGCAGGCGCTGAGCTATTCGCGGGAACTGGAGCAGTTCAATAATGCCGCCCAGCGCTCGGAAAAAATGGAGATCATCAGTGAGCTCGCCGCTTCTGTAGCCCACGAAGTACGCAATCCGCTGCAGGTGACACGCGGGTTCCTGCAGATTCTGGGTGAACGATCCGCCAGCAAAGAGAAGGAATATCTGAATATGGCGATGCAGGAGCTGGACCGGGCCTCCGTGATCATTACTGACTTTCTTACCTTTGCCAAGCCTGGGATGGAAGAGGTTGACGTATTTGAGGTGTCCGGTGAGCTGCGGCATGTTGCCGGTATTCTGGTGCCGCTGGCTAATCTGCAGGGCGGAACCATGGAGCTGCATCTGCAGGACGAGCTTTTTGTGCTGGGCAGTCCCGCCAAGTTCAAGCAGGCTTTTATTAATTTGATTAAGAACAGCGTGGAAGCTCTGCAGGAAGACGGCCTGATCAAAGTATCGGCCTGGAAATCGGGCCAGCATATTATCATCAGTGTGGAGGATAACGGCGAAGGCATGAAGCTGAGCGAGCTGGCCAGGCTGGGGGAGCCCTTCTATTCGAATAAGACCAAGGGAACGGGCCTCGGCCTGATGGTCTCCTTCCGGATCATCGAAGCAATGAACGGGGCAATCCATTTCTATAGTAAAAAGGGCCAGGGAACCGAGGTTGTGGTAAAATTACCAGCTGATCACAATAAATAGAAATGAAATCCGTTTTTTTGAAGGGAAAAGGGCAGTGCTGGGCGAAATACTAGCTGTGATTCCTGCAATACTACTACTTTCTTTTGGGGTGCTTGCATGCGCTTGATTGGTAAAAGTGTACATATAACAGCGCTGCTGCTGCTTCTTCTAATGACGTTCGGGTCGCTGTCATCCTCCGGGGAAGGCCGTTATCCCGCAAATGAAATTACAGAGTGGCAGATGCAGTGGGGCAGCCGGACGGGGGATACAGGACTTGAGGTTCCGACCGGCAGCCAGGGAGACTGGTTCAGCAGCGGAAAAGCCAAGCCGGCAGGTGATCTTCCTGACGGAATCTCTTCAGCCTGGACCCGGATTGAGCTGCCGGACTCAAACTACGCGTCGCCTGCTGTTTACATCGAAAAGCTCTATGCTCTGCACATCAAAGTATTTGTGGAGGACCGGCTTGTTCTGGAGGGCGACCGCAGCTATATCAAGGATAATTATTCTCTGCTCATACCGCTTACAGGCGAAGATAACGGTAAAACGATGTATATTTGGACTTCGACACTGCAGGAGCGGATCGGAGTCAAGGACATTATTGAAGTCGGCGAGCATAGTGAGCTGATCCGCAAATACGTTAAAAACGGACTGATCGACGTCATTCTCGGCGGCTCCTTTATTTTTGTGGCGCTGGTACTGTTCATGTGCGGTTTTTTTCTGGACAGGGAGCATTTTAACATCGCGGCTTCATTATCCGTCGTCATTGCGGCTACCGGGGTGCTGGCGATTACCTATTCGCCCTTCATTTATACTTTTTACAGCTCTTACGGAGCACTGGGTGTGATCTTTCTCGATGTGGGGCTGCTGTCCTTGCTGCCTGCGCTTACGTTTTTATTTGAGCGGATTTTCGGGAGCGGCCGCTTCTCCATCATCCGGCGGTTCCGTATTTTTCAGACAGCCTATTCCCTGTTCTGCATGATGTTCCTGATTGTTAATACGCTGGCAGACAACCGTTTTGTCGAAGGGTACTATTTTGTTTCAACAACTGTAATCGGCTTCATTATGATTGCCCAGTTTATTCTGCTCATTGCCTGTGTAATTCTCTTTTCGCTCAAAAAAAATAAGGATGCGATTACCTTTGCCATCGGCTTCGGTACCGCCGCCCTGACCGGTGTATCGGAGCTGGTCTGGTATTATATCAAAAACGGTGACTATGACCTGTTCTACTGGAAATGGGCGCTCGTCGTATTCATTCTCTCGCTGATTGTTATTCTGGGCCGTAGGCTGGCTTTGAACCACCGGCAGGTAGTCCGGTATTCTCAGGAGCTGGAGCTGTTCAACAACGAGCTGCAGCGTTCCGAGAAGATGGAGATCATCAGCGAACTTGCCGCATCGGTAGCTCATGAGGTGCGCAATCCGCTGCAGGTGACAAGAGGATTCCTTCAGCTTCTCAGCGAGAAAGCAAGCGGGAGTGAAGAGCAGTATTTATCAATGGCGCTCAGTGAGCTGGACCGTGCGGCCAATATCATCACGGATTTTCTTACCTTTGCCAAGCCGGAATTCGAGCAGGTCTCGATCCTTAATGTCCGGGAGGAGTTCAAGCATATCGAGAGTATTATGCTGCCGCTATGCCATTTGAACGGGGGCAAAATGATTATGGAGGCCGGAGAAGGCCTGTGGGTAAAGGGCAACTCCTCCAAGTTCAAGCAGGCATTCATTAATATTATTAAGAACAGCATCGAATCACTGGGAGATGAGGGTACGATCCATATGATTGCTTACGGTATCGGCGATTATGTGTATATTCACATTCAGGATGACGGGGAGGGGATGGACCATGAGGTGCTGAACCGGCTCGGCGAGCCGTATTTCTCCAATAAAACGAAGGGGACGGGCCTTGGCCTGATGGTGACCTTCCGGATTATTGAAGCCATGGCGGGCGAGGTCCGCTTCGAAAGCCAAAAGGGAGCCGGAACCGAATCCGTTACGACTTTGCCGCTGGCAAAGCCTCCGGAAGGTTCAGACTCCCTGTGAAGTCAGGAATGTGTTGTATGCTTACCAGGAACCGAGGAGGGTGACATCCGTCTTCATAACACCGGAGGACGGACTTGGCGGAATGACCAGGTAGAACTCATTAGAGCCTTCTTCTACCGCTTTGAGCGTAATATGGTCAGGCAGATCAATACCTAGTGCTTCCCTGATGGCTTCCTTCGGATTTACAAGCAGCTTCTGTTTGAAACCTGGATCCTCCCATGCCTTCTGAATCACTTGATTCTTAAGAATTGCCTCTGACACAACAATCACCCTTCCCCGATATGATTAGATTACCCCGTAAGCATATCATAGCATTTTATTTGAATCTATGACTATTTTTGGTTGTTAGCTGAATTTTTCAAAGATTGGCCGGTTTTCATATGCTTAGATAGCCAATACTGTAATCCTCCGCCCTGCAGCAGCTCTTTTTCCGCTTCGACCGCTGCCTCAAGCTGCCGGAGATTGTCCACCAGCTTCTGATGAAAGGCGGTCAGCCCGGAAACACGGAAAGCGCCGGCGAGCAGCCGTTCGTGGTTGTCTGCGGCAGCAGCAGCATACGGCTTGAGACCGCCGGCTGTATAAATGAAATGGTTGACTTCAGCAGGGGTCAGGCGGGCTTCGGGATTGTCAGGGTACAGCTGTCTGCTGGCCAGAGCCAGCAGGCAATTATAGCTGCCCTCCGCCAGATCTTCTTCCCAGTCCTCATAATCATCGAGCAGCTGCAGCGTGATTAGCACCTCCTCGACAGCAGCTTCAGCAGCCGGTATAGAGGATGCAGAGCCGGTGAGCAGCAGAGCGGCTGTTGCTGAAAGCTTGAGCGGTGCCGCCTTGGCGGCAATCCGGCTGCGGTCGTTATAGTAGTAGTTACCGGTAGCTTCATTGCTGACGCTGTCAGACCATTCGAAGAGATAACGCTTGAAGTGGCTCCAAAAGGAGGACTCTGCAGAAAACAGCGGGCGGTAGCGGTCAAAAAACTCCGCATACAGCAGGTTGGCCAGCGGCAGCAGCTCAGCGGCCGAACTGCGCCGGTTATCCATCAGATCATCCTGCAAAAAGAAATAGAGCATCAGAAGGACATTGCCTGAGGACATGATGTGTGTCTGCTGTGTGCTCAGCCCGCATTCGCTGCGCAGCCAGAACGGAAGCAGATAACAGATATAATTCTTTTTGCTGCGGGCCCGGAAAACATCGAACTGCTCCAGATAAGCCAACCCCCTGAAGTTCAGCGGCTCCGGAAATGCGGCAATGCTTGCTTTGCATTCCTGAAAAACGGCTTGAAGCTCCTGCTCATAATCATTCAGCCATTCCATCGGCTTGTCCCCTGTCACTATAAGGTTTGTCTGTAAATCTATGCTGTTTTGATACTATGATTGTATGCTGCAATAACGTCTATTTCAATTAGAATCTGAAGGGGGATGTGCAGATGCAATGGTACACATTCGGTCAGATGCTGGCCCAGATCCGTATCGGTCAGAAGGCCGTTACACCTGACGGGCGTGCGGTTATCCGCACCGCCGGCGGTCTGCTCTGGCGGGGAGGAAGGCTTAGCGGAACGGTAGTTGAAATCAGGGATTACCTGTTCTCAGATATCTGGATGATTAGTGAGGATGAGTCTGTGATGCCGGATAGCGGAGTGCGGGAGGTGCATGAGCGCAGAGAACGGGAAATGCTGATTAACCAGTATGAAGAAGTGAGGGAGGAATTCCTGCGGGACAGACGGCTTAAACCGGGAAGAGATTCATGAGAGCAGCCGGACAAGATCCGGCTGCTTATTATTGCTTCTGTTAATTCCCTGTATGCTCAGTAAGGCTGTGGAGAAGTGCTTCGTACTCCGCCTTGAGACGGAGCAGCCTGCTGATGCTCTGCGTAAGTCCGCCCGGCCGGTTGCGACGGGGCCATAGCCCGCGGTACTCGTGCAGCAGCAATTCAAGATCATGAATCTGCCTGCGGATAACGGCCGGGCCGGGCGGCTCCGGTGCTCCGGCCAGCTGCAGCTTGATCCGGGCGAGCTGTACGGCATGCTTCACAAAGTGAATGCCGTTACGCAGCTCCAGCATGACAAGCTCTGCATCCGCACAGCCTAAGGACAGCTCCTCCAGGCGGTCCTCAATGCCGAGTATATATGCCTCCAGCTGATCCAGCTGTTCCGGGCTAAGCTTGCCGGCAATCCCCATATTGTCCAGCCCGCTGCGCAGCAGCATGGACATTTCGGAATCATTAGGACGCAGGGCGCCGGATTCAAGCTTGTAATAATTGCCGAGGTCAAGCAGGAGCTGGCCGATTCCGGCCGAGCGGTCACAGAAGATGAAGCTGTTCAGGTATCCCGCCGTATCGGCCTCCAGATTATTATCGACACTCCAGGCGAGTGCGGCACCGAAGACGTAGCCGGCATAGCTGACCGGCAGATGCTGCCAGTGGCCGAAATCGCCCCAGTCGGTAATGAGGTAGCCGATTGCGCCGTTCGCTTTGCCGTGTACAGCTGCGCTGCGCAGATTGGCCAGCATGTTGTCGGTACGGCCGGTCAGCGAATTCCAGGAGCTCGTACCCGGACAGACATAGAACGGGATTTGTGCCTCACGGAATTTCAGGGTGTCCGCTTCGAAGGGATGGCCTGCACTATAGCCCCATTCCATGGCGATAATATCCTTCGGAAGAAGCGGTATCAGCTCGGGATACTGGATGATGATATCCCCCCAGAACTGCATCTTTTTCCCCCGGGCAGTGACCAGTTTATGAATTTCAAGTAGGAAGGACAGGTATAGCGGGCCCTTGCCTCCGGTATCAGCAAGGGCTTTACTCCGGCCAAGCCCCAGTTCATAAGTTTCATCACAGCCGACATTGAACTGCGCGGAAGTGAAGTAGGGCAGAAGATCGTCGTACATTTTTCCCAGGAGCTCAAGGACTTCAGGATGCTCTGTACGGAATGTACCCGGCTGCATAAATAGTCCGTCCGGGTAAAGATCGTGGTCATACATGCTCTCAGGCAGCTTGAATCCTTCGGGAATTTCAGCCAGATGGTTGAATTCCGGACGGGTCAGCCAATTCTCCATATGGCCGAAGCTGTTCTGGTTCGGTACAAGCTCAATATAACGCTCGCGGCAATAGGCATCCAGGCGCAATAATTCGTCGCCCGTAACCGGTGTTTCCAGCTCCCAGACCTGCGGAAAGGATTCGTAGGCAAAGGGGGAACCTTCTATATATAGCTGTAACTGATTGAGCTTCAGGTCAGCCATTAAATCAACAATCTGCAGCAGGGTTTCCAACTTTGGGATTTTGTTGCGGCTAATATCAAGCATCAGGCCGCGGGCGGCAAAATCCGGCTGATCGCGGATAAACAGGTAAGGCAGCTCTCTGCCGCACTGCTCCAGAATTTGCTTCAGTGTAGCTACAGCGTAATAAGCCCCTTCCGGAGTACTGTAGCTTATAGCTATTCCGTCTGCTCCGGCTGTAATTTCGTACCCCTGTGCAGGAAGCAGGGGGCTGTAATGGAAGCTCACAGCCGGCGTGACAGAAGAACGAAAGCCGATAGAAAGGGGCAGGCTAAGCTGCAGCACCCGGCTGATTATCTGCTGCAGCTTACGGGCTGCGGGCAGTATATCCCGGTTCTCTGCTGCGGGGATAATGATAGAGCTGTTCAACGGGATGCGAAACAGCCCCTCTAAGACCGTTAGAGTCTGCGGACAGGGCAAAAGCTGCAAAGCGCAGATTTTAGACATAGCTGAGACACCTCTTATTCATGTAGAATATGATCACCTGTAATTAACGATAGCATGCTGAAATAGAAGGAGGAATAGAGTGTATGCCCAAGCTCATGGATTATATGATCAGCCCTTATCCGCTAAGAATCATTGATCCCAAGCTGGATGCTTCTATGCTTAGGCTAAGGGCAATCCGGGTCGGGCAGGTTGGGCATCTGCCGGGCAGAACGCTGTTCCGCAGTAATGTGGTGTTCGGTCACTGGGCGATGGTCTATATCGTATCGGGCTCAGGGGTGATGTCTGAGGATGGAGGCGAGGACCGGCTGGTTGGGGAAGGAAGCCTGTTCTTTTTCCGGCCGGGCTGCTGCTACAGCTATGGTCCGCCCCCCGGCGGAAGCTGGGATGAATACTACATTAACTTTACAGGAAGCCGGGTGGGTGAATGGCTGGAAGCAGGAATAATACCTGGTGAAAGTATCATTCAGGCCGGCAGGCTTCCGGGGCTTGCAGATTTCTTTGAGGAGGTGCTGGGCCTGATGGACGGCGGTATTCCTGCCGATGCCGACCGGGCGGCGCTGCGGCTGGAGGCTATGCTGCTGGAGTGCTTCTTCGTGGTCCGGGATCACCAGCGGCTCTGGCAGCCGGGGATGCTTCAGCTCATCCGCAGGGACCTGGAAGCCTGCATCTATGAGCAGCCTGATCTGCCGGAGCTTGCTGCGAAGCACCATATATCCATGTCTACCTTGCGCCGGATGGTCCGCAGCAGCAGCGGTTATCCGCTGCATGAATATATCCATAGGCTCAAGATGGGCGAGGCGAAGCATCTGCTGCTGAATACCTCTCTGCAGGTCAAGGAAATTTCGGGTATTCTGCATTACAGCGACCCGTTTTATTTCTCCAGACTGTTCAAGAAATACATGGGCATCTCCCCGCAGCTGTGCCGCAGCAACGTCCTTTAGCGGATGAATTCATGACTAAAATAGAAGAAATTTGTCGGATTATGCTGATTTATGTTGACACTTATAAAAATAGGATGCTATTATTTAGCTAATATTAACAGAAAGTTTAGTGCTATTTGACTATGCATATACCGGAGATGAAACCATGAGAGAATGTTACTGCATTACTTGCCGTATTCTCCACAAGGTTGATGTGCGTAATGATCATACAGTCCGTGTTCTTTCCACCGGTTATCATATTGTTGGAGAGCAGCGTTACCAGATTTGTATTTGTAATATTAAGCAGCCGCATCCAGGGCCGGCAGTATCCAGCTGAGCGGGATTGGCCCGTAAATGCCCGCAACCGATATTGTACGCCGCAAAACAGCCTGTCCGCTTACGGACAGGCTGTTTTGCGTATGCCTGCGAGCCGGGTGTGATGTGTTGTACTAGTTTTTGGTGAATCGGATAAAATTACGTTAAACTTAGGAAAAAAAGGTGGACATTCTGTTATTTTTTTTGAAAAGAAAACGCTATCAGCAAATGTTGAAACTTGTTATTGTGATTTTTCTCATGTATGATGCTTTTAAACAAAGCTTTGATAAGCTCGCATTTTCCAAAAAAGGTGGAGAATAGGGTGGTGGGATGAAAATCAAAACAACTGCGGAAGACAAAATGATAGCTTTTTACAGATATTTTTCTTTGTCCCTCACATCTCTGATGTACCTCCTGGACCATACGGGGCCTTCCGTCATTTATAAATCCCTATTAATCGTCTCGCTTTTCTTAACTGCACAAGCATTCGTAATCATTTACCGGAGGCTCCGGGCTAGACCGCGGGTTCTAATGCTCGCAGTCAGCATAGAGATGGCTGGCGTTATTGCACTGACCTTACTGACAGGCGGTTTTGACAGTGTATTTAAGCTTTACGTACTTAACCCTGTTCTTATCGCGGCGGGATCGCTGTCCATGTATTTCGGATGGGGGCTGCTGCTGAGCTATATTGTTATTATAACCGGGTTTTGCTATATATTTGTTAGTTCCGCGGGCAAATCTTTATCAGATGCAGTGCTGCAGAACGGCAACCTGTTTCTAGCCCTGGTACTTGCGGTTATAGTTATGCAGATGGTTAACAGGATCAAGCGGCAGCGGGAAGAAGCGAACGCGCGGACCAACGAAACCATGGAGCATATTAAATCGCTCTATCACATCGTAGAAACCTCCAGCCAGCATGACTTCATGAATATCGGCCAGGTCATCACAGATTACGTTGTGAAGCTGACCAAGCTGGATAAGGCCTTATTCTGGTTTGCCAAAAAGAGCGGTGAACCCGCTCCGCAGAGCCGGCAGACCGGTTGGCAGCATGAAGAGGAACGCTTTTTGTTCACAGAGCTGGAAAAGCATGAGCACGAGTGGAGGCTGCAGCGTGAGCCGGTGTTCAAGAGTATGCCGGGCCTTGGCGATTTTTTGCTGATGCCGGTAAGAATGAGTACCCGCTTTGTCGGTATGATCGGCGTGAAGCTGGAATCTTCGGAAGGACTTGAAGGGCGCAGATGGTACATTCAGCAGCTGATGTTCCTATCAGAGCTTAGTGCGATCATTCTGGAGCGGCATGAGCTTGGGGTCATCGAGAACCGTCTGATTATCACGAATGAGCAGAACCGGATCGCAGATGAGATGCATGACAGCGTATCGCAGAGCCTGTTCGGCATCGTATACGCAACCCATTCCCTGAAGCAGACCTGGCGCAAAATGTCTGAATCGGATCTTGAAGAGCAGATTGACCTGATTCATGATTCGGCAACCCGGGTTGCCAAGGAGCTGCGGATTACGATTTACAGCCTCAGTTCTAAAAAAAGCGGCGGACCCACCTGGCTCGGGATGGTCAGATCACATCTTAAGAGCCTGTCCAGGCTCAATGATGTGGAGATTGAACTGAAAATAACGGGGGATGATTTCAGCCTCCCTTATCCTTACCACAAGGCACTCTTCCGGATCATATCCGAGGCGACAGGCAACGCCATACGTCATGGTGCTGCCAGCCGGGTGGATGTTGAGCTGTCCCTGAAGCCTAAATGGATCAGACTTTCCATTACAGATGACGGAATCGGTTTCGATACCGATCTGCTGTGGACTACGTCTGAAGATACTACCGGCGGGCTTGGTATGAAGAATATGCAGTATCTGACTCAGTCGCTGGGCGGAGAATTTCATATCTCCAGCAGCGAGAATGCAGGCGCCAAGATTTCGATTTCGATACCTGTCGGCGTGGCTGAATTAAAGAACGCATAAACTTTAGGCAGGAGGTCATTCAAGTGAATATCGTCATTGTTGATGATCACCCGTTGGTGAGAAGAGGATTGGCAGCGGTCATTTCCATGCAGCCGAATCTGCATTTTGCAGGCGAAGCAACGAATGGCCAGGAAGCTCTTCTGGTTATTGAAGAGACACAGCCTGATCTTGTGCTGATAGATCTGCGGCTGGCGGACGAATCAGGCCTTGATGTTATCAAGAGTGCCCGGGCCCGCGGACTTTCCAGCAAGTTCATCCTGCTCACCTCATCGGCAAGCCGGGAAGACTTCCTCAAAGCGGAAGAGGTACTGGTTGACGGGTACGTGCTAAAGGAAGCCCTGCCGGAGGAACTGCTGTTTGCGATCCAGCTGGTTTATAAGGGCCGGAAGTATTATGATCCCGGACTCATGGAAGATAAGATGCGGATGAGCGGCAGCAGTCCTACCGACGAATTGACACCTAAGGAGAAGGAAGTACTGATTGAACTCGGCCAGGGTGCGTGCAACAAGGATATTGCTTCGCGCCTGTTCATCAGTGAATTCACCGTCAAGAAGCATGTAAGCCAGATTCTGGCGAAGCTACAGGTTGCTGACCGTACGCAGGCAGCACTGTACGCTAATGCAGTCGGATTGACCAAGTATGAAATGTCCTACGATTAACAGCCATTTATAACGTTCATAGAAATAACTGAGCACGGACAAGGATGTCCGTGTTTTTTTGTGCAACAACAGGAATATTACAGAAACAGCCCCGGTCTTTTCGCAAAGACCGGGGCTGTTTCTGTGGAATTTTTTAGAAAAGCTGACGTGAGATGTAGGTGATCTTATCCTTATTAAAGACAGGTTTGGGGCTGGCGTCGGCTTAGCTCCCATCCATCAGCAGGCTTTTCGCCGGGATATGGTACTAAAGTATACCATTCAGCCCTGCATATGCACCAATTTCCATCACTCGAAAGTGAACATTAAAGTGATGGTAGGAGCCATGTGGCAACCCGCACAGATTGATAGAATAAGACACAAGATATCTGAAACTTTCATGAATGCTTTCAGAACGTAATGAATGCGGAAGGAGGGTTACTGTGGAAAAGACGATTTTGGATTACATTAACCTGATAAAGAAGAGGCTCTGGCTGATCACGATTTTTGTATTAGTCTCCTGTGCCACTACCTTCTATGTCAGCAAGAACTTCGTTACACCCGTCTACTCCGCCTCCGGACAGCTGCTGGTCAACAATACCGCAAATGTACCCGAGAGCAACAATCTTAACAATTTGAACTTCAGCTTGAACCTCATCGAGAGCTACAAGGAAATTATGAAGTCCCCCGCCATTCTGAGCAGTGTTGCTGCTGATCATCCTGAGTTTGGTCTTACGGAAGAACAGCTGGCTGCAAAGCTGCAGGTAAGATCCTCTGAGAAAAGCTCGGTTATCAATCTGAGTGTGCAGGACGAAAGCTACAGCACGGCTGCCAACATTGTTAACGCGGTTTCGCAAAGCTTTATCCGCAGCCTGCCGTCACTGATGATGCTGGATAATGTTACTTTCCTGACACCGGCTGATCCGGCCGATGTTCCGGCACCGGCTAACGGCGGTGTAGCCATGAATCTGGTCATCAGCTTTGTGGTTTCACTTATGGCTGCGGTTGGAATTATCCTGCTGCTGGAAACATTGAATGGAACCCTCCGCACGGAGAAGGAAGCGGAGTTTGATGTCGGACTGCCGGTCATTGCCAGCATTCCGGTCATCCGCAAGCGTGATTTGGGCAGAGCGGCTAATGCCGATGCAAGACTAGGGGAGGGTGCTTATGTTACGGCTGAATAAAAGCTTGATTGCAGACTTGAACCCGTCCTCGCATATCTCGGAATCCTTTCGTTCGCTACGCACCTATATCCGTCAGCTCGGGCTGACGGGAGGCGACAGCGGAAAGGTGCTTCTCTTCACCTCGGCTGAAGGCGGAGAGGGGAAGACGACGGTTCTGTCCAATCTCGCCGTATCCTTTGTCCAGGACGGCAAGAAGGTAGCGGTTATCGACTGCAACCTGCGTCGTCCCGGACTGCATGCAGTGTTCGAGGTAGAGGGCAGTGAAGGGCTTGCCGCTTATCTGAGCGGCCAGGAGGAAGCGAAGGATATTGCTGTATACGGAAATCTGGCCAACCTGGCCGTCATTCCGGCAGGCAAGACCCGCATCAGTCCTCCGGATCTTCTCGGCAATTCCAAAATGGGTGCTCTTCTGGAGGAGCTGAAGAACAGCTTCGATCTGATCCTGCTCGACACACCTCCGGCAGTGGAATACAGTGATGCCCGTATTCTTGCCCCGCTTACCGATGGAGTCATCCTGGTGGCCAGGCACGGCAAAACAAAACGTGAGGCAGTCCGCAAGCTGAAGACGCTGCTTGAGCAGAGCGGGTCGAATATTCTAGGCATTGCCATGAATCAGGCCAGATAAGAGTTCCTTAAGTCTCACAACCCACACATAACGATCAGGAGGTAAGTGCGATGAAAAAGGTAAAGAAGGTAATTATCCCTGCAGCTGGGCTAGGAACGCGCTTCCTTCCTGCCACAAAGGCTATGCCTAAGGAAATGCTTCCAATCATCAACAAGCCGACCATCCAATATATCGTGGAAGAAGCGATCGCTTCCGGTATTGAGGACATTATTATCGTTACCGGTAAAGGCAAGCGGGCGATCGAGGATCACTTTGACAATGCGTTCGAGCTGGAATCCCGCCTGCTGGAGGACGGAAAGCTGGAACTGCTCAAAGAGGTTCAGCGTTCCTCTAAAGTAGAAATTCACTACATTCGTCAAAAAGAGGCGATGGGCCTGGGGCATGCCGTATGGTGCGCACGCCGCTTTATCGGAGACGAGCCCTTCGGCGTTATGCTCGGGGATGACATTGTAACCGGGAAGACACCTTGCCTCAAGCAGCTGATCGACCAGTACGAGGAAACACAGAACTCGGTCATCGGAGTACAGGAGATTCCGGATGAATTCACTAACCGTTACGGGATTATCGAACCGGACCTCCAGGACGGGCGGCTCTACCGGGTTAACAATTTTGTGGAGAAGCCGCCACTGGGCTCAGCCCCGTCTAACCTGGCAATCATGGGACGTTACGTCTTTACTCCAAAAATCTTCAAATATCTCGATCTGCAGGAAAAAGGCGCCGGCGGCGAAATTCAGCTTACAGATGCTATCCAGAAGCTGAACCAGAGCGAACGGGTCTATGCCTATAACTTCGACGGAACCAGATATGATGTCGGCGAACGTCTCGGCTATATCCTGACTACACTGGAATTTGCTCTCCAGAGCGATGATCTCCGCTACCCGGTAATGGATGCGATGGCGGAATGGCTCAGCAAAGCCGGACAAACCACACTTAGCAGCTAATCATATTTTAAACTTTTAGGAGGAATGAGAAGAAATGAGCATGCAAAAATTGCCGGAAGACTACGAGGCCGTCCTGCCGAAACTTTACATGCTGCATGCCAAAGAAGGAAGCAAAGGAATGGATTCCTATCTGGTAATGAAGCGGATCATTGATATTCTTTTCTCCGCCCTTGGTCTTCTCGTCCTGCTGCCGCTCTTCGCTCTTGTGGCCGTCCTGATCAAGCTGGAGGATCCCAAAGGCAAGGTGTTCTTCCGGCAGAACAGAGTGGGCAAGGACGAGGTGCTGTTTCCGATGTATAAATTCCGGTCCATGGTTTCCAATGCTGAGGAGCTCAAAGCTAACCTGATGGCATACAACGAAGTGAGCGGGGCGATGTTCAAGATCAAGGATGACCCCCGCATTACCCGGATCGGAAAATTCATCCGCAAGACGAGCATCGATGAACTGCCTCAGCTCTGGAACGTGCTGATGGGCCATATGAGTCTGGTCGGCCCCCGTCCTCCGCTCGTTGAAGAGGTGGCGCAGTATACGGATTACGACAAGCAGCGGCTGCTTGTTACACCGGGCTGCACCGGATACTGGCAGGTAAATGCCAGAAACAGTGTAGGCTTTGATGAAATGGTGCAGCTGGATCTGACTTATATCCATATCCGGAGCACGATGCTGGA
>RCUO01000686.1_pt1 | contig 15795 bp, 13 predicted proteins | sample 2166161 | NCBI WGS metagenome assembly RCUO01 (sample SAMN09932617, study PRJNA488358) | compost metagenome | feature: garden; material: soil; isolation source: compost soil in cyclohexanecarbonitrile-enriched culture | place: Germany: Experimental Botanical Garden Goettingen | collected 2016-01-27 | reverse complement strand
TATTATCCGGGAACAAAAGAAGGCATCTCCCCTGCCCGGGGGATGCCTTCTTTACGTTGGATTGATTTTATTGCACATGGATTAAATTACACAATGTCATCGGGAAAAAGACCGCAGATGTAGGCTTCCGTCTCCATCTGGATCGTCGCATGCCCGATATCAAACCGTTCATGCAGCTCCTTCGCAATCTCCCGGAGCATTCCGTCCTCCCCGGTTCTGTCGTTCACCACGAGGTGGGCCGTCAAAGCAGCCTCCGTCGTACTCATCCCCCAAATATGAAGGTCATGAACCCCCAGCACACCGGGGAGCGAGCCCAGGTAGGCTTTGACCGCAGCGGCGTCGATTCCGCCCGGAACGGTGTCCAGCGACAGACCAACCGACTCCTTGAGGAGTCCCCAGGTTCCCACAAAAATGACAACCGCAACGATCAGGCTGCTCAAAGGGTCGAGCCACAGCCAGCCGGTATAGGAAATGAGGATACCCGCGATCACGACGCCAACAGATACGAGCGCGTCCGCCGCCATATGCAGAAAGGCGCCGCGGATATTGATATCCCCCTTGCGTCCGGACATGAACAGAACGGCGGTCGCCGCATTGATGGCAATGCCGACGGCGGCGACCCAGATCACCGTCTGCCCTGTTACAGGCGCCGGATCGCGAAAGCGGCCTACGGCTTCCCAGACGATCGCGCCTATCGCAACCAGCAGGAACAGCGCGTTAAAGAGCGCCGCCAGAATCGAGAATCTGCGGTAACCGTAAGTACGGCGCTCCGTCGGAATTCTCCGCGCCAGCAGGCTTGCGGTCCATGCGAGGACAAGAGCCAGCACATCGCTCAGATTATGTCCCGCGTCCGCGAGCAGCGCCAGCGAATGGCTGAATATCCCGTAAACCGCCTCGATCGCCACAAAGACCGTATTGAGCACAATGCCGATCAGGAATGCCCGGTTATAATCGGCCGGCCCGTGATGGTGGCTGTGACCATGGCCCGAATGATGGTGATCCATATGCTCATGACCGGTATGCCTGTGATTCACTGGATCATGATTCGCTGAATTGTGATGCGCCGAATCATGATGATTCTTCTGTGGATGTTTATTCAGATGGCCATGCGAATGCTCGTGCCCATGATGGTGCGAATGCCCCATCCTGTTCCCTCCCGTTTCTTTTGGCTTATTGGCTTAATGGATACAACGATTCCGGCATCCTGCCGGCGGCTCTATAGAGATCGCTCCCGGTTCCGGCTGTTCCCGCGCTCGGGCTCGTCCTCCGGGAAGCGGAAGCTCCGGGCGATGTAGAGGACGGGCGTTCCGGCGGCCGTCAGCAGAAATTTGACCAGATAGGTCGTGAACAAAATTTCAAACCACACTTCCCAGTTGTACAGTCCCGCAAAAGCGATCGTACAGAAGATCAGCGTATCGACGAACGAGCTGAACATGGTGCTGCCGTTCGAACGGATCCACAGCTGGCCCGGTGTTCCGAAGAACTTCCGGATCCACGTATACAGCCGCACATCGAGCAGTTGGCTGACAAAATAGGCGCTCAGGCTGCCCAGCGCAAGCCGCGGAAGCAGTCCGAAGATCGTCTCCAGCGACGGTTGGGCCATATCATCGGCAGCAGGCTTAAATACGAGAACCATCTGCATGATTACCGTTGTCATTATCAAGGTGAAGAAACCGAACCAGACCGCCTTCTGCGCCTCGGCCCGCCCGTATTTCTCATTCAATAGATCGCTTGTCATATACAGCGTCACGTACATCGTATTGCCGAGCGTCATGACGATATCGAACGGCATCGCGATCGTCTTGGCGACTTGAATGTTGGCGATTACGGTGGCTACCCCGATCCAGGCGTACATTCCTTTTTTGCCGAACAGCCGGTAGCAGAGCAGAAAAAATGCAAAGTTAACCAGAACGAATAAAATGCCCCATATCAAGTTGAACATGCTTGTCTCCCTTACCTTCTATTTTTGCATGTTTCACTCTAACATATCCGATCAGACGAGACTAGATGCCAAGCTCTTTATTGAAAAAAATTTTAACTTTTTTTCCCTGAAATATGATTAGTTTCTGAAAAAAAGATAGATTTACGAAAAAATTCGTAATAAACCGTGAATTACTGAAAAAATATACCTGACATCGCCTATAATCTACCTATTCAACCGCAGGTTAATTTAATAAAATAGTAGGCAGTACCCGTAATCCATGTCTTTGTACCAGGTTGTAAGTTAGGCCATGTGAACTAACCCGGGAAGCAAGGTCCCGCTGTTGTGCCGAACGCGCCGGCGGATATGGGAAATTATACATATTAAAGGAGAGAAACGCTATGTTTCGGATCATGCATACCATTGGCCGAAAATTTATGCTGCTGCTGCTCGCTGCCCTGTTGTTCACTTCGCTGCTGCTAAGTGTCAGTTTCTACTTTATATCGAAGAACACCATCGACAACTATGTTGTCCCCCAAATCGATAAGCTGCTGACCTCGGCCTCCCAGGATATTTACAAGTCGCTGAACTCGACCAATGCCCAGCAGGCCCGCAGCAATGACGAAGCGTCTTCGACTGTTGCGTTCTATTTCAAGGACAAGCGGGCGCAGCACAATGTGGAGACCATCTTTCTGGCGGAGGTCAATGACGGCAAAGCGACTGTGCTGAGCGCGGATCACGGCTCGGAACTTAAGCGGAAGGAAGAGCTTGAGCTTACTCCGGAGCTGGCTGATGCGGCCAAGGGAAAAAACACCCTCAGCGGCATCTATTCCGATAGCCACGGCGTCCACAAGACGGCTTATGTCGGCATTCCCGGCAGCAGTCTCGTCGTCGGCGTAAGCTCCGATATGACGTTTGTGCAGGATAAGATGAAGAGCATTTTATGGACCAGCACGTGGATTACGCTGCTGGCGGTAGCTCTCGGCATGGGAGCGTCATACTTCCTGAGCCGCCGCATTACCAAACCGATCACCAGACTGGCGGCTTACAGCGACCGGCTGGCCGAAGGCGACTTCACCGAGGAGTTGACGATTCAGAGCAAGGATGAAATCGGCCGGCTGGCCGACAGCTTCCGGGTGATGTCCGAGCGGCTGAAGGTTCTGATCGGCCAGGTGCTGGACACGGCCGGCACCGTCATGGCAGGCACCAAGGAGTTGAAGGACGGGGTGGACAGCATCCGCGAACAGTCCGAACAATCCACCCTGTTCGTTGAGGAAATCAGCCAGGGCAGCCGACAAATGACAGTAAGCGCCGCGGATAACGCGCGCGCTATGGAGGAAATCAGCCAGGGCATCACCCACATCGCCTCGGCGGCCGGGGAAGTGTCGGAGCAGATTATCGAAGCCTCGGCCCGGGCCGTCAGCGGCAATCAAACCGCCCAGCAGGCGGTTGACCAGATGCACCAGGTCGGACAAGCCTCGGCGGAATCGCTGGAGCAGATCCGGCGGATGGACGAACATTCGCACCGGATCGGAGATGTCGTGCAGAGCATTGCGGAGATTACGAAGCAGATTCAGATGCTGTCCCTCAACGCTTCCATCGAAGCGGCCCGCGCGGGCGAGCATGGACGCGGCTTCGCGGTCGTGGCCGGGGAAGTCCGGAAGCTCGCTGAGCAGTCGAAGGGAGCGACAGAGCAGATCGGCCAGTTCCTGATCGGCCTGCGTGAGGAAATGCAGCGCTCCGTCAGCAGCATGAACGCGGTGAATGCCGAAGTCTCTTCCGGCCTCGGCCGGGTCGAGGAAGCGGGCAATGCCTTCAATTATCTGTCTGTCCTCATTCAAAGCATCAACCAGAGCATCCAGTCCGTCTCGGCTGCGACCCAGCAAATTACCGCCGGTACGGAAGAGGTTACCGCCTCCGTGGAGGAGACGGCCAAAATCACTTCCAAATCGCAGGAAGGCGCGGAGCATCTGTCCGACAACTATCAGGCTCTGCGGGAGCAGATGACGGAGAACGCGGGCACGGTCGAACGCCTGTACAAGCAAATGCTGCAGATGCAGGAAGCGGTGCGCCAGTTCAAGATCTGATCTCTGCCGGAATCCGGGCCATTACCGGTTCACGGGTCAGATTCAGATTGTCCATGAACCGGGCGATCCGCTCGAGCGCCTCTCTCAGCGTCTCGGAGGAAGCAGCATAGGAGCACCGGACATGCTCTTCGCCTTCGAGTCCGAAGGCGGTGCCCGGAACGACCGCAACGCCGGCTTCTCGCAGCAGGCGCTGCGCGAACACTTCCGCACTCAGGCCTGTAACGGCCACTGAAGGGAAGGCGTAGAACGCGCCCTCCGGAAGGCGGCACGGCAGTCCGAGCCGGTTCAAGCCTTGAATAAATTCATCCCGCCGCCTTTGAAAGGCGGCTTTTCTTATGTTCTTGTCGCCTAGTCCGGCCCGCAGTGATTGCAGGGCGGCAATCTGGCCCGGCGCCGGAGCGCACATGGCCGTGTACTGGTGAATCTTCAGCATGGGCGCCGACAGGTCCGCCCCCGAGCAGACATAGCCAACACGCCAGCCGGTCATGGCAAAGGCCTTGGAGAAGCCGCTGACCACAATCGTCCGCTCCCTCATGCCCGGAAGCGCGGCGACGCTGGCATGCCGGCTTCCATAGGTCAGTTCGGCGTATACTTCGTCCGAAATGACGATCAGGTCATGGGCCTTCGCAACCTCTGCAACTGGCCCCCAGTCCTCCCGGGTCATGACGGCTCCGGTCGGATTGTTCGGATAATTCACGACGAGCGCCCGGGTGCGCGGCGTGATGGCGCGGCGGAGCGCATCCGCAGTCAGCTTGAATCCTTCCTCCATCCGGGTCATGACGGGAACCGGCTTCCCGCCGCATAGAGAAACCATGGGCGCGTAGGCCACGTATCCCGGAGCCGGAATGATCACCTCGTCACCCGGCGTAATCACGGTCCGCAGCGCGAGATCCAGCCCCTGGCTGCTTCCGGCCGTCACAATGATCTCATCCTCCGGGTCATAGGAGAGCCCGAAGCCGGAGGCCAGGTAGCCGGCCAGCTCACGCCGCAGCTCCGGGAGCCCGCGATTGGAAGTATAGCCGCTTTCGCCCCGGCTCAGAGCAGCGAAGACGGCGTCGCGCACATGATCGGGAACCTTGAAATCGGGCTCGCCGACTCCGAGCGAGATGACGTCCGGACGTTTTGCGGCCTGGTCGAAGAACGCGCGGATGCCGGAGGGCGGCAGCTCCCGGACAAGGGGATTGATCCGCAACTGTTCAACCGACATGCTGCGGCACCCCTCTCTCCTTCAGCGACAGGGAGATGATGGTATCCAGCAGGCCGCTGAACGTCAAGCCGGCGGCCTTCGCGCTCTTGGGCAGCAGGCTGGCCGAGGTCATGCCCGGCAGCGTGTTAACCTCCAGCACATAAGGAACCCCGTCCGAGACGATGACGTCGACTCTGGCGTAGACGCTGCATTTCAGCGCGCGCCAGCAGGCCAGCGCCGTCTCCTTCACCCGGCTCTCAAGCTCCGGAGGCAGATCGGCTACCTCCTCCATCGCCCCACCCGCGCTGTACTTGGCGTTATAGTCGAACCACTCTGCATGGTTCGGGACAATCTGAAGGATCGGCAGAACCTCGCCGTCCAGAATGGAGCAGGTCAGCTCCATGCCTTTAACGAAGGCTTCCAGCATTACGGGCTGCTCCTGGCGGAACGCTTCTGCCACGGCAGGATACAGCTCCTCCGGCTTCTTCACCTTGGACATGCCGATGCTGGAGCCGCCTGCGGACGGCTTGACGATCAGCGGGAAGCTGAGCTTCGAAGCGGTCTCGGCGCTGAATTCACCGATCTTCTCCAGGCACAGCCAGTCAGCGGTTGGAATACCGGAAGCCCGAAGCAGCCGCTTCGTCATATCCTTATCCATGCAGATGGCGCTGGACAGCATCCCGCTGCCGCTGTACGGGATGCCAAGCGTCTCGAGCACAGCCTGGACGGTTCCGTCCTCACCGAATGCGCCATGCAGCGCGAGCAGCGCGAAATCCAGGCCGCGGACCTGATCCGCGAGATTCTCTCTCCGGTCCACAACTACCGGAACGGCCTCGTACTTGGCCTGTTCCAGCCCTCTCAGCATTTCCGCCCCTGTCTTCAGTGAGACTCCCCGCTCCGACGATGTTCCTCCCATAATAACGCCAACCTTCATGCTCCCCGCATCCTTTCCCTTTGTTGTCGATTGTCAATTAATTGTTGCCTATTTATGGCTAACGGTTTTTAAGCAGCCGCTTCGCCTCCTCGCCGATGATCGAGACGCCCCGGCGGATATTCTCGTCGCTTACCCGGGAGAAGCCCAGGCGCAGCGTGTTCTGCCCGCCTCCGTCCGTGAAGAACGAATCGCCCGGCGTGAAGATCACGCCCCGCTGCTGGCAGGCCGCCAGCAGATCCCGCGTATTTAATCCCGGCTCAAATGTCATGAACAGATGCAGCCCGCCGTCTCCCGACAGAGAGGAGAACGGCACCTTCTCCCGGCAGCACGCCAGCGTCAGCTCATATTTCCGCTTGTATTCGGCCCGGGCGCGGCGGAGATATTTTTCCAGATTGCCGTTATGCAAATATTGATAGAGCAGCGACTGGTCCAGCGTCGAGGTATGAATGCTTCTGGCACGCTTCACGCTCTCCAGAACGCCGATCAGCCGCCGGTCGCCGAGCACCCACCCTACCCGCAGTCCCGGAAACAACACCTTCGAGAAGCTTCCGATATAGACGACACCGCCTTCCGCCGAGCCGAGCGCCGCCAGCGGCGCCACATGCGAACCGGAGTACCGCAGCTCTTCATTGAAGCCGTCCTCGATGACGGGAATGCCCCGGCGGTTCATCAGCTCCATCAGCTCCAGCCTTTTGCGAAGGGACATGACGGTTCCGGTAGGATTGTGGTAAGAGGGCACAAGATAGACCAGATCATAATCCCCCTCATCCAGCGCTTCCTTCAGCTCCTCCAGATTCAGACCATCCGCTTCCATCGGAACACCGCGAATCTGAAAGCCGTGCAGCTTCAGGTTCTTGATGGCGGTGTTATGGGTCGGATTCTCGCACAGCACTCTGCCGCTCACTTTCTTGACGGTCGAGAGTACGAGGTCAAAGCCCTCGGTGAAGCCGCTCGTGATCAACATATCCTGATTCCGTGTATCCACACCCTTGCGGGCCATATAATCCAGCAAATAATCGATCAAGGGCTTGTAGCCCTTGGCATAGCCGTAATTCAGGAGCACATGGCCTTCCATCGACATCCGGTCGAGAAAAGCGCGCTTCACGCTGTCCAGATCGAACAGCTTCTCGTCCGGCGCAATGCTCGTGAACGAAATGGTTCCCTTGGACGCCCGGATGCCGCGCTTCATCAGATCAAGCTCTTCGGCCATCAGGGCATAGTCGCTGATACGGTCCTCCCAGCCGATCCTTCCGGCGTCTTCCGGCTCTTCGCCGCCGCTTCCGCTCTGCGGCTTGACGCTAGTGGCGAAGCTTCCCTTGCCCTGGACGGTGTAAGCGAAGCCGTCTGCCTCAAGCTCCGCGTATGCGGCGATGATCGTTCCCCGCCCGACGCCGAGCAGCGCGGCCAGCTCCCGAGTGGCAGGCAGCCGCCGGTCAGCCTGGATCGCGCCCTGGACGATCAGACGCTTCATATAATCCTTGATCTGGAGGTAGACCGGCCGGCCCTCGGCCAGCTTGAAATCGTTGAACATCCTTCTCTCTCCTTCTTCCTTATCATGTCACATTCCACTCCCCGGCAAAAGAACCGCGCAAGAGCCGTTTTCCGCGTATTGTGGTATGGTTGGGTTGTCCGTGGCTTTTTTGTGAAAAAGCAGACTTTGGTTTACAATTATAGCTGTATTCAAAGTGCTGAAGCGGAGGAATGAATCATGCTCTTTATCGACAACGCGGGGATCACGGACGCCTCCATCAATCTGGCGATTGAGGAATACGTGCTGAAGCATCTCCCCATGGATGACAGCTACCTTCTGTTCTATATTAACAGTCCGTCCATCATTATCGGCAAGCATCAAAATACGATCGAAGAGATCAACCAGGAATATGTCAAAGACCATAATATCCAGGTCGTCCGGCGGCTGTCCGGCGGCGGCGCGGTCTATCACGATCTCGGCAACCTCAACTTCAGCTTCCTGACCAAAGACGACGGCGAATCATTCCATAACTTTCTGAAATTCACCCAGCCGGTCATCGATTATTTGAGAAGCATGGGAGTGAATGCGGAGCTGAGCGGACGCAACGACTTGCAGGTCGGTGAGCAGAAAATCTCCGGCAACGCCCAGTTCGCCACCAAAGGACGCATGTTCAGCCACGGGACTCTGATGTTCAATTCGGATCTCGACGAAGTGCATAACTCGTTGAAGGCCAATCCGGCCAAATTCAAGTCCAAGAGCACGAAATCCGTCCGCAGCCGGGTCGCCAACATCAAGGACCTGCTCGGAACCGATATGTCGATCGAGGAGTTCCGCGCCGGGCTGCTGCGTTCCATCTTCGGCATGGACCCTTCGGAGGTGCCGCAGTACAAGTTGACCGACGAGGACTGGAGCAAGATCAGCCAAATCTCCGAGGAGCGCTACCGGAACTGGGACTGGAACTACGGCCAGTCGCCGAAGAGCAACGTCAAGCATGCGGTGAAGTTCCCAGGCGGCATCGTCGATATCCGGATGGACATCAAGGATGCGCGGATCGAGGACATCAAGATTTACGGAGACTTCTTCGGCGTGGGCGATGTGGCCGATGTGGAGAACGCGCTGCGCGGCAAGCGCTATGAGGAGACAGAGGTCCGGGAAGCGCTGGCTCCGCTGGATCTGAAGCATTACTTCGGACGCATTGAGCCGGAGGATGTGATCGGACTTATTTTTCTGGAAGAGTCGGAATAAGCGTCGTTTCCGGGTAGTTATATCATCGGGACATAATCTTGGTTGAAAAATAAAGGAGAGAGCCGCTGCGCCGGTCCTCTCCTTTTTTGGGTTTGCGCTCCTGCGCCTGAAGATCAGATGCCCAGCACAAGGCGCTTATCCGCGTCAGGGTCCTTGACCATGAGAGTGTGGTCGCCGAAGATCATCGTCGCCCGCTCCCCGCTCTCGTAGACCGGCCACTCTCCATGATCACCCGGCGGACGGCCGTGTGCGAAGGCGATCCAGGCTTCCTGCATCTGTTCGGACAGCGCGAACCCGGTGGGCGGAATCTGAAGACCCGCCTGCTGCAGGAAAGGCAGCGTGCCGAATACGAACGGGATTTCGGCAGCATGGACCGCCTTGCGGAGCAGCGGATGCGACGGCAGCGTCCAGTCGAACCGGTACATCCAGACCGAAGCATGGCTGCTCTGCGCCATGGCGAACTCCAGCGCACCCCGCCAGAAATAAAGGTCGGTCATCAGCTCCGCTCGCCCCTCGAAATCGGAGGCGTAACGCGAGATGAACGGCTTCACGCGGTGACCGCCGCTTAGCAGCTCCATGGCACTGGCGATCACTTCATCCGGCACACTCGGCGAATCCGGCCGAAAGAAGAGCGCGCCCTCGTCCCGGTTCGTGCCGATCAGCAGGGGTATTCCCGCTGCTGCACCGCTGCGGACCGCTTCGATCGGCGGCACGGGCAGCGTCGCCGAATCGATGACCGGCTGGAACGGCATGCCCATGCCGCCCATCCGCCGCTTCATGCGCTCGCCCGCCTCGATCAATTCGGCGGCGGGCATCGCCCGGAGCCGCCCGGCCTCCTGCGGCGGGAGGCCGAGCTCCTCCAGCAGCCCGGTGCAGATGGCGCGGGCCTGCTCAATGCTCAGCGCCTGCGACGCGCCGCTCTCCATAATGGCCCGGGCGAACAGGCCCTTGGCGCCAGGCATCGCCAGCAGCGCCGCGATGCTCATGCTGCCGGCCGACTCGCCGAAGACGGTCACGCTATCGGGGTCTCCTCCGAAAGCGGCGATATTGCCCTGCACCCAGCGCAGGGCTGCGATCTGGTCGAGCAGGCCCGCATTAGGCGCGAAGTCTTCGTGCAGGGAATGCAGATGAAGGAAGCCCAGCGGGCCAAGCCGGTAATTCAAGGTCACGACCACGACCTTGCCCCGGGCGACAAGCGCGGTTCCGTTATAGGCCGGAATGCTGCCCGAACCGGTCTCGAAGGCCCCGCCATGAATCCAGACCATGACGGGAAGCGCTCCATCTCCGGTGTCTTCCGGTGTCCATACATTCAAATACAGACAGTCCTCGGACATGCCGGCTCCTCCGTCGGCTTCGCCGAACACCCCGCCTGTTCCGCCGCCCGGCTGTGGACAAAAGGGGCCAAAATGCGAGGCATCCCTTACCCCATCCCAAGGTTCCGGCGCCGCCGGTGCACGGAATCTCAAATCTCCGACAGGGGGGCTGGCGTAGGGAATGCCCTTGAAGGCTCTTACCCCATGAGCCGTGATGCCCTGCAGTCTGCCGTATGCGGTCTCAACGATTGGTTGCGGCATGGTTTGTTTCGCTCCTTTTTCGCTCCTTTTCTTGCCCTCCTGAAGGCAATTCCTCCTTTTTACATTTTACCTTTCTTGCCTCTAAACCAAACACGACCGCCCGCTTTCCGGTGAAACCGACGCTTCTTCAACTCTTCCCTCTTCCCTCTTCCCTCTTCCCTCTTCCTGCCCTTCGCCCCTGCTGTTCTACGTTCCTAGTGCACTTAGCCGGTAATTGCCGCTTCCTCCGTCTGTCGCCAGCGATATAGAAAACGAAGCATCCGGGAATGGAGTATCGCCCGGATGCTTCGCGCCTGAATGACTATTCGATTGTTCGGCAGGTTGTACGGCCTGTCTACCGGGTCAGCACAAACGTATAAGTGACCGCCGCCAGCGTCAGCATGACGAAGATCGCCTCCAGTGCTCCGCCTTTCTTCGTCCCGGTGCTCATCAGCTTGAGCCGGAGCTTCCACTCGAGCGGCGGAAGCGGGGTAATGCCGCGTTGGGTGAGCGAATCGGCCAGCAAATGCAGGCCGTAGGACAGGCCTCCGGCGATCCACAGATTGTCTCCGCCCTCGATCAACCGGCCCGCAAAATACAGCAGCGCCGTCCATCCGGCGAGCCCGTATAGAGTATGGGTAAGCCCTCGGTGGGGAACGACTGCGGCAATCACCAAAATACAGCCGACAATCGCGTTCCAGGGATCAAAAGCATTTCCATACGCCATGAGCGTCGCGGCAAGCAGCAGCATGACCAGTTGGCGCAGTCTGCGCCCCGGCAGGAACGCGACACTGGCGACAAGCAGTGCCATGACGAGATTCCAGGGATACGGCGATATCCCGGCCAAATACCAATAGATGGCTCCCGCAATGAGCGCCAGTTGAAGGATGCGCAGCAGAAATGTCGGAAGCGCCTTGCGCACGAGCAGCGAATTCGGCTCGTCGATATCAGGCAGCAGGGAGCTTAAGACCGTTACGGCGACGGCGGGTACTCCGATATGCAGGCCAGCCAGCTGCATGGCCGACAGGGTAAGCCCAGTGCTGATCACCAGGTGGGATTTGCCCATCATTGCCTTGTTCCTGCTCCTTTCGGGCCAATCCTTACAAATGAGAACAAATGTACGGCTATCGCAGTATACCAAGGCGCGCTGCATTTGTCCAGCATGTTCCTTCAGCCTGTTGCTTCAAGCTGGGCGAAGCCTGCACAACCACGTCCCGCCTTGTCGGCTTGGCGGTTTTGGGATACAATTTGGTCAGCTTGCCACGGCTGCCGGACCGCCTTACGGGCTGTTCTGAGAAAGGGGACTGAAACCCTGAAACCCCAGTTCATGGCCTGAGGGGCTTCAGCTGACACCCCCGGCTCCCGGTCCGGCAGCATTAGAGACGTAAAGAGACGAGAAGGAGAGAACCGAATGTATAAACTGATTGCCATCGATATCGACGATACGCTGATCAATGACGACAAAGAAGTAACGCCCGCCACCCAGAAGGCGCTGGAAGCCGCTGTAGCCGCCGGCGTTGTCGTGACGCTCGCCACGGGACGCGCCTACGCTTCCGCCCAGGCGATTGCCCGCCAAACCGGACTCAACGTGCCGATCATCACGTATCAAGGTGCGCTGGTCAAGAATTTGCTGGACGAGAAGGTGCTGTATGAGCGCTATGTGCCGCAGGATGCCGTCCGCAAGCTGTTCGAATACTGCATTGAGCATAACCTTCACCTGCAGACCTACATCGACGACAAGCTGTACTCCCGCGAGGAGAACCAGAAGCTTATCGATTATGCAGCCCTGAACAAGACCCAATACTATATCGAGCCCGATTGGAAAAAGCTTCTGGACTACCAGACGCCCAAGCTGCTCATTATTGATGATCCCGATTTCCTGGATGAGCTTGCCCCCAAGCTTCACGAGCTGCTGGGCGAAGAAGTCCATATTACGAAATCGAAGCCGCATTTTCTCGAAATTATGCATAAGGAAGGAACTAAAGGGCTGGCGCTGGAGTTCCTGGCCGATTATTTTAAATGCGACCTGTCCCAGACAATTGCCGTCGGCGACTCCTGGAATGACCATGAAATGCTTGAAACCGCCGGTCTCGGCGTAGCGATGGCGAACGCTATTCCGGCGCTGAAGGAAATTGCAAACTATGTGACAGCCAGCAACAACGAAGACGGCGTCAAGCAAGTTATCGATAAATTTATTTTGCAGACGATCTAATAGCGGACTTGAGAATGCAGCTTGCAGCGGGTTACAGCTTGCAATGGCGACTTGCGGTTGTAACTTGCGGTTTCTCAAAATCAGCTTATACGGACGGTCGGCCCAAAGGCCGGTCACATACAAAGGAGCGCGGAACCGCAATAAGCGAGTTCCGCGCTCCTTTGTATATTGCTATGTCTTACTATACCGGCTTGAAGCCGGGTCTCGATTCTTCAGCTTGTGACCTGGCCGGACACCCGCTCGCCGCCTTCAAGCGGCACAACGGCTTCAGCCTCTGCCCCGACATCCGGCAGGCCCCTACTAATCAGCTCCAGCGCGAACTTTGCCGAATTCAGCGCCGCCAGCTCCAGATTGCCTTCGAACAGCTCTCCGGCTCCGCCGCCTGCGATATCCGACACCGACCGAACCGCGAGAAAAGGCACCTGGAACCAATAAGCGGCTTGGGCGATCGCCGCGCTTTCCATATCCGTGACCAGCGACTCCGGAAACCGGGTTCGTATAAGGTCGGCGGCATCCCGGTTTCCGATAAAGGAATCGGCGGTCGTGATGAGACCGGACACAACTCTGAGATCCGGCTGCGTAACCGCTAGCCGCAGAGCCGCCGCCACAAGCTGCTCCGCTGCCTTGTAGCGTGCAGGCATGCGCGGCACCTGCCCGTACTCGTAACGGGAGAACGCTGTCGCATCCACGTCACTGTATGCATGTTCCGTACCGACTACAACGTCGCCGATCCGAAGACCGTCGCCGATGCCTCCCGCCGAGCCGATATTCACGATCAGCTCAGGCTGCCAGCGCTCGATCAGAAGCGCGGCGGTCAGCGCCGCGTTGACTTTGCCGACTCCGCCCCGGAGCAGCACAACCTCTCGGCCCGCAAGCGTTCCGCTATAGAACGTTCCCCCTGCGGCTTCTGTCTGGCTCGGCTGCTCCACCCGGCTGCGCAGCCACGCAATCTCTTCTTCCATCGCTCCGATAATCGCGATTCCCATCGTTCTCTCCTTCATCGGCGCATGCGAACCGTGAAAGGCCCCGGTCCGCATGCGCCGGCGGCCGGATAACCCGGACGCAGCATAGTTGTTTGCATTTCCTCCGCTTGCTTCGGGAATTAACGACTCCCCGCGCTTACCTGCTTCTGCTCCGGGACAGAGTTCCGGATGGGTCCAGGCTGTCCGGGCTGACCACCGACACCGGCTTTGTCCCGCAGCTCAGTCACCACAGACTCGAGTTCCTCCATCGCATCTGCCACCAGCTCCGCGTCAAAATGCCCCTGCATCCGATGGATGGAGGCCCCGGGTTCCGTGGCCCGGACTCCCACAGCCAGCCGTTCGGCCCGGCTAAGTCCGCCAAGCCCCATATCTTCCAGCGAGGCAGGCAAGCCTAACGCCTCATAGAAGGGCAGCAGCGAGGCGATCTCGTCCCGTTTGCCTTCCAGAAGCAGCTGCAGGATTACGCCGTAAGCCACCTTGCTGCCATGAAGCAGATCATGCGACTGTGGCAGAACGGTCAGGCCGTCGTGAATAGAGTGAGCTGCTGCGGTGCGGCCGTAATTTTCCCCGAATCCGCCCACAAGTCCAGCGGTGAGGAAGATGGTCTCCACGACCCGGACAAACGCCTCATTCAGCGTTCCGGCTTCCTGCGCAGCCAGAGCCTCCGCAGCGAACGCAAGCAGATTGTCGCGGCATCTGCGCGCGGCGTAATGAGCGATGGCAATTTCTTCGGCGACACTCGGCAGATGGGCGATAATCGCATCGGCTTCATACCATTTGGCCAGTGTATCGCCGATTCCGGCTACCAGGAGCTCCTTCGGCGATTCCAGAAGCACAAGCGGCTCCACCAGCACGAGCGCATTGCTGTTCGGATACACCTCATATCCAACCGCCGTCCCCGAAGCGTCATACATGACGCTTAATGAAGACCAGGGTGAGCAAGTCGCTGCCAGTGTCGGCAAAATAATAACGGGTATGCGCAGCAGCGCGGCCGCCGCTTTCGCCGAATCGCTGACTTTGCCCCCGCCCACGGCGATAAGGGCCTGCACTCCAAACTCCGTCACCTTCGAAGCAATCGTATCCCGTTCGGAATAGGTGCATTCGCCGCCGTACCGGTAGTACTCCAGCCGGACGGTGTGAACGTCCGGAAAATAAGGAGCGGCCGCCTCCCAGGAGCGCCCGCCATGCACGACGAGCGCGGAGTCAATACCCCGGCGCTCCAGATGTCCCTGCAATTCCCCCCAGGCGCCCTGTCCGCATACATACTCCTGCGGTGCCGCCCGGACAATCACTTTAGTCTCCAACGCTTTTCCCTCCTTTTTCCAAACCAAATCCTTGAGCCGTGGCACGTGCCTGCCATCCTACCTGTATCTTGCCGCTCTGCCCTACCCTCTCCACACTACTCGCCGTGCCTTACTCGCTATTCCCGGCGCGCTTTGCGGGACAGAAGGTTCCCCGCTGACTGGATGCCTTGAACAAAAAGAATCAGTATGGCGACCGTAACCAAGATAACGAAGGTGTCAAACCGCTGGTAGCCGTAGGAAATGGCAAGATCCCCGATTCCGCCGCCTCCGACCGTTCCCGCCATCGCCGTCGCGCCGATCAGGCCGATCGTAGCGGTAGTCATCGTCAGAATCAGGGAACCGAACGCCTCGGGCAGCAGAAAATGCCGGATGACCTGAAACGTCGTCGCCCCCATTGCCTCCGCCGCCTCCATAATTCCGGGGCTGACTTCCAGCAGGGAGTTCTCGACAAGCCGGCCGATATAAGGCGCCACATACACGACCAGCGGTACGATGGCTGCGCTTGTTCCAATTGAAGTATGGACCAGCATACGGGTGAACGGGATAATGGCGACAAGCAAAATGATAAAAGGAAGAGACCGGACGACGTTGATCAGCGGATTGAGAATCGAATAGATGAACCGGTTCTGCTTAATCCCGCCCGGCCGGGTAAGCACCAGCAGGATGCCGATCGGGATGCCGAGCAGCGCACCGAAGAATAATGAGACCCCCACCATGACCACCGTCTCGCGCAGCGCTTGAAACAGCTGATCCGCTGTAATAATCGTGTTCATAGAATCGATACCTCCTTAGCGGCAGTATGGTCGGCGGATTCGTCCTCTGCGGCATCCTTCGGAGCCGCTTGACCGCTGCCTTCAGACTTCTTGATAAGGCGGGCGCGGGTATTCAACCCCTCGCCT
>RCUO01000683.1_pt1 | contig 15816 bp, 16 predicted proteins | sample 2166161 | NCBI WGS metagenome assembly RCUO01 (sample SAMN09932617, study PRJNA488358) | compost metagenome | feature: garden; material: soil; isolation source: compost soil in cyclohexanecarbonitrile-enriched culture | place: Germany: Experimental Botanical Garden Goettingen | collected 2016-01-27 | reverse complement strand
ACGAAGTCTTCGCCAAGTACGTGGAAAAGGCGCCGAAGGAAGGTTGATCGGCGCGGTAGGGTGTCGGACGTGCACTGCACTGGTGGGTGCCGAGCTTGCTCGGCACGCTCTCCGGCGGTGATTGCACCCGGCATCCACGCGTCGTGCCGCGTTGTTTGGCGCCGAATGCGCCTGGCTATGACGCGTTTCACCGCGATTTTCCTCGCATTTCTGCGTGAGGCTGGCACGCGATAGGATGGGCAACCTGTGCTGTCCACGATCTTCCCCATCGATGAAACTCTCCACTCTCTGCAACCAGCTGCTGCCTGGCGAAGCCTGCGATGACATCGAGAGCTTCTTCCTCGAAATCGATGATTTCGAGGAGGTGCCGCTTGTTTCGCGCTTGAGTCGAATCGATGACTTGCTGGAGCGATTGGGGCCTCGATGGACATCGGCCTATCTGCTCAGTCTCTGCAGCCACGTGCTTTCAACCGTGCGTATTGCTGGCAGGGTGCGCAGTGCGACGGGCTCGGAAATGTTCCTCGCGTTGAGTTTTACCGAGTTCGAGCTGCATGCGGAGGAGGGTGTGCTGCTTCCTCACGTCTTCTACTACCCAGGCCCCGAGGGCGTCGCCCTGGGGCATCGCCTTCGGCACGAATGCGACACGACCGCTTTGGCAGAAATCGCGCTGGTGCGCTCCGTGTTCGAAGATGCGGATATGCTCGCGGGCTTTCGCTTCTGCGGGAGCCGGACGGATGGTCCGCCGGGTCACGACGTCGTCCGTGTCTTTGCGATTCCAGTGGCGGAAGGCAGCGAGTGCTGAGGGCGATCGTGCCAGATCTCCCGATGTTCGATGGCTACCTGACCAACCCGATAACCTACGACCGTCTCGAGCAGCATTTCCTCGACCACTTCACGGCCGGAATCCAGGCGACCAAGCTGCGCGCTGAAGACTTCCGTAACCCACATTACAACGTGTTCTTCGAGGATGGCACGAAGGATCGCGAAGCCAATCCGATCTTCTCCGCCATGCACCTCCCAAGCGGCAACATCGTCCGCGTGGTCATTTGCGGAAGCCACCCGGAGTACACCGAACTCCGCAAGCGGGTGGGTGACAACGATGCGCAGGTGGAGCTCTGCCTGTTCATTGCCTTGGCGGACATGCAGCGTGCGATGGAGACGACCGTGATCTGGGCGAAGCAACAGGCGTCGTGAACCGCATCCACGCATGGCGTGGATCTACCAGCGATAGTCCCAGTAGATCCGCGCCGCGCATGCCAGTAGATCCACGCCATGCGTGGATGCCTTTGCTTTCACAACGGCGTCAGGCTTCCCGCAGTGCCAATGCCGGTGGCGTGTGCAGGATCCGACGGGTGCCCAGCCAACCAGCCAGCAGGCTCAGGCCGATGCCGAGCAGGCCACCCAGCAGCAAGCCCGGCCACGGCGGTAGCAGCGGCAGCTCGAACACCTTCTGCGACACCGCCACGCCGATCACCGCTGCCGCGCCCACCGCCAACAGCGCCGCCAGCGCGCCCAGCGCACCGAACTCGACCAGCACCGCGCCACGCAGCTGGCGCCGCGTTGCACCCAGCGTGCGCAGCACGGCGCTGTCATAGCGGCGCTCGCCAGCCGTCGCCTGCAGTGCCGCCAGCAGCACCAGCACGCCGGCCAGCAGGCTGAACACCATCACCAGCTGCACCGCCTGCGCTACCCGTTCCATCACATCGCGCACCTGCGAGATCACCGCATCCACGTCCAGCAGCGACAGGTTCGGTTGCGCGCGCACAAGGGCCCCGAGACCCGCCGCCTGTCCCGCCGGCAGATGGAACGCCGACAGCAGGTTGTGCGGTGTATCGCCCACCGCATTCGGGTTCAACAGCACGAAGAAGTTCGGCCGGAAGGTGTTCCAGTCGGCCTTGCGCACGCTGGTGACGCTGAACTCGCGCTCCTGCTCGCCCACCGCAATGGTGATGCGATCACCCGGGTACACGCCGTAGCGCTTGGCCCAGCCGATCTCCACCGAGGCCTCGGCGGCGGTGCTGTCCGGCGTCCAGAACGTGCCGTTGACCAGTGTGTTGGCCGGCGGGAACGTGCTGCGCCAGCTGAAGTTCAGCGGACGGTTCTCGTCATCGTCGTCGCGCTGGCCTTCGCCCTGCGGCTGATTGTCGTCGGCCGGCGTGCGGTCCACCCGCAGCGGCGGCTTGCCGTTGATTGCGATCAGGCGCCCGGTGGCCATCGGTTCGATGCTGGCATCATCCGCTCCCAGGCCCTGCAGTGCGGCCAGCACGCTGTCGCGCTGCTCGGGTTGGATGTTGATCAGGAAGTAGTTCGGCGTGTCCGCGGGCAGGCGCTCGCGCCACTGCTGCAGCAGGCCGGGGCCGATCACCGCCAGCAACAGCAGCGCGCACAGCGACAGTGACAGCCCCACCAGCTGCATCACCGCCAGCATCCGCCGCCGCGTCAGCGCGGCCAGGCCCAAGCGCCAGTTGCCATGCAGACGATGCTGCAGGCCACGCAGCAGCTGCAGCAGCAGGAACCCGACCACGCCTGCAGCGACCGCCAGCCCGGCCAGGCCCCCCAGCACCCACAGGGCCAGCTTCAGATCGCCGGTGACCTGCACCGCCAGTACCAGACTGGCCGCCAGTGCGGCCACATAGGCCAGCAGCGAGGCCGGTGGCAAGGCGGCAAACGAGCGGTTGAGGACGCGCATCGGCGGCACGCCACGCAGGCGCAGCAGTGGTGGCAGTCCGAAGCCGAACAGCAGCAACAGTCCGATCCCCGCGCCGGTCAGCGCAGGCATCGCTTCGGGCAGCGGCAGGCGTTGCGGCACCAGGCTGCCCAACACCTGCACCAGTCCTTCCTGCGCCGCCATGCCCAGGCCGATGCCGATCGCACAGGCCGGCACGGCCAGCATCAGCAGCTGCAGGGCCAGGCCAGCCAGAATGTCGCGCTGGCGTGCACCCAGGCAGCGCAGGATCGCCACCTGGTCGATGCGACGCAGGGCGAACCGGTTGGCCGCCAGTGCGGTGGCCACGCCAGCCAGCAGTACCGCCAGCAGTGCGCTCAGGCCGAGGAAACGACCGGCCAGGTCGAAGGCCTGGCGCACACCGCGCTGGGTATCGTTCACGCTGAGCAGGCGCATGCCTTTCACCTGCGGCAGCAGCCATTGCCGGAATGCAGCGATGTCGGTGGCCGGGCCGGCGAACATCAGGCGGTAATTGATGCGGCTGCCGGGGCCGAGCAGGCCGGTGCCTTCCACATCGGCGCGGTTGACCAGCAGGGTCGGCGACAGCGTCAGCAGGTCGCCACCGGCATCCGGTTCGGATTCGATGATGCCGGCGATGCGCAGCGTGCCCGCACCGAATTCCAGATCGTCGCCGGCTTTCAGGCCCAGCGCCTGCAGCAGGCGTGGATCGGCATAGGCCTGGCCTTTGGCCGGCATGCCGGCATCGGCGATCAGCGCGCCGCCGGGCGTGGCGCGCACGCGCAGCGCGCCGCGCAGCGGGTAGCCTGCCTCCACGGCCTTGATGCTGGCCATCTGGCTGGCATCGCCCTGGAACAGCACGCTGCCGAAGCTGGCCAGCCGCGTGTGCGCCAGGCCGCGTCGCTGCGCTTCGTCGGCAAATGCGGCAGGCGGGTCATCGCGTCCGGCCACGCCGAGGTCGCCGCCGAGCATTTCCGCCGCGCTGCCGGTCAGTGCCAGGTTGACCCGGTTGACCAGCGTGCCCACCGCCGTCATCACCGCCACACCCAGTACCAGGGCCGCGAAGACGGTCAGCAGATCACCGGCCAGGGCTTCGCGGCGCAGCGCGCGCCACGCATGCCGCAGCAGGTTCATGCGTCCACTCCCTGTTCCACCGGCTGCAGGCGGCCGTTGTCGATGCGATGGATGTACTGGCAGCGCTGTGCCAGGCGCAGGTCGTGGGTGACCAGCACCAGGGTGGTACCGCTGCCGGCATTGAGTTCGAACAGCAGATCGCTGATGTGCTGGCCGGTGGCCTGGTCCAGCGAGCCGGTGGGCTCATCGGCGAACAGGATGCGCGGGCGGCTGACGAACGCACGAGCGAGGGCCACACGCTGCTGCTCGCCGCCGGACAACTGCCGCGGATAGTGGCGGGCGCGATGCGAGAGCCCGACTGCGGCCAGCACCTCATCCACCCGCGTGCGGTCCTCGCGCCCGGCCAGTTCCAGTGGCAGCGCGATGTTCTCGGCCGCCGTCAGCGCCGGCAGCAGGTGGAAGCTCTGGAAGACGAAGCCGACGTCGCGCGCGCGCAGCTGTGCACGCGCCTCTTCGTCCAATGCCGTCAGATCCTGGCCCGCCAGCGCGATGCGGCCCCGGCTGGGCAGGTCCAGCCCGGCCAGCAGGCCGAGCAGGGTGGTCTTGCCGGAACCGGAGGCGCCGACGATGGCTACGCTGGTGCCTTCATGGACGGTCAGGGTGATGTTGTCCAGTATGTGGACTTCACCCTCCGGGCCATGCACGGATTTGCCGACCTGGTCGACGGCGATGGCGACGGGCGCGCTGCGGGGGGACAGGCTGTCGATGAGGAGACTCCAATGCACAAGACGGGATGGAGCCGGCAAGCCGGCGCAATGATGGTGCTGTTGCTAGGGTTGCTGCTGTTGCCGGCACTGGCGTGTGCCAAAGGTCCGGCCACCGGTACCGTGCTGGTGCTCGGTGACAGCCTCAGTGCCGCCCACAATATCCCGGCCGATGCAGGCTGGGTCAGCCTGCTGCAGCAGCGGGTCAGGCAGCAGTCGAAAACCCCGCCGCGCATCGTCAACGCCAGCATGAGCGGGGAAACCACCGCCGGCGCGCTGACCCGCCTGCCGGGCCTGCTCGGGCGGGAAAAGCCCACGGTGGTGGTGATCGCCCTCGGTGGCAACGATGCGCTGCGCGGCCTGACTCCGGCGCAGGTGCAGGGCAACCTGGAAAAAATGGTGCAGGCCAGCCAGAAGGCCGGTGCCAAGGTGCTGCTGCTGGGCATCGACGTGCCGCCCAACTATGGGCCGGGCTACCGCCAACGCCTGGCGGCGGCGTACCGGACGCTGGCCACGCAGTACAAGGTGCCGTTGCTGCCGTTCCTGCTGGAAGGCGTGGCCCTGCAGCCGGGATTGATGCAGGCCGACGGCCTGCATCCCACCGCGCAGGCGCAGCCGAAAGTGCTGGACAACGTATGGCCGCTGCTGAAACCGCTGCTGTGAGCACGCCATCTTCTTTTCATTGACGCAACTTCACATCGCGTGCACCGTCGATCGGGCATGTTTCACAAAGCTGAAGAAAGAGGGATTCTCATGCGTCAGACGAAGGAGACTTCCGGCTTGGTGCTGGTGGTCGAAGACAACCGCAATATCTCCGAGATGATCGGTGAATACCTGGAAGGCCGTGGCTTCGAGGTGGACTATGCGCAGGATGGCCTGGACGGCTACCGTCTGGCTGCCGAGAACAGCTACGACGTGGTCGTGCTGGACCTGATGCTGCCGCGGCTGGATGGCATCGAAGTGTGCCGCCGGCTGCGCAACGATGCGCGCAAGTCGACCCCGGTGCTGATGCTGACCGCGCGCGACACGCTGGATGACAAGCTCACCGGCCTTGGCTTTGGTGCCGATGATTACCTGACCAAGCCGTTCGCGATCCAGGAACTGGAAGCCCGCCTGCGCGCGCTGATCCGCCGCGAACGTCGCCAGGTAGGTTCGGAAGTGCTCAAGGTCGCCGACTTGGTGCTCGATCCGGTCAGCATGCGTGCCACGCGTGCCGGCACTGAGCTGCAGCTGTCGCCGATCGGCCTGCGCCTGCTGACCATCCTGATGCGCGAATCGCCGCGTGTGGTCACCCGCCAGGAAATCGAGCGCGAAATCTGGGGCAACGGCCTGCCTGATTCGGACACGTTGCGCAGCCACCTGTACAACCTGCGCAAGATCATCGACAAGCCGTTCGACCGGCCGCTGCTGCACACCGTGCAGAGCGCGGGCTATCGCATCGCCGATATCGCCCAGCCGATGGCCTGATCGACGTCGTGCCGGTGGTGCAGCAGAACCGGCACGGCCGTGGTCGGCAGGGAAGGGGTGAACGTTCCGGATGCCCGGTCGTCATCGTCCATGCACGATCACGGCACAGCGCGCTGCCTATAATCGCAGCGCTCTGACCGGGACACCGCAATGCCGCACGGCCTGCCGCGCAAGATCCGTATCGCCTTCATCCTGCAAGCCGTGCTGGCCAGCCTGGGTATTCTGCTGGGTGCCTGGCTGGTTTCGCTGGTGATCAAGCACAGCCTGGTCGGCGCTGCCCTGCGCGAAGAAGCGGCGTACTACTGGACGCTGCACGAGGCCTCGCCCGTGCAGCCGCCGCCCAATACCCAGAACATCCGTGGCTACCTGCTGGAACGCGGGCAGTCCAGCCTGTCACTGCCCGCCAACCTGCGCACGTTGGAACCGGGCTTCCACGAACTGCCCGACGATGATCAGCTGGTGCTGGTCGACGCCCGCGAACAGGGGCGCCTGTACCTGGTGTTCCTGCGCTCGCGCGCGGAGATGCTGGCGTTCTGGTTCGGCATCGTGCCGGTGCTGCTGACCCTGCTGGCGGTGTATGGCGCCTCGTGGATCACCTACCGTGCCTCCAAACGCCTGGTATCACCGGTGAACTGGCTGGCGCGCCGCGTCTCGCGCTGGGATCCGGGTCATCCGGAAGCGGCCGATCTGGAACCGAACAAGCTGCCCGCAGACATGCAGGGCGAGACCCGGCAACTGGCAGCGGCGCTGCATTCGCTGGCCAACCGGGTCACCGCGCACGTGGCACGCGAACGCAACTTCACCCGTGATGCCAGCCATGAACTGCGCACGCCGCTGACGGTCATCCGGGTGGCCAGCGACATGGCGTTGGGCGATGAAAGCCTGGAGCCGCGCCTGCGCCGCAGCCTGCAGCGCATCCAGCGTGCCGGGCGGGACATGGAGGCGGTGATCGATGCGTTCCTGATCCTGGCACGCGAGGCCGACGTCGAGCCGCAGGTGGAACTGTTCGACGTCAACGACATCGTCCGCTACGAAGTGGACAACGCCAACGAGTTGCTGGTGGGCCGGCCGCTGGCGGTGCACCTGCACAGTGACGCGGCCGTGCAGCTGCACGCACCGCCGCGGGTGCTGCAGGTGGTGGTCAGCAACCTGGTGCGCAACGCCTGTAGCTATACCGACGAAGGACGCATCGACGTGCACGTGCACAACGACCGGGTGGTGGTAAGCGATACCGGCATCGGCATGTCCGCCGACGCGCTGTCGCGTGCGTTCGAGCCGTTCTATCGTGCCGATCCCAGCCGACCGCAGGGTACTGGCCTGGGGCTGTCGATCGTGCGTCGCCTGTGTGAACGCTTCGGCTGGAAGGTCAGCTTGACCAGCGAGCTGGGCAAGGGCACCGAGGCGACGGTGATTTTCCGCTGAGGGCCGGGCTGCACCCGGCACCCGCAGACGACAGGTTCCCGCCGCTGTTGGTAGGTGTCGACCTTGGTCGACACGTAGATCCACGCCATGCGTGGATGAAGCGTCCCCGGTAGTGCCGGCCGCTGGCCGGCAACCCCAGCATCACTCAGTTGCAGTTGACCTTCGGCGCCAGCGCCTTGGTCCAGATCGCATAGCCGGCAGGGGTCATGTGCAGCATGTCCTCGCGGAACAATGAGGCGTCAGGCTGGCCATCGGCCCCCAGCATCGGGGTGTAGATGTCGGTGTAGCCGGTGTTGGGCAGCTTCGCCAGCGCGGCCTTGATCTTCGCGTTTGCGTCGTTGATCGCCGGCAGCAGGTGCGCCCGCGAGGGGCTGGGCTTGATGGAGACGTACTCCACCTTCGTCTTCGGCAGGTCGCGATGCACGCGCTGCACGAAGGCCACCACATCGTCGCGTACCTGGGTCGCGCTGCGGCCGCTGTTGAGGTCGTTGTCGCCGGCGTAGAAGAACACCTTGCACGGTGCATACGGCACGATGGCCTGGCCGGCATACCAGGTGCTGTCGCGTACTTCCGAGCCACCGAAGCCGCGGTTGAACACCGGTTGCCCCGGGAAGTCCTCGGCCAGGCTGTCCCACATGCGGAAGGACGAGCTGCCAATGAATTCGATGCCGCCGCGCGGCGGCGGATTGGTCCGGTCGGCAGTGGCGAAGGACGCCATGTCGGCGGCCCAGGCCACGTTGGAAACCTGCGCGGGGACCTGCGGCGGCGCAGGCGGGCTCAGGGCCTGGGCCAGCGGCGCGGCCAGCAGGCCAAGCAGGATCAGGCAGGTGCGGGGACGGGTCATCAGGCACTCCGGCAGGGCAGGGGGCATCCATCATAGAAGCTGGTCCGGCCGCCCGCTTGGCCGCGCCGGGCCGTTCGCGGGGCCTCGCGGCGGCGCGTCCGGGGTGCCCTTGCCGCCCTTGTGGCAAAATAGGGCTTGTCTGCCCATCCCTGTGCACCCATGATTCCCTGCCGTGCGTCTGAGCGGTCGCTGCGCCGCGCCCCTGTTGCTGGATGCTTCACCCGTGGCTGATCAGTTCGGCCACATGCCCCGCGGCCCGCGCCGTATCTTCCAGGCCGCCCGCTGGTCCTGGCAGGGCCTGCGAGCCGCCTGGCTGCACGAGTCCTCGTTCCGGCTGGAGGTCTACCTGCTGGTGCTGCTGACGCCGCTGGCGATCTGGCTGGGCCAGACACCGGTGGAGCGCGCGCTGATGATCGGCTCGATGCTGCTGGTGCTGGCGATGGAGCTGGCCAACTCGGCCATCGAGGCAGTGATCGAACGCTATGGCGCGGAAATCCACGAACTGGCCGGCCGCGCCAAGGACATGGGCTCGGCGGCAGTGTTCGTGCTGATGATGAACGTGCTGCTGTGCTGGGCCCTGGTGCTGGTGCCGCGGTTGTTCCCGGCCAGCGTCGGCTGATCCTTCTTCCTCCCCCTTGTTGAAGACTTCCCATGTCCCTTGAGTTTCTCGCCGATCCGAACGTCTGGTTGACCCTGTTCACTCTGAGTGCGCTGGAAATCGTGCTCGGCATCGACAATCTGGTGTTCATCTCCATCGCCGTCAGCAAGCTGCCCGAGAACCGCCGCCCGTTCGCGCGCCGCCTCGGCATCGCGGTGGCCTGCATTACCCGTATCGGCCTGCTGGTGTCGCTGGCGTACCTGGCGCACATGCAGGCGAACCTGTTCACCGTGGCCGGCATGGGCATCTCCATCCGCGACCTGGTGCTGATCGTCGGTGGCCTGTTCCTGATCATCAAGGGCTGGATGGAGATCAAGGAAATGATCTCCGGTGGCGAGGACGAGGATCCGACCACCACCAAGACCTCGGCCGTGTTCGGCTACGTGATCGCGCAGATCGCCATCATCGACATCGTGTTCTCGCTGGACTCGGTGATCACCGCCGTCGGCATCGCCGACCACGTGCCGGTGATGGTCGCTGCGATCCTGCTGTCGGTGGCGGTGATGCTGCTGGCGGCCAACCCGCTGGGCCGTTTCATCGATGCCAACCCGACCGTGAAGATGCTGGCCCTGGCCTTCATCCTGCTGATCGGTGCGGTGCTGATCCTGGATGGCCTGGACGTGCACGTGCCCAAGCCCTACATCTACGCCGCGATGGGCTTCTCGGTGCTGGTGGAGTGGCTGAACCTGCTGATGCGCCGCCGCGCACGCGAACACCACGTGCCGGGTGCCGGCGACTGGTAAGCACGACCCCGAACCCCCGGCCAGCGCCGGGGGTTCTGCTTTCCGGGCGCCGCTGCGCTCGCCGGGCATGGTCCGGCGCTACCCGGATGGCGGACCTGCCCGCCACTTGTGAATCGGGATCAACACTGTTTTCCCGCGCCGAGGCTTACTCCCGGCCGGCAAAGCGCGCAGGCTACGCGCTCATTTTCCACAGGGCCTGCCCCACGCAGGCAACTCCCATGAATTCCAGAGCCGCTTTGCTGGCACTCGCCGTCGGCGCCTTCGCCATTGGCACCACCGAGTTCACCCCGATGGGCCTGTTGCCGGTCATCGCCAACGGAGTGGGGGTCAGCATCCCCACCGCCGGCATGCTGATAACCGCCTACGCGGTGGGCGTGATGCTGGGCGCGCCGGTGATGACCCTGCTGATGGGACGCTTCGGCAAGCGCACCGCGCTGATGCTGCTGATGTCGATCTTCGTGGTCGGCAACGTGCTGTCGGCGCTGGCCCCGAACTACGGCCTGCTGCTGCTGTCGCGGCTGGTGACCAGCCTCAATCACGGCGCGTTCTTCGGCATCGGCGCGGTGGTCGCCGCCAGTCTGGTGCCCAAGGACAAGCAGGCGGCGGCAGTGGCGACGATGTTCATGGGCCTGACCATCGCCAACATAGGTGGCGTGCCGCTGGCGACCTGGGTTGGCCAGCAGTGGGGGTGGCGCCTGGCCTTTGCCGGCACTGCCGTACTCGACGTGGTGGCGATCACCGCCTTGGCCATGGCACTGCCGGCCTCCGCAGCGGGTGCACGCCCGGATGTCCGACGTGAACTGAAATCGATCATGCAGCCGCAGGTGCTGCTGGCAATGGCGACCACGGTGCTGGGCGCAGGTGCGATGTTCACCCTCTACACCTACGTGGCGCCGGTGTTGACCGAGCTGACCGGCGCGTCCAATGCCTTCATCGCGTTGTCGCTGGCACTGATCGGTATTGGTTTCACCGTTGGCAACGGCATCGGCGGACGCATGGCCGACTGGTCGCTGGACGGTTCGACCCGCATCCTGCTGGCGGTTCTGGCCCTGTTGATGTTCGTGCTGCCGCTGGCCTTCATGAGCCACGCGACCGCAGCGCTTGGCGTGTTGCTGTTCGGCGCGGCGACCTTCGCCATCGTGCCGCCGCTGCAGATCCGGGTGATGCAGGCGGCGAGCGAGGCGCCGGGGCTGGCGTCGTCGATCAACGTCGGTGCGTTCAACCTCGGCAATGCACTGGGCGCGGCGCTGGGTGGTGCGGTGATCAGCCTTGGGCTGGGCTACGCGGCGATTCCGGTGGCCGGTGGCCTGCTGGCGGCATCGGCGCTGCTGCTGGCGTGGCTGGGGCGTGCGCGCGTGCCGGCTGCTGAGGCTTGCTGAGGGGTTTGGCAGCAGGGCTGCGCCCTGCACCCGCCGAGGCAACGACAACAGGCCGGAGCAACGGCAAAAGCTGGCTATCCGTGGGATGGCGGGGTGGATCCGGTTGCGGGGGACGCCGTAAACCCATCCCTGGGGGCTTGGCCGCGGCATCCATGCCGCGGACACCCCCGCAACCGGACCCACCCCGCCTTCGACAGTTTTCCGCGACCTGTCGGGACGGCGTTCTGTGCTGTTGGTAGGTGTCGACCTTGGTCGACACAAATGTCTGAAGAATCGGTTTTTGCTTTTGATTCTTCTTTTGATCTTCCCGCGGTGCGCAGGAAACCGTCCGTGGCCGGGAGGGTGGGTTGGCTGGGGGCGTAAGCGCCAAGGATGGCGCGCCCGAGCCTACAAGGACGTATTCACGGCGTCCCCCAGCCAACCCACCCTCCCGGCCGCCACCCGATAGCCAGCCACGAACCACCGCGGAGGGGGCGGCGCCCGATGGCCGACGATGGCCGACACTCTCCACACGCCCGTTAACACCGACCATGGCATGCTCGGCGCTCAGTCCACCCGGAGCCTTGGCCATGCGCCTGTTGACCCGCCTCATTCCCCTGTTGCTGCTGGCCTCCCTGCTGTCCGGCTGCGGCTACAACGCCATCCAGCAGAAGGACGAAGCGGTCAAGGCCAGCTGGTCCGAAGTGCTCAACCAGTACAAGCGCCGCGCTGACCTGGTGCCCAACCTGGTGCAGACCGTGAAGGGTTTCGCCAGCCAGGAAGAGCGCGTGCTGACCGAAGTCACCAACGCCCGCTCGCGCGTTGGCCAGATCAACGTCAACGCCGACGATGAAGCCTCGCTCAAGCAGTTCCAGCAGGCCCAGGGCGAACTCGGCAGCGCGCTGTCGCGCCTGCTGGTGGTCACCGAGAACTACCCGGTGCTGAAGTCCGACCAGAACTTCCGCGATCTGCAGGCGCAGCTGGAAGGTACCGAGAACCGCATCACCGTCGCCCGGGGCCGCTACATCCAGCAGGTGCAGGACTACAACACCTACATCCGCTCGTTCCCGCAGCTGATCACCGCGAAGATCTTCGGCTACCAGCCCAAACCGAACTTCACCGTGGAAAACGAGGCGCAGATCTCCAACGCGCCGGCGGTTGATTTCGGCAACGCGCCGCAGCAGCCCGCCACGGCGCCGGGCCACTGACCGATGCGCTTGGCTGCCACACTGCTGGCCCTGCTGTTGTGGCTGCCGCTGGGCGTGCAGGCGCAGACGCTGGCGCCGATCCCGGCGCTGGATTCGCCGGTGGTCGATGCCACCGGCACCCTGGATGCCGCGCAGAAGCAGGCGCTGGTGCAGCAGGCGTTGGACCTGCAGCAACGCAAGGGCAGCCAGATGCAGGTGCTGGTGGTGCCGACCACGCAGCCGGAAGACATCGCCCAGTACACCACCCGCGTGTTCGACCAGTGGCAGATCGGCCGCAAGGGCGTGGATGACGGCGTGCTGCTGGTGGTGGCCAAGGACGATCGGCGGGTGCGCATCGAACCGGGCTATGGCCTGGAGGGCGCGATTCCCGATGCGATCGCCAACCGGGTGATCCAGGAGTACCTGGTGCCACGCTTCCGCGCCAATGACTATGCCGGTGGCATCACCGACGCGACGGCGATGCTGGTGAAGATCATCGACGGCGAGCCGCTGCCGGCGCCGGTCAGCAGCCAGCAGGGACGCGCGCCCGAGGGCGGCGGTGATACCTGGTTCCTGGCGTTGTTCATCGGCGTGTTCGCCGGCAGCATCCTGCGTGGCCTGTTCTCGCGCGTACCGCGCCCGCTGCGCGGCCTGCTCGGTGGTGCCGGTGCGGCCGTTGCTGCCTTCCTGTTCACCTCCACACTGCTGGCCAGTGGCCTGGCCGGCGTGGTTGGCCTGGTGGTGGCGATGCTGTCCGGCCATCCGGGGCGCTTCGCCGGCGGTGGCGGTTGGGGCGGAGGCAGTTGGGGTGGCGGCGGTTTCGGCGGCGGTGGTGGATTTGGCGGTGGCGGCGGCTGGGGCGGTGGTGGTGGCCGTTCCGGCGGCGGCGGCGCGTCGGGGGGCTGGTGATGATCCAACGTTTCTGCAGGCATCTGTTTTCGCCATCGGTACGCCGGGCGTTCCCGCCAGCCACGCTGCAGGCGATCACCGAGGCGATCGCCGCAGGCGAGCAGCGCCATGGCGGCCAGGTGATGTTCGCGGTCGAGGCCGACCTGCCGCTGCACGCGCTGTGGCACAAGGTCACCCCGCGGCAGGCGGCCGAGCATGCCTTCGCCCGCCTGCGCACCTGGGATACCGCCCACAACAACGGCGTGCTGATCTACCTGCTGCTGGCCGACCATGCCATCGAGATCGTCGCCGACCGTGGCCTGCAGGGGCGGGTCGCGCCCGAGCAATGGCAGCGGGTCTGCACCCATCTGCGCGAGGGCCTGCGCGGATCGCAGCCGGTGGCGGCGCTGCGCGATGCCATCGATGAGGTTTCCACCCTGCTGGAAGGGCACTTTCCGGCTTCGGCGCGGTCCGATCAGGACGGCCTGCCGGACACGCCGCAGATCCTGGGCTGAAGCCCGGCAATCGCGTGACCGGGGCCGCCGCGAGGCCGCTCCCGGGCGGCGCTAGAATATCGGCATCCCTGCAAGGCGCCCTTCATGATCTATTTCCACGACATCGACCCCATCGCCCTCTCGCTGGGACCGATCAAAGTGCACTGGTACGGCATCATGTACCTGCTCGGCTTCACCGCCGCCTGGCTGCTGGGGCGCAAGCGGATCGCCGACGGGCGCCTGCCGGGCGTCGATGCCAACGGCTTCTCCGACCTGCTGTTCTACGCCATGCTCGGCGTGGTGCTGGGCGGCCGCATCGGCTACATGCTGTTCTACGCGCTGGGTGATTTCCTGCACAACCCGCTGCTGCTGTTCAAGGTGTGGGACGGCGGCATGAGCTTCCACGGTGGCCTGCTGGGCGTGATCGCCGCCTGCTGGTGGTGGTCGCGCAAGCACGCGCTGCACTTCTTCGACACCATGGATTTCATGGCGCCGCTGGTGCCGCTGGGCCTGGGCTTTGGCCGCGTCGGCAACTTCATCGGCGCCGAACTGTGGGGCAAGTACACCGACGGCAGCTGGGGCGTGGTGTTCCCGTCCGGCCTGCCGGCACCGCTGAACCAGCTCGACCACGCCACCCTGCAGTCGCAGTTCGCCAGCGGCGCGCTGAATCAGTTCGCCCGCCATCCGTCGCAGTTGTATGAAGCGGTGCTGGAAGGGCTGGTGATGTTCGTGGTGTTGTGGACGGTGTCGGCCAAGCCGCGCCATCGCTATCTGATTGGCGGCCTGTTCGCGCTGCTGTACGGCATCTTCCGCTTCGCCGTGGAGTTCGTGCGCATGCCCGACAACGGCGTCTATGTGGCGTTCGGCTGGCTGACCAAGGGCCAGATCCTGTGCGTGCCGCTGATCGCCTTCGGCCTGGTGCTGCTGGTGCTGTCGCGCCGCGCGCCGGTGCTGCAGCCGCAGCCGCTGGTGGTGGTGGAGGGCAAGGCATGAAGGCCTACCTGGACCTGCTCTCGCACGTGCTCGAACACGGCGCGGAGAAGAGCGACCGCACCGGCACCGGCACCCGCAGCGTGTTCGGCTGGCAGATGCGCTTCAACCTCAACGACGGCTTTCCGCTGGTCACCACCAAGAAGCTGCACCTGCGCTCGATCATCCACGAGCTGCTGTGGTTCCTGAAGGGCGATACCAACATCGGTTACCTCAAGGACAACCAGGTGCGCATCTGGGACGAGTGGGCCGACGACAACGGCGATCTCGGCCCGGTGTACGGCAAGCAGTGGCGCAGCTGGGCCACGGCCGACGGCGGCAGCATCGACCAGATGCAGTGGCTGGTGGACGAGATCAAGCGCAACCCGGATTCGCGGCGGCTGGTGGTCAGTGCCTGGAACGTCGGCGAGCTCTCGCAGATGGCGCTGATGCCGTGCCACAACCTGTTCCAGTTCTACGTGGTCGACGGCAAGCTCAGCTGCCAGCTGTACCAGCGCAGCGGTGACATCTTCCTCGGCGTGCCGTTCAACATCGCCAGCTACGCGCTGCTGACCCACATGGTGGCGCAGGCCACCGGCCTGGGTGTCGGCGATTTCGTGCATACGCTGGGCGATGCGCACCTGTATTCGAACCACTTCGAGCAGGCCCGCGAGCAGCTGTCGCGTGATACGCGCGCGCTGCCGTCGCTGTGGTTGAACCCGGAGGTGACCGATCTGTTCGGCTTCCAGTTCGACGACATCCGCATCGACGGCTACGATCCGCATCCGGCGATCAAGGCGCCGGTGGCGGTTTGATTGACGCTTGGCATGATGCGTATCAGCAGGTGAGACTTGACTGATGCAGATTGTTCCTCGGGTTCACGAAGCGGAGGAACGATGAGCAAACATTCACGGAAATCAAGGGAAAAGCTGGCGGAGGGGTTGATGTCGATGTCCGGGTCTTTGGCTGTTGCATTGACGGTCGGTGTGTTGATTACACCTCTCCTTGCAGTCGCCAATGCTGCAGTTGCGGGAAAGGATGTCGACCTTTGGGTAATGATTACTGGCCTTAAGCCCACGACTGCGGGAATTCTGTTCCTGCTCTATTGCTCAGCGGTTGCAACAGTCCTTGGTGGACGTAGTGCGGCAATGAAAATTTTCAACGAGTTGTACCCCGACAAATGAAACTCTCGATGATCGTTGCGCTGGATCGCAATCGCGGCATCGGCCAGGGCAATGCCATGCCCTGGCACCTGCCGGACGACT
>RCUO01000681.1_pt1 | contig 15862 bp, 14 predicted proteins | sample 2166161 | NCBI WGS metagenome assembly RCUO01 (sample SAMN09932617, study PRJNA488358) | compost metagenome | feature: garden; material: soil; isolation source: compost soil in cyclohexanecarbonitrile-enriched culture | place: Germany: Experimental Botanical Garden Goettingen | collected 2016-01-27 | reverse complement strand
CCAGGGAATCATCCCGAAAGCTGCTTTTTTATTATGTGCCGGACTTCCGGCTATGCGCCGTTCTTCCAGCTATGCGCCGTTCTTCCAGCTATGCGCCAATCTTCCGGCTATGCACCAGTCTTCTGGCTATGCGCTGGTCGTCCGGCCAATATGGCCGCCGATACCGCCAGAGCCGGTTCAGCTGCCCCCACGGAACCGCTGGGAGTAAGCTTTGACATCCTGGGCATTCTTCACCCGGTTGCGGCTCCATTCCAGCAAGATGCGGTCGATATAACGGAAGTAGACCTTGCCCGCAAATACCGACTCCTTCAATGCAAGCCGGATCAATTCCTCCGGATACCGGTCCTGGTCCAGCCAGCCCGCAATCGTCTCGAATTCCATCGGGGACAGCGGTCGTCCGAATTCCCGTTCGAACACGACGAACAGACTGGGAGTCTCCTCTTCCGCCGGATCGATCCCCTTGCCGACTGTGGCCGCCGCAGCGCCGCTCTTAGGCTGCATAACAGCTCTTGCCGACTGTCCCGGCTTGCCGCTCTCCGCAAACCCCGCAGCCCGCTGATCAGCCAGGTACTGACCCAGCTTATCGTACAGCCCCGAGAAGTCGTACCGTTCATAATGCAGCCCGAGTCCGTCATCGCTGCCCGCCTCAATCCGCAGAAAGCCTTCTTTGATCAGCTTCTGCAGCTCGCCGGCAATCGCGGAGGCGCTCCGGCCGGTCACGGCCTGAAGCTCCTCCAGCGATGGAAATTCCTTGCCCTCCACCTGACGGAAGGAGAGCAAATGAATGAGCAGCAGCGTCTCGCTGCCCGTCAGATTCAGCTTCCTGTAAAAGGTAAGAAGCGCGTAGGGAATTACAGCCATTCCGCTCTGCAGCCCGAAGGACAGGCCGTGAGCCCAGCCGTTTCCTTCTCTGCTGTCCATAAGCGGCTCCTCGCTTTCGTATACTTGATATTAAGGATAGAGACGGTACAGTGTCCGCGGGAACGGAATCGTCTCCCGCACATGGTCAAGACCGCAGATCCACGCGACCGTCCGCTCCAGCCCAAGGCCAAATCCGGAATGCGGTACGGAGCCGTAGGTGCGAAGGTCCATGTACCATTTGTACGTCTCCAGGGAGAGCTCATGCTCCTTGAAACGTTCTTCCAGAAGCTCCGGATCGTCGATGCGCTGCGAGCCCCCGATAATTTCGCCGTAGCCTTCCGGCGCAATCATATCCGCGCAGAGCACAACCTCCGGACGGTTCGGGTCCGGCTTCATGTAGAAAGCCTTGATGCCCGCCGGATAGTGGGTAATAAATACCGGCTTGTCGTACTCCTCCGCAATCGCGGTTTCATGCGGCGCGCCGAAGTCCTCGCCCCACGGGATATCGAAGCCCTTGCTGTGCAGGAATTCGATCGCATCGTCATACGTAATCCGCGGGAACGGCGCCTTGATATTCTCCAGCTTCGAGACGTCGCGGCCGACAGCTTCAAGCTCCACGCGGCAGTTCTTAAGCACGGATTGCACGACATGGCTGATGAATTCCTCCTGGACGCGGAGGCTCTCCTCATGCTCGGTGAACGCCATTTCCGGCTCGATCATCCAGAATTCGATCAGATGGCGGCGCGTCTTCGACTTCTCAGCCCGGAAGGTCGGACCGAAGGAATACACGCGTCCGAGCGCCATCGCTGCGGCTTCCATGTAGAGCTGGCCACTCTGGGTCAGATAAGCGTCCTCTTCGAAATATTTCGTATGGAACAGGTTGGTTGTCCCTTCAGCGGACGTCGGGGTCAGAATCGGAGGATCGACCAGCGTGAAGCCGTTTATGTCAAAATACTCCTGAACCGCCCGGATGATCTCCGCCCGGATCACCAGAATCGCCCGCTGCTTGGAGGAACGGAGCCACAGATGACGGTGATCCATCAGGAAGTCGACGCCATGCTCCTTCGGGGTAATCGGATAATTCTCGGTCAGATGCAAAATCTCGATGCCTGTAACGGTCATTTCATAACCTGACTGGCTTCTCGGCTCCTCGCGGATGATCCCGGTTACATATAAGGAGCTCTCCTGAGTCAGACTTTTCGCCGCATCCCAGACCTCCTCCGGAACCTCAGATTTCACAACAACACCCTGAATATAACCGGTGCCGTCCCGAAGCTGCAGGAACTGGATTTTACCACTGGAACGTTTGTTGTTCACCCAGCTGCCGATGACGACGCTTTCGCCGACATGATCCTTTACGCCTCTGATCACTGTTTTGTTAGCCATGCCCTCAATCTCTCCTCTGTAAAATGCGGTGATAAGCCTGTATCAGACCTCAGATCCGGTGACCGGACTATTCCAACAATAAACGTCTGGCGGCGTCTTTAACAACGACGGGCGTTTACCAGGAATACTAGGCCTGTTATGAAGCGGAAGCTTAAACCTTATTATATTCCGAAAAATTCCACAGCCAAAGGCCGACGGCCTTTGGCTGTTAATTTTCCGCCTATATTCGATTGTAACTCTTTATCCTTGCGCTTGCACGATACGAAGCGTATCGCGGGCGATTACGAGTTCCTCGTTCGTCGGAACGACGAGAACTTCCACCTTGGAGCCCGCAGTCGAAATGCGGCGAGGATCGCCGGAGCGAACCTTGTTGGCTTCGCGGTCAAGCTCGATGCCGAGGAAGGTCAGGTTGCTGAGAACCTTCTCCCGCAGCAGCGAGGCGTTCTCGCCGACGCCGGCTGTGAAGACGATGACGTCAACGCCGTCCATCGCTGCCACATACGAACCAATGTACTTGCGGAGCCGGTATTCATACATTTCAAAGGCCAGGGTCGAGTTAGGCTCGCCTTTCTCGTAACCGTCGATGATGTCGCGCATGTCACTGCTTGTGCCGGAGATCGCGAGCAGACCGCTGTGCTTGTTCAGCATCGAGCTTGCTTCGCCAGGCGTCAGCTCTTCCTTGTTCATAACATAAGGAACGACAGCCGGGTCGATGTCTCCGCTTCGCGTACCCATCATGAGACCTTCCAGCGGAGTCATGCCCATGGACGTATCCACCGAGACGCCTCCCTGCACAGCTGTTACACTGGCACCGTTGCCGATATGGCAGGTAATGATCTTAAGATCTTCAACCGGACGTCCGATGAACTCGGCAGCGGCTTTGCTGACGAAGTCATGGGACGTGCCATGCGCGCCGTAGCGGCGAACCTTGTACTTATTGTACAGAACGCGCGGAATGGCATACATATAAGCCTTCTCCGGCATCGTCTGGTGGAACGCGGTGTCGAATACGACAACCTGCGGCACGCCCGGCATATTGGTCTCCGAAGCGGTAATCCCCATAACGGCTGCCGGGTTATGTAGCGGCGCCAGGTCAAACAGACGGCGAATTTCCGATTTGGCAGGACCGTCAACGAGAGCCGATTCCTTGAAGACCTCGCCGCCGTGCACGACCCGATGGCCCACGGCGTTGATTTCGCCGATGGAATCGATCACGCCATGCTCTTTATCGGTCAGGGCGGACAGCACCTTCCGGATCGCTGTCGTATGCTCCAGAATTTCGCTGACTTCCGTAAATTCCTGCTTGCCTGTCGGCTTATGCGTCAAGATGGAGGAGTCCATTCCGATGCGCTCCACCAGCCCTTTTGCCAGAACGGATTCATCCGTCATATCGTACAGCTGATATTTCAGCGAAGAAGAACCTGCGTTAATTACGAGAACTTTCATATGCGGTCACCATCCTTGTCATACTTGAAGAAGCCTTCGCCCGATTTCATTCCCAGTTGTCCTGCGCGAACCATCTTCTTCAGAATCGTCGAAGGGCGGTATTTCAGCTCGCCGAACTCGCGGAACATCCGTTCCAGGGCGGCAAGAACCGAATCCAGGCCGAAACGGTCGGCCATTTCAAGCGGACCATATTGGAACTGGTAGCCAACGCGCATGGCATCATCGATATCTTTGGCGGATGCGACGCCTTCCTGAAGCACATGCATCGCTTCGTTGATGAACAGGCAAATGAGGCGTGAAGTTACGAATCCCGGGGATTCATAAATCATTACGCCTTTCTTCTCGACAACTTCGTCGACGAATGCTTTGGTATTCTCAAAAGTGGTATCGGAAGTCTTCAGGCCGCGTACGAGTTCGACAACGTCAACCTTGGCCACCGGATAAATAAAGTGCATGCCAATTACACGCTCCGGGTACATGGTCGAGCTGGCAAGCTCGGTCAAGCTGAGCGTGGATGTATTGCTGGCGAGAATAATATTGTTCGGACATACCTGGTCAAGCTGATTAAATACTTTCTTCTTCTCCTCCAGATCCTCGATAATCGTCTCGATGACCATATCGCAGGCGCTGAGTTCGGCGAAGTGAGTGACTTTCTGGATACGGCCGAGAATGAGCTTCTTCTCTGCTTGGGTAATTGCCCATTTCTCCAACTGTTTGTCCAGACTTGTCTCAATCATGCTGTAGGAATAGTCCAATTTCTCCGGCGTCTTCTCCACGAGAAGCACATCCAGGCCCTTGGCTGCCAGCATTTCGGCAATCCCTTGTCCCATCGTGCCTCCGCCGATGACACCGATTTTTTTGAAATTCATAAAAAGCCTCCATCCTTTCAGGTATCTCTGCAATTGTTGCAGGACCTATTTTTCTGTCGAAAAAACAACATACTCCGACATATAATAATATCTTAGCATGCCGGAAAAGTAAAAAAAAATAACCGGCATAAAGAATTATGCCGGTAAAAGTACACTGTCACGAAATTGACAACGAAATTGATCGCCGGACAGCACTTCTTCCTTCATGAGGATATCCAGGGAATACTCGAAGATATTCCGTTTGTTCTCAAGGATGTCCCGCGTGCGGCTCATCAGTTCGTCCAGAATGCTGGTATTCTCTTTCATGATTTCTTCGGTCGTGACCATTTCAAGCTTGGCGATGCCAAGCGATGTCAGACCCGATTTCATCATCATCTCCACAATGCCGAGCGCCTGGTCGAAGTCGCCACGGGAGCCTGTGCTGCGTCCGCCGTAGAAAATTTCCTCGGCTGCGGCGCCGCCCAGTGCGATCATAATCTGCTCTTCCAAAAACTCCTTAGTATATAAGTACTGTTCCTGCTGCGGATTATGTCTTACATAACCTAGAGCCTGTCCGCGCGGAGTCAGTGTAACTTGACTGACGCTTCCCGGACGCAGCGATTCCGCCATAATGGCATGTCCAAGCTCGTGAATTGCCACGCGCTTCTTCTCTTCCTGATTGGTCTCGCGGTCCGTCTTCTCGCCCATCATCACTTTGTCGATCGCCATCGCCAGATGCCGGTGCTCCACCTGCGTCAGATTTTCACGCATCATGTAAATGGCGGCTTCGTTCATGACGCTCTCAAGCTGCGCGCCGGAGAAATTATAGGCTTCCTCGGCGATCTTGTCGAGATCGACGCTTTCGTGCAGAGGCTTGTTCTTGGCATGCAGCTCCAGAATTGACTTGCGGCCCTTCTTGTCGGGCATATCCACCTGGATATGACGGTCGAACCGTCCAGGGCGCAGCAGCGCCGAGTCCAGCATCTCCTTGCGGTTCGTAGCGGCGATGAGCAGAATACGCGGCGTATCGGAATTGTAGATGCCGTCCATCTCGGTAAGGAGCTGGTTCAGCGTCTGGTCGTATTCCCGCTGCTGGCCGCCTTCACGCTTGCCGCCGATAACATCGATTTCGTCGATAAAAATAATGGCGCTCTCTTTGTTCTCCTTCGCCGCGCGGCTCCGGGCATCCTTGAAGAGATCGCGAATGCGGCCGGCGCCGACACCGACGTACATCTCCACAAATTCACTGCCCGATGCAGCCACAAATACGGAATTAGTGTAATGCGCAGCGGCTTTGGCCATCAGCGTCTTGCCGGTTCCGGGAGGCCCGGTCAGCAGGATGCCCTTCAGAGGACGGATGCCGAACTTGCTGATCTCCTCGTGGCGGATCAGGAAGTCGAGCGCCTCGCGCAGCTCCTGCTTCGCGTTGTCCTGGCCGCCGATTTCCTCAAAGGTCAGCTTCGCAGGGCCGGCCTTTTTGCGCTTCTTTTCCGCACCTGCATTAACGGCAATTCCGCCCCGCATATGCGTAATGAACAGCAAGCCACCGACCATGACGGCCGCGATAATTACCGGCACAATATTGAGGCCGAGAAAAGCCAGAAAAATAAGCAGTACAGGTACGAATCCGATGATGATTTCCTTGGTCCATTTAGGCATTGTTCCATACCCCCAGCTTCTCAGCCTGGCGCGGCAGGATGATGAACTTGCTCTCCTTGCCGTCCGATAGACTTACATATACATTGTTATCGTCAATTTCCGTTGTCGCCTGAACACCTGTGAACTCCTTCGACAGATCATTAAGCGTCTCGGGAATCAGCGTATACTTGCCGCTCTCCATGGCCTCAGCCACCGAGAACAGCGCCTTGTTCCAGTAATCGTCAAGTGTCTGGTTGGAATGCTGCGTTACATCAAGCTTCACGGCGCGGCTCCCGATTATAGGCTTGCCTTCCGTTTCAATATATTGGACCAGCTCACGCAATTTGGTGCCTGGCTGCAAATCAAGTTTCAAATTGACTTCACTGCGGTTAATAGAGACTTGGGAGGCATTGACTCCCTTGTAGCTGCTGACGATTTTTTCAAGCGGCTCCTGGACGGCGAACTCCCGATACAGGAACCAGCCGCCGAACAGGACGGCAGCAGTCAGCACTGCGGTCAGCAGTACAGGCATTAGACGAAGTTTCAAACAGCGTCCTCCTCTCTGAGATACAACGAACGAATCCTTATACTTGTCGTCATTATGTGACCGACATTTTTTGTCGCGCCTTAATACATCTAGTAGTATATCATAGGAGTATATACGAGGACGATTGATTTGTGAATAATATTTAAAATTTTACCTTCTATTTTCTGCCTATTGTATTCTCAAAATCTAAGAAAAACCCAAAAAACCTTCAGGCCGCAAGGGGCTTGAAGGTTTTAATTTGAGCAGAGTAATGGTCAACGACTGGGCAAGGCGTAGCCTTCACCAATCTGCTGTCCGTCCGAGAACCGATAGAACCGGTAATAATATTTGTCATCCTCTTTGCAAAAAAGCTGCCAGACATACTCTCCGTTATACACGCCGGCAAGCAGACGTTTGATTTGAACACCGGGAATCGAGGACTCGATCAGCTGCCTCATCTTCTTCTCGGAGACGCCTTTGGAGACCTCCTGGGCGTATACGCCGTTCTGCCCGCCGGCCGGCTTGCCGTCCTCTGTGAAACGCACCCAGACCATCATATCCGTTCCGGATGCATTCTTGCCGCTGACGACCCAGTAGATGGAGTTCGCGTCCCACACCGATTTCCGGGCACTATCAATCTCTGTCAGCCCCGCTGCGCTGTCTGCGGCAGCTTCGGCTGCGCTACGCTCATTCCATTGATCCCTCAGTACGTAGGCGAAGAATTGATAGAGGGCGAACAGAAAGAGCACGGCCAGAAAGATCCCGTACAGAATCCATTTTCTCCTAGTTCTCAACTTGCTGTTCTCCTTCTGTGAGGTTTAGGTTCCCGTCGTTACCAGACAGGCAAAGACAAGCACAGGCTACCTTTTGAGCAGTCCCTCAAATGCTTCCTGCGCCTTGCGGCGGACTTCTTCCTCATCCAGCGTCAGGCAGAGGCCGTGCTTCACAACCTGCTTGCCATCTACCCATACATGCTCGACGTCCTTGGCGCTTGCCGAGTATACGGCATGTGATACCAGATCCGTATGCGGCAGCAGATGCGGCTGGTCAATATCCAGGGCGATAAAATCCGCCTTCATTCCGGGCGCAAGCTTGCCTATCTGATCCAGGAAGATAGACTTCGCGCCATACTCTGTAGCCATACGCAGAGCTTCACTCGCAGGCACAGCCGTCGGATCGCCGGAGACCCCTTTATGAATCAAGGCAGCCAGACGCATTTCCTCGAACATATCCAGATTATTGTTGCTCGCTGGACCGTCCGTTCCCAAGGAAACCGTAACGCCCGCCTTAAGGAGCTCGGGAACCCGCGCGACTCCACTCGCCAGTTTCAGATTGCTTCCCGGATTGTGGGAGACGCCGACCTGATAACGGGCCAGAATTTCAATCTCCTCGTCATTCAGATGTACTCCATGCGCCACCAGAGACGGCCGGGTGAACATGCCGAGCTTCTCCAGATGAGCGACGGGACGCAGCCCGAAATCCGCCTCATTCTGCTCCACTTCACGGCGGGTCTCCGACATGTGGGTGTGCAGAGGAAGGTCCAAATCATGCGCGGCCTGAACGAATTTCTCGAAGAAATCAGGCGGACAAGTATACGGGGAGTGCGGCGATATCATCGCTGTAATCCGTCCCCCTGCGCTTCCGTGATAATCTTTGGCAAAAGCAACGGCTTCCGCCAGCTTCTGACGCTGCACCTCTTCCGGGCACAGTCCGATGACGCCGCGCATCAGCACGGCGCGAATGCCGGATTTCTCCGCCACCTCGGCCACCCGGTCCATATGATCGTACATATCAAGGAAGGTGGTCGTGCCGCCTTTCAGCATTTCCAGTACGGACAGCGCGCTTCCCCAGTAGACGTCATCTCCGGTGAATTTCGCTTCCATTGGCCACATTTTCTCCTGCAGCCAGATTTGCAGTGCGAGGTCGTCCCCATAACCGCGAAGCAGCGACATCGCCGCATGACCATGTGTATTGACCAAGCCGGGCATGAACAGCAGCCGGCTGCCATCGAATGTCTCCACGCCCTCGGGAACAGCATTCAATGCTTCTCCTATGTATGTGATTACCCCATTCTCCACGATCATATCTCCGCCAATCACGGCGGGCTTATCATCTCCGGGCACGACAAATTTGCCGCCGCGGACGATCCACTTATCGCTCATCCTGTTCTTCGTCCTTTCCGTCATGCAGATAATAGGCAAGGCTCTGCAGATCTGTTGTAAAATCGGCTGCGTGCACACGAACCTCTTGCGGGGTCTTCAGGATGACCGGAGCGAAATTAAGGATGGCTTCGATACCTGATTCAATCAGTATATTGGCCACATTCTGCGCTTCCTGGTCCGGCACGGTAATGATGCCGATCCGGATGCCCTGTTCGCGTATGGTCTTGGACAGCTCTTCCATTGGCTGCACGGTCAGTGTATTAATTTTGGTTCCGATCTTCGGCGGATAGGAATCGAAGACTGCCGTAATTTTCATCGTGTCTTTCAAATAGGCGTTATAGTTGGACAGCGCGTGGCCGAGGTTACCGGCTCCGACCAGAGCAACATTGATCGGCTGGTCCAGCTTGAGAATATGACGGATTTTCTCGATCAGATAAGCTACATCATAACCGATGCCTTTTCTGCCGAAATCTCCGAAATAGGCAAGATCCTTACGAATCTGGGCAGGGTTCAAATCCAGACGCTGGCCCAATTCCTGAGAAGAGACTGTGGAGATTTCGCGCCGGTGCAGGTCGTTCAGAAAGCGCAGGTATACAGGCAGCCTGCGTACAACGGCCTCTGATATTTTGTCCGATTTCATGAGTTCTCCTCCTAATCGATATCGGTGCCTTTCATCCCAAAACCTCTCAAAGTCCAGCCTTACGCTATACGTTAAGAGCCCGTAGGGCCACCTCGCACCTCGTTCAGGAACCTCCGTTCAAATGGCGATTGGACGAAGGCAGACGAAGCTTTAGCGGGCTTTGGGAGACAAGGACCGCTTGCATCCCTGACGGGACACTTTAAATATACGGGATCTGCTGCTATTACATGAACAGCACGCTCCCGGAAATAGGGTTAATCGTAATAATATCAGCCATGACCAGCCGGTCTGACTTCAGGACGACTAAGAACTACGATCCGTCACTCAGCTTCCGCAGGTTATTAGGATGCACCGTCCTGATGCAGCCATTCTGCGATGCGCGGGACCATCTGTTTGGTCGTCATATGCTCCATTTTGGGACCCGGGAGCGAATACAGGAAGTATTTGCCGTAATAAGACTCGATGACCCTGGTATCATATACGATGACGATCCCCCTGTCCTGCGCGGTCCGGACAAGCCGGCCAAAGCCCTGCTTGAAGCGGATCACCGCCTGAGGCACGGACAGCTTCATGAACGGATTCTTCTTCTGGGCTTGAAGCAGCTCGGCCTTGGCCTCCGCAAGCGGATGGCTCGGGGGCTGAAACGGCAGTCTGACAATCGCCAGGCAGGTCAACGCATCGCCCGGTATGTCGACGCCTTCCCAGAAGCTGCTCGTTCCCAGCAGGACGGAAGCAGCTTTCTCCTGAAACCTTCTCAGAAGCTTGCTCCGGCTCCCGCCCTCCACGCCCTGTCCGAGCACGGAAATATCCTGGGCGGCAAGAGCTTCCTTGAGCGGCTCATACACCTGGCGAAGCATTTTGTAGGACGTGAACAGCACCAGCATCCGTCCCTGCGTCGTCACGGCGGCTTCCGCCAGCGACTGGACAAGCATATCGACGAATTTGGCATCGCCCACGGTCCCCTTCACGCTCGGGAAGTCCCTTGGAATGACCAGCAGCGCCTGATCCCTGTACTTGAACGGAGAAGGCAGCTGCACAGTCTTGAGCCGTTCCTGCTCCTGGGCTTCGTTGAGTCCGAGACTGTCGATCATGTACTGGAACGACTTGTCGACGGAGAGGGTCGCCGAGGTGAGCACCGCGCTTTTTTTCTTGTCGAAGAACAGGTCCTTCAGCTGAGCGCTGACATCTACCGGCACGGCATACAGCTGCAGCGATTTGTTGCGGTAATTTCCGTTCGCCTCAAGCCAATATACTACATTCTCGTCGTTCATTCCCATAAAAAACCGCACCTGCTCCCGGATTTCGGCCAAATCCTTAAAGAGTCCGCCGATATCGGTCACCAGGCTGTCCGAAGAGGACTGGCTCTCCTGTTCCCGCATCTCCGTGAGCATCCCCTCGCCCTTGCGGATCACGTCGCTCAGAGAGCTGTGGAGTGTCTGCTCCAGCGCGGCAAGCTCCTCCCAGCCTGTTGGCTTGTGGGAAGGCAGCAGGCGATGAACGAGCTGACCGGCTTCGCCCCCTGCGTCGGCGCGCTCCGGGATCAACGTGAACAGCTTCTCGCTCAGGAGTTCCCACGATTCCTTGATAGTCAGAAGGTCCGGATACATCCGGTCGATGATCGAGCTCCATTCCGCCGCCTGCTCGCTTCCGGAGCTCTGCAGCACATGGCGCAGCGCTGGCAGCTGGCCGGTCCTGCTGTCCTTATAGAGCCGGTTCAGCGTGTGGGACACTGTGAAATGCTTCATGCTCATGCCCAGATGCTTCCCGGCGACTTCCTCCAGCTGATGGGCTTCGTCGATGACCAGGTATTCATAGGCTGGCAGAAGCTGATGTCCGGCCCTCACGTCGGCGAACAGCTTCGAATGATTCGTGATGACGACATCCGCGTTGCCCGCCTCATGCTTTGCCCGGTGATAGTAGCATTTGCGGAACCACGGACAGGATCTTCCCAGGCATGAATCGGTATCGCTGGCAACCGTCTCCCAGAAATCGCCGCCCCGGCCCCCGAGATTCAGCTCTTCGTCGTCCCCCGAATCGGTCTGCGTCAGCCAGACGATCATCTGGGCCGAGGTAAGCGTATCCTCACGGGGAGCGGTGAATTCCTTTGCATTAATTTTATGTTCAAATTTGCGCAGACACAAATAGTGTCCTCTTCCCTTGAAGACCGCAGCCTTGAACGGAAACGGAACGGTCTGGGTCAGCAGCGGGATATCCCGCTCCCTGAGCTGATCCTGCAAATTGATCGTATGCGTGCTGACCATCACCTTCTCGCCGGTCTTGACGCTCTGGTAAATGGCAGGCAGCAAATAACCGAGCGATTTGCCGGTTCCGGTGCCCGCTTCGATCAGAAGATGCTTCTCGTCCTGAAGCGCCTGGTACACCTCTTCAAACATCTGCTCCTGCGCCTGACGGTCCTCATACTGGGGCAAAAGCGCCTTCAGCCTCGTCTTAACCTCGTCAAGATACTCGCGGAACGACATATGCTCGGCCGGGTAATCCCCTTCCTCTCGCGGAGGGGACAGCTCCGTCCAATCGCCGACAGCAAGCGCCAGCTGACGGTGGAACTGCAGCTCGCCTTCCGGCTGGAACGTCTCCATCTCGCGCTCTCTGAGCAGACCGTCGAAGAACCAGCTGAGATCGCTGTCTTCGCCGCTGAACAGTTCTGTAAGGCGCTGAATGGTCAGAAGAGGAAGCTCATACAGCTCATTCAGGCAGCGAAGCAGGACCATCGCGGTCGCAAGCGCATCGCTGTCCGCCTGGTGCGGACGCTCATGGGTCAGTCCGAAATGGGAGCTGACGGCGCCGAGCTGGTAGGAGCTGAGAGACGGAAAGCAGATTTTGAGAAAATCGATCGTATCCAGAATACGACCCTGGAACGGCAGATATCCGCAGCGGTCCAGGGCGTTTTGCAGAAAATGAAAATCAAAAGCGACATTATGCCCTACAAGCACCACATCGTCCAGCAGCGGCACCAGTTCCATCATCATTTCTTCCAGCTCGGGCGCATCCGCAACATCGCTGTCCGAAATGCCGGTCAAGCCCGTGATAAAAGGGGGAATGGGTCCTCCGGGCTTGACGTAGGAACCGTATACCCGCGAAATGGACCGGTCTTCTTCTATGATGGCAAGTCCGACCTGAATGATTTCACCCACGGACTGGGTTCCCGTTGTTTCAAAATCAAGCACGGCAAATTTCATGATGATCTATTACCCTTTCATTTAAGACTCTTCTTCAGCATAACAGAAAGTGCGAAAAAAGGCGATGCACACCGCCTCTAAGCCGGTCATGCATCGCTTGAATTTACCATCTGTTCTGTTCACAGCAGGGAGACAAGCTGGCTTCCGAATTCAAGCTCGCCGCTGCCCCGGGTGCATACCTGGAGATTGCGCTCAGGCTCCGGAAAGCCGGGATCGTATCTCATCGCAAGTGAAAATAATTCCCTGGCCTCGTCGAACCGCCGTCCGGAAGCTGCAATGCAGCCCATAGCGTTGTAAATATGCGCCTTTAGCTTCCTTCCTTGGACCACAGAGAGCATATGCTCCAGATGCTCCCATGCTGCGGCGGTATCGCCCAGATACAGATAAGACATGGCGAGATATAATCTCGGAGCCGGATGATCGGGATAGCGGACAAGAACGACCTTGAACTGCTCGATGCATTTGGGATACATCAGGAGCTTGTAATAACCCTGCCCACGGACAAAATTCTCCATTTCGGAAGGATCTTCCGGAGTGGGCCCGGTATCAGGAACGTTCTGCGCATCCCCCTGCTCTTCCTCAACTCCGATATTTTGGCGGAACAGGCTTAAAGCCTCTGCAAAGGCCAGCCATTCGTCAAGCGCCTCGTCGCTGAGGTTACGAAGCATCCGGTATTTGCCCAAAAGGTCCTGGCGCCTTGCACCCTGCGAGTCGGGCAGCTCCCTTGCAATATCGGTCAGCATGTGTTTCATTTCGGCAAACATCTGTTGAAACATAAGGGTGGTCCCTCCTTGCCGATAATAAAATCAGTGCGGCTTGCCTGACTTCATTGTTCGCCCGGAGGGACCCTTTCATGCGTGGCAGACATTGCTTAATGCGTAAGCAGAAGCCTGTCAGGCCGTTGTCGCATGAAGCTCCTTATGCTCAAGCTTAACCGGTTTATTGTTCCCGTCCACAAACACTACAGTCGGCTTGTGGCCTTCAAGCTCTTCCTTGGACAGAATGGCATAAGAGATAATGATGACCGTATCGCCGGGCTGCACAAGCCGTGCCGCCGCGCCGTTCAGGCAGATTACTCCGCTGCCCCGAGGGCCGGGGATGACGTAGGTCTCCAGACGCGAGCCGTTATTGTTGTCCACGATCTGGACCTTCTCGTTCTCGAGCAGATCGGCTGCTTCCATCAAATCTTCATCGATCGTAATGCTTCCTACATAATTCAGATTGGCTTCGGTTACCGTAGCCCGGTGTATCTTGGACTTCATCATATGTCTATACAAGCGCAGCTACCTCCTTCGGCGTGAAGACGATATTGTCGATCAGGCGGGTGCGGCCAAAACGGACAGCCAGCGCCATAATAATCTCTCCCTCCGCCCGGGTGAGCGGAAGATCGGCAGCGATGGGCTCAAGCGCCGGGAAGCTCAAAATATCGGCGTAGTCGATATCCGCCAGCGGCGATTCCGAAATCACGGATACGATCAACTCGCGGGCTTCGCCTGCGGTAATAACCCGGCCGTCCTCGATCGCGGTCCGCGCTTCCCGGAGGGAGCGTGACAGTACAAGTGCCTGGCGGCGTTCTTCAGCGGACAAATACACGTTGCGGGAGCTGAGCGCCAGCCCGTCAGACTCACGAATGAGCGGACAGGGCACAATTGTAACGTTCATATTAAGATCTTCGACCATCTGCGAGAGCACAGCCACCTGCTGGGCGTCCTTCAGGCCGAAGAATGCATAATCAGGCTGCACCATATTGATCAGCTTGGTCACAACGGTTGTGACGCCGTCGAAGTGTCCCGGACGGGAAGCGCCGCAGAGCTTGTCCGTCAGGCCGGAGACTTTGATTTTGGTGCGGGTCGGTTTCGGATACATTTCCTGGGCCAAGGGAATAAATACAATATCAGCCCCCCGGGATTCCGCAAGCGCAAGATCACGGATCTCGTCACGGGGATAGGATTCATAATCTTCACCAGGCCCGAACTGAATCGGATTCACGAAGATGCTCATGACCACGATGCCGCAGGTTTCCTTCGCCCGGCGAAGCAGGCTGGCATGGCCTTCATGCAGAAAGCCCATCGTCGGAACCAGTCCGACAGGACCGCGTCCCGCGCTCCGAAGCTGATCCAAGGATTCTCTAAGCTGTTCAACCGTTCTAACAACTTTCATATTATCTCGCTCCTTTTCCGGCAGCGCCGTATAATGTGTGCAGCACTTCTTCATCAGCGCCGAATACATGCCGTTCTTCCGGAAAAGCGCGCTGTTTCACATCCTGCACATACTGGCCGATTGCGTCTTTGATCACGCCTCCGACATCAGCATATGTCTTGACGAACCGTTTCTCTCTGTACGATGAGGTATATTTCAAAATATCGTGGAAGACCAGCACCTGTCCGTCGCAATAGCGCCCCGCGCCGATGCCGATTGTCGGGATGGACAGCTCCCGTGAAATGGCCTCCGCCACTTCTTCGGTGACAAGCTCCAGTACGATACCGAAGGCTCCCGCCTGCTCCAGCGCCTTCGCCTCTCTCATCAGCCGCACAGCGTCCTCGGGGTCCTTGCCCTGCACCCGGTAGCCGCCGATTGTATTGACCGACTGCGGCGTAAGTCCGATATGGCCGAGCACCGGCACTCCGGCGGAGACGATGGCGGATACGGCGGGACAAATGTCAAGACCGCCTTCCATCTTGACCGCATGGGCGTGTCCTTCCTGAATGAGGCGGCGCACATGTCCCAGCGTGACGTCGATACTGCCGTGATACGTCATGAACGGCATATCGGCCACGATAAAGGTGTGCTCCGCACCGCGGGCAACTGACCGGGTGTGATACACCATATCGTCAATGGTGACCGGCAGCGTCGAATTGTACCCCAGCACAACGTTGCCCAGCGAATCGCCGACCAGGATCACGTCAACCCCGGCTTCTTCGGCCAGCGCGGCGGACGGGTAGTCGTACGCGGTCAGCATGCTGAGCGGAACGCCCTCCGCCTTCATTTTCTTCAGCTTCACAATGTTTAACGCTTGTTTGACAGTCATTTCTTTTTCCCCTTTTGCGAGTCCCCTGCGCTTATTTCGCGCAAACAAAAAAACCTTTTAGCGTATCCGCTAAAAAGGTCCGAAGGGCAAAAAAGAGTCACTCGCGATCGTCCCTTCTGTCTCGGTCCTT
>RCUO01000680.1_pt1 | contig 15894 bp, 11 predicted proteins | sample 2166161 | NCBI WGS metagenome assembly RCUO01 (sample SAMN09932617, study PRJNA488358) | compost metagenome | feature: garden; material: soil; isolation source: compost soil in cyclohexanecarbonitrile-enriched culture | place: Germany: Experimental Botanical Garden Goettingen | collected 2016-01-27 | reverse complement strand
CGCGGACACTCCCGCCACCGGACCCACCCCGCCTTCGACAGATTTCCGCGATCTGTCAGGCCATTTCTCGGGGTCAGATCCGTTTTCCTTCGGAAAACGGATCTGACCCCATTTTGATTTTCGATACCTGACAGATGTGTCGACCAAGGTCGACACCCACCAACAGCCGCGGAGATCTGTCAGAGGTGGGGCGGTGTCGGAGTGCGGGGTGTCAGCCGCATGGATGCGGCTGCCAAGCCTACAGGGACGTACTTGCGGCGTCCCCGCACTCCGACACCGCCCCACCACCTCACGGATAGCCCGCTCTTGCTGTTGCTCCGGCTTCTGCCGTTGCCTGAAGGCCTCTGCGGGTGCCGGGCGCCGCCCGGCCGACTTCCGCCACTTGCGGTGACAAGCCCTGCCCACTAGCCTTCGGCGGTCGTTCACCACCCAAGGACCGCCCGTGAAACACCGTCATCTCCTGCTGGCCGCGGCAATCGCCGCCGCTACGCTGGCCCTGGCCGCCTGCAAGAAGGAAGCTGCCCCAGGCACCGATACCGCCAGCAGCAGCGCACCGGCCGGCGAAACCGCTGACCAGTTCGTGGCCCGCATCAATGCCGAATTCAAGGCGGCCTACCCGGAGATGACCTCGGCCCAGTGGCTGTCCTCCACCTACATCAACAGTGATTCAGAGCGCATCGCGGCCAAGGCCAACGAGCGTTCGCTGACCCAGCTCAACAGCTGGATCGAGCAGGCCGGCACGTTCGACGGCAAGCCGATGAGCGAGGACAGCAAGCGCGCGATCCACCTGCTGAAGCTGATGTCGTCGATGCCGGCACCGCGCGATCCGGCCAAGCTGGCCGAACTGACCCAGATCGCCACCCGCATGGAAGGCAGCTACGGCGCAGGCAAGTACTGCACCGATGCCAACGATCCGAACTCATGCCGCCAGCTGGGTGAGCTGGAGCAGGTGCTGGCGCGCAGCCGCGACTATGACCAGCAGCTCGATGCCTGGCAGGGCTGGCACAGCACCACCAAGAGCATGCGCGGTGATTACCAGAAGTTCGTCGGCCTGGTGAACGAAGGTGCCAAGGGCATGGGCTTCACCGATGCCGGGCAGATGTGGCGCAGTGGCTATGACATGCCGCCGGAGCAGATCGGCCCGGAAACCGATCGTCTGTGGGAACAGGTCAAGCCGATGTACGAGCAGCTGCACTGCTATGCGCGCGGCAAGCTGGACAAGACCTATGGCAAGGACAAGGCCGAGGTGGGCAACGGCCTGATCGCCGCGCACCTGATGGGCAACATGTGGCAGCAGGACTGGTCCAACCTGTGGGACCAGCTGGAACCGTACCCGGGCGCCGGCAGCCTGGACATCACCGCGGCGCTGGAAAAGCAGTACCAGACCAACCTGAGCGCGGCGCTGGCCAAGGCCGGCAAGGATGCGAACGTGGCCGCGCAGTACAAGGCGCAGCGCGAGGCCGAACTGCGCACCGCCAAGCAGATGACCGAGCGTGCGCAGGACTTCTACGTGTCGCTGGGCATGCCGTCGTTGCCGCAGTCGTACTGGGACAAGACCCAGTTCATCAAGCCCGATGACCGCGACGTGGTCTGCCACGCCAGTGCCTGGGACATGAACATGGAAGGCGACGTGCGCACCAAGATGTGCATCAAGCCCAACGAAGAAAACTTCACCACCATCTACCACGAGCTGGGCCACATCTATTACGACCTGGCCTACAACCCGCTGCCGCCGCTGTTCCAGGGCGGTGCCAACGATGGCTTCCATGAAGCGATCGGCGACACCATCGTGCTGGCGATGACGCCGAAGTACCTCAGTTCGATCGGGCTGGTGGACGCGCCGACCGAGAGCCGCGAGGCAGTCATCAACAACCAGATGCGCATGGCGCTGTCGGGCGTGTCGTTCCTGCCGTTCGGGCTGATGATCGACCGCTGGCGCTGGGGCGTGTTCGATGGTTCGATCACCGCGGACAACTACAACAAGGCCTGGTGGGACCTGAAGGCCAAGTACCAGGGCGTGGCACCGGCCAGCACCCGTGGCGAGGAATTCTTCGACCCGGGTGCCAAGTACCACGTGCCGGGCAACACCCCGTACACCCGCTACTTCCTGGCGCGCATCCTGCAGTTCCAGTTCTACAAGGGCCTGTGCGATGCCGCCGGCTTCAAGGGCCCGCTGCACGAGTGCACCTTCTACGGCAACAAGGAAGCCGGCCAGAAGTACTGGGCGATGCTGAGCAAGGGCGCCAGCCAACCGTGGCAGGCCACGCTGAAGGAACTGACCGGCTCGGACAAGCTCGATGCCGGCCCGATGATCGAGTACTTCAGCCCGGTCAACGCCTGGTTGAAACAGCAGAACGAAGGCCAGATGTGCGGTTGGCAGGCCAACGCGGCACCGGCAGCGGCGGCGAAATGAAAGAAGGGGCGGGTCCGCGAGGATCCGCCCCTTTCCAGGTGTTGTAGAGCCGAGCCATGCTCGGCTTACCGTGCGCAGCACGGTGGAAAAGCAGCCGAGCATGGCTCGGCTCTACAGATTCGGCGCGATCAGTTGCTCTTCTTCGCCGCCAGCTGCGCGGCCAGCGCGGCCTTGAATTCCTCGAAGGTCTGTCCCTTCTCGTTGGCTTCGGCCTGCGCCGCATCGCGCAGCGCATCCGAATAGATCAAGCGCACCGGCGTGCCCTGCCGTTCGTGCAGTTCACCGGCCTGCATGATCAGCGCCAGCACCTGGGCCGCACTTTCGCTCTGGCCGGCGATGCGGCCATCCATGCCCAGCACCCATTCGCCATCGCGACGGACGACGCCGGCCAGCAGCGTGCGCTGGGTGTCGCGCAGTTCGGCATGCGGCTCGACGGGCGAGGCGGTGGCGGCGGCCTTGTTGGCAGCCTGCTGTTCCTGGCGACGGCGCTGGTCGCGGCGGGATTTGGAAGAGGTCGACATCGGTGGGGCTTGCATTGCGGGGGCGCAAGGATAACCCACGCCCCCTGCATGCTGGTTCACACCGGCACGGTATCGGCTCAGTCCAGCACCCGCCCCTGCCGCCAGTAGCCCATGAAGGTGATCGCGCGGCGATCCAGGCCGCAGTCCTTCACCAGATACCGGCGGATCGCCATCACCGCGCCGGCCTCGCCCGCTACCCAGGCATACATCGCGCCGTCCGCGCTGGCGTCAGCCTGCTCCCACAGGATCTGCGCGTCGACGTCGATGTCGTCCAGTTCTGCACCCTCGGCCACGGCGGAGGCCGCCGCCAGCCGCGCCTGCACGGCCTGCAGCAACCGCTGCCCATGGGCCTCCTGCCCGCGCGGCAGCCACACCAGTTCGGCCGTGGCCGGTGCCTTCAATGGCACCGCATCGCCCGCCTGGGCGATCTCCAGCAGGGCCAGCGTGCGCGGCGGATCGGCCAGCCCGGCCAGTTCCTCGAGGATGCCGGCTACGGCCGGCAATGCGGTCTCATCGGCCACCAGCAGCACCTGACCCACCCCGGCTGGCGGCTTCCATTCCCAGCCCTCGCTGCTGTCCGCACAGTCGGCATCCGGGGCAAGCAGCACCACGCGGTCGCCCGGCCGTGCGTGCGTGGCCCAGCGCGAGGCCGGTCCGGTCTCTCCATGCAGCACGAAGTCGACGTCGACCTCGCAGTCGCCGGCGCGCAGTTGGCGGAGGGTAAAGGTGCGCATCGGCGGCCGCGCGTCATCGGGCAGTGCCCGGTAACGGGCGTACCAGTCTTCGCCGCTGGGCACGTCCGGCGCATCCTGGCCGGGCAAAGGGAAGAACACCTTGATGCGTTGGTCCGGGCCTTCGGTCTTCATGCGCGCTACGTCGGCGCCGGTGAACACCATGCGGTCCAGGGAAGGAGAAAGAACGCGGCGCTCCTTCAGCGCCACCTCGAACAGGCGGTAGGTCTGCTGCGCAGCCATGCGGGTACCTCATACGACGACATTGGAATGGCTGGCTGTCGTGCATCCACGAACCGGCTTGCTGGAAACCCCAGCCTAATCCCTGCCCGCGGCGCCGCAACGAGGCCCGCGCGTGATGGCGCACCCTACCCCTGCGCGACGCTCAAAGCGCCGTGCCGGCTGCCTCTGCTGCGCGCTCGCGCTGGTGCTCCCAATACCAGAACACGAAGCCGGCCGCGAAGAAGGCCGCCTGTCCCAGTGCCAGATGCAGCGGGCTGTCGTGCAGCAGTGGCGATACCACGCCGGCCACCACGGTGCTGATCATCAGCTGCACGAAGGCCTGCAGCGACGAGGCCAGGCCGCGCTGCTGCGGATACATGTCCAGCACCGCCAGCGCCAGGATCGGGAAGATCAGCGCCATGCCCATGCCGCCGAGGAAGATCGGCATCACCGCCCACGGCAACGCGAACTGCGGCGCCAGGCTGACGTAGCCGATGTTCAACACGGCAGAGACCGCACACAAGGTGAAGCCGAGGGCCACCTGCCGCGTCGGCGTGCTGTGCCCGGCCATGCGCCCGGACAGGAACGAACCGGTGGTCATGCCGCCGATGGTGGGAATGAACAGCCAGGCGAAGCCGCCTTCACCCAGATGCAGGTGCTGCATCACGATGGCCGGCGCCGAGGAGATGTACAGGAAGATGCCGCCGAAGCCGATGCTGCCGGCCAGCGCCAGGCGCAGGAAACGCGGGTTGAAACCGATGCGCACGTAGTCGCGCATCAACGTGCGTGGCGACAGTGCGACCCGTGCCTGCGCCGGATGGGTTTCCGGCAGGAAGCGCGCGGTGGCCGCCAGCAGCACCAGCGCGAATACCACCAGGAACCAGAAGATCAGCGGCCAGCCGGCACCGCTGAGCAGGATCCAGCCGCCGATGATCGGCGCGATGGCCGGGGCGATACCGAACAGCATCGACACCTGGCTCATCAGCCGCTGCGCGTCGTGGCCGTGGTACAGATCGCGGATCACCGCGCGGCCGACGATCATGCCGACACCGGCAGACAGGCCCTGCAGTGCGCGGAACGCCAGCAGCGTGGTCAGGTCGGTGGACAACGCGCAGCCTACCGAGGCACCGACGAAGATCACCAGGCCGCCGAGGATCACCCGCTTGCGCCCCCAGGCATCGGACAGCGGGCCGTGGGCCAGGCTCATCAGGCCGTAGAACAGCAGGTAGACGCTGATGGTCTGCTGCACCGCCACCTCGTCCACCGCCAGGCGCTGGGCCAGCTGCGGAAACGCAGGAAAGATGGTGTCGATCGAGAACGGACCGAACATGGCCAGGCCAGCGAGCAACAGGGCCATGCGGCGGGTGGAAGGAGCAACGGCGGCGGTCATCGGGCAAGCGTCCGGCAGGGCCATGCGTGACACGCACGGCGGGCGCCGATCCCCTTGCAGCAGGGACGGCGCCAGATGAATACGAGAATCCGACCATCATAGGTGGGGAATGCGTGCGACGCCATGCACGGGTGCACAGAACGCACGCCCGGGCCATCGGCCATTCAGGCCTGTGAGGCCGCTCCGGGCCACCGTCGGGCACCGGCAAGAGGCTATAATCGGCGGGCAACACGGTGGGAGAAGCAGGTCACCGCTGCCGAAGGCGCAACGCCCGTAATCGCTCAGGCCCGATACCACCCGTAACAGAACTCTGGAGAGACCGGTTCGATCCGGCGCCGAAGGGGCACGAAGCTGCGGTTTTCCGCGCTTTTAAACTCTCAGGCAAAAGGACAGAGGGGCGCCCGCAGACCGCCGACCGGCGGCTTGTGCCCGTGCGTGTGCCCTTTCCTGACGGATCCTTCGCCATGTCCCAGAACACCCCTTCCCTGCGTGAGCTCGAGCACCATTCGGCGTTCGTCGAGCGCCACATCGGCCCCAACGATGTCGAGATCGCGCAGATGCTCGGCGTCATCGGCCACGCATCACTGGATGCGATGACCGATGCCATCGTCCCGGCCAAGATCAAGTCGCCGGCACCGCTGGCGCTGCCGGAGTCGATCACCGAAGTGCAGGCGCTGGCGAAGATCCGCGCGATCGCCGACAAGAACACCGTGCTGCGCAGCTTCATCGGCCAGGGCTATTACGGCACCCACACGCCGAACGTGATCCTGCGCAACATCCTGGAAAACCCGGCCTGGTACACCGCCTACACCCCGTACCAGGCGGAAATCTCGCAGGGCCGCATGGAAGCGCTGATCAACTTCCAGACCCTGTGCGCCGACCTGACCGGCATGGAAATCGCCAACGCTTCGCTGCTGGACGAAGCCACCGCCGCCGCTGAAGCGATGACCCTGGCCAAGCGTTCGGCCAAGTCGAAGTCGGACACCTTCTTCGTGCACGACGCCGTGCACCCGCAGACGCTGGAACTGCTGCGCACCCGCGCCGAGCCCATGGGCATCGTGCTGCGCGTGGGCACCCCGGCCGAAGCGCTGGAAGCGGAAGCCTTCGGCCTGCTGCTGCAGTACCCGGACACCTTCGGCCAGGTCGGCGACTACAAGGCGCTGGTCGATGCCGTGCACGCGCGCGGCGGCCTGGTGGCCGTGGCCACCGACCTGCTGGCCCTGACCCTGCTGACCGCCCCGGGCGAATGGGGTGCGGACATCGTGGTCGGCAACAGCCAGCGTTTCGGCGTGCCGTTCGGTTTCGGTGGCCCGCATGCGGCGTTCATGGCCTGCCGTGACGCCTACAAGCGTTCGATGCCGGGCCGCCTGATCGGCGTCTCGATCGACGCACAGGGCAACCCGGCCTACCGCCTGACCCTGCAGACCCGCGAACAGCACATCCGCCGCGAGAAGGCCACCTCCAACATCTGTACCGCACAGGTGCTGCTGGCAGTGATGGCCTCGATGTACGCCGTCTACCACGGTCCGGAAGGCCTGACCCGCATCGCCCGCCGAACCCATCGCCTGGCCGCGATCCTGGCCAGCGCGCTGCGCACCGCCGGTGTGCAGGTCGGTGCCGACTTCTTCGACACGCTGCACGTGACCGGTGTCGACGCCGACGCGATCCATGCCAAGGCCCGTGCTGCCGGCTACAACCTGCGTGCGATCGACAGCAGCTCGGTGGGCATCAGCCTGGACGAGACCGCCACCCGCGCCGATATCGTCGCCGTGGGCGCGCTGTTCGGTGCCAACGTTGATGTGGACGCGCTGGATGCCAGCACCGCCGACGCGCTGCCGGCCGGCCTGCTGCGCCAGTCCGCGTTCCTGACCCACCCGGTGTTCAACACCCACCACAGCGAGCACGAGCTGCTGCGCTACCTGCGTTCGCTGGCCGACAAGGACCTGGCGATGGACCGCACGATGATCCCGCTGGGCTCGTGCACCATGAAGCTCAACGCCACCGCCGAAATGATCCCGGTGACCTGGCCGGAGTTCTCGCAGATCCACCCGCTGGTGCCGGCCGAGCAGGCGCTGGGCTACAAGGAACTGATCGATTCGCTGGAAGCGATGCTGGTCGAGTGCACCGGCTACGATGCCGTCAGCCTGCAGCCGAACTCCGGTGCGCAGGGCGAGTACGCCGGCCTGCTGGCGATCCGTGCCTACCACCGCTCGCGTGGCGAAGATCACCGTGACATCTGCCTGATCCCGGATTCGGCGCACGGCACCAACCCGGCCTCGGCACAGATGTGCGGCATGAAGGTCGTGGTCACCAAGACCGATGCCAACGGCAACGTCGACGTCGAGGACATCCGCCTCAACGCCGAGAAGTACAGCGACCGCCTGGCCGCGATCATGATGACCTACCCGTCCACGCACGGCGTGTTCGAGGAAGAGGTGGTGGAGATCTGCGAGATCATCCACAAGCACGGCGGCCAGGTGTACACCGACGGTGCCAACATGAACGCCCTGGTCGGCGTGGCCAAGCCGGGCAAGTGGGGTTCGGACGTTTCGCACCTGAACCTGCACAAGACCTTCTGCATCCCGCACGGCGGCGGCGGCCCGGGCGTTGGCCCGTGTGCGGTCAAGTCGCACCTTGCCCCGTTCCTGCCGGGCAAGCTGGGTGACAACGGTCCGGTCGGCATGGTCAGCGCCGCCAGCTTCGGCAGCGCCTCGATCCTGCCGATCAGCTGGATGTACATCGCAATGATGGGCACCGAAGGCCTGCGCAAGGCCACCCAGGTCGCCCAGCTCAACGCCAACTACATCGCCAAGCGCCTGGCCCCGCACTTCAAGACCCTGTACACCGGTCGCAACGGCCTGGTCGCGCACGAGTGCATCCTGGACGTGCGTCCGCTGGAGAAGACCAGCGGCATCGGTGCTGAAGACGTGGCCAAGCGCCTGATCGACTTCGGCTTCCATGCCCCGACCCTGAGCTTCCCGGTGGCCGGCACGCTGATGGTCGAGCCGACCGAAAGCGAATCGCTGCACGAGCTGGACCGCTTCATCGACGCGATGATCCAGATCCGCGAGGAGATCACCGCGATCGAAGACGGCCGCCTGGACCGCGAGGACAACCCGCTGAAGAACGCCCCGCACACGGCCACGGCGGTGACCGCCAGCGAATGGACCCACGCCTACCCGCGTGAACTGGCCGCCTTCCCGCTGCCGAGCCTGAAGCTGCAGAAGTACTGGCCGCCGGTGGCACGCGTGGACAATGTGTACGGCGACAAGAACGTGATGTGCGCCTGCATCCCGGTCGATGCCTACAAGGACGATGAAGTCGAGGCGTAAGCCTTCGCGGTATCGGTAACAGAACGGCCCGCGCAAGCGGGCCGTTTTCGTTTCCATCCACGCATGGCGTGGATCTACTGCCTGCCATGGCGCATCCGGGCCGTTGGTTTCCATCAACGCGTGGCGCACTCTCCAGTAGATCCACGCCATGCGTGGATGCTTTGCCATCACGGATCCGGCACCTGCCCCAGGCTCAACTGCCACGACACGCCGAAGCGGTCCTGCACCCAGCCATAGCGGCTGCTGAACTCATAATCGCCTACCGGCATCAGCCAATGCCCGCCGTCGCCCAGCACGCGCGCGGCACGTTCGAACGATTCGGCGCCCGCACATTCCACGAACAGCGACATCGAGGGCGTGAACGTGAAGTCGTGCACATCCAGACTGTCGAAGCACAGGTAGTGGGTGCCGCCGAGCAGGAAAATGGCTTGGCGGACCTGGCCGGGCACGCCCGCGCCCGCCCCGTCAGGGTGGCGCTGCAGGGCCAGCAGGCGGAATTCGGCGAAGGCTTCGGCGTACAGGGCCAGCGCGGCTTCGGCCTGGCCGGTGAACATCAGGAAGGGACGGCTGCGCAGCATGCGGTGCTCCCGTTCGTCGGGCCGGTGATGGCCCACGCGATCAGGATGGCACGGCCGATGTATGCCTGCTGTAGAGCCGAGCCCATGCTCGGCTGACGTCTGCCCGAACAGCAGCCGACCGTAGGGTCGGCTCTACAGGATCAGGCCTCGCGCATGCGCCGGGCAATGGCGCTGCTGGCCGCGATGGTCGCCGTCAGCGCCACCATCGACAGGAACTGTAGGCGCGTATGCGCTTCACTCAGCAGCAGGCCGAAGATCAGCGCCAGGATCGCCAGCGCACAGACGGTCAGCCACGGGAAGCCCGCCATGCGGAACGGCAGGCGCGTGCCCAGGCGGTCGGCGCGACGGCGCAGCACCAGCTGCGAAACCAGCGACAGCGTCCACACCAGCAGGCAGGTGGAACCGACGATGTTCAGCAGCACCGGCAGCACCTTGTCCGGGAACAGCAGTTCCATGATGGTGGCAGCGAAACCGAACAGGACGCTGGCCAGCACCGCGATCACCGGCACCTGGCGCGGGTCGGTCCAGCCCAGCACGGCCGGTGCTTCGCGGCGTTGCGCCAGCGAATACATCATGCGCGAGGCGCCGTAGAGATTGGCGTTGAGCGCCGACAGCAGGGCGATCACCGCGATCAGGGTGATGGCCGTGGCTGCCCCCGGGATATTGGCGACATCGAGAACCGCGGCGAACGGCGACTTCAGCGCTTCACTGGTCCATGGCACCACGGCGATGATCACGCTCAGCGAACCGATGTAGAACACCAGGATGCGCCAGGCAACGGTGCGGATGGCACGGGCGATGCTGCGCTCGGGGTCTTCGGTCTCCGCCGCCGCGACGGCCACGATCTCGGTTCCACCGAAGGCGAACACCACCACCAGCAGCGCCGCACCGATACCGGCCAGGCCCTTCGGCGCGAAGCCGCCGTGCTCGGTGAAGTTGCTCAGGCCCGGCGAGGCCACCTGCGGCAGCCAGCCCATCAGCAGCGCCACGCCAACGGCGATGAAGGCCAGGATCGCCGCCACTTTGAGGATGGCGAACCAGAATTCGAACTCACCGAAGTTCTTCACCCCGAGCAGGTTGATCGCGGTGAAGAACAGCATGAACGCCAGTGCCGCCATCGGTACCGGCACCACCGGCCAGACCGTGGCCAGCAATCCGGCCGCGCCCACCGCCTCGGCGGCGATGACGATGACCAGCTGCACCCACCACAGCCAACCCACGGTGGCGCCGGCGGTGGCGCCCATGGCATCGGCCGCATACACCGAGAACGCACCGCTGGTCGGCTTGGCGGCGGCCATTTCGCCCAGTGCGTTCATCACGATGATCACCAGCGCACCGGCCACCAGGTAGGACACCAGCACCGCCGGGCCGGCCGCCTGCACGCCTACGCCGGAGCCGAGGAACAGGCCAGCGCCGATGGCGCTGCCCAGCCCCATCATGATCAGCTGGCGTGGCTTGAGCGAATGGCCGAGGCGGGAGGGCGAAGCGGTCTGATCGGGGGTGGCGGGCATCGGCAGGGCTGGCGGCGGCGATAAGGGCGACACCTTACCGTGTCCTGCCGCCGCGGGGATAGGCACAGCGCAGCAGGGAACTCAGGCCGGTAGCTGCTCGCCGACATTCCCACCAATACGGGCCCGGTAAGCGCGCGGCGAGAAACCGGTTTCAGCCTTGAACTTGCGGGTGAACGCGCTCTGGTCGCTGAAACCGCAGGCCTGGCCGATGCAGGCGATGCTCTCGTTGCCATGCAGCAGGTGCATGGCCATCTGGATCCGCAGCCGGGTCAGCACCTGCTGCGGGGTCATCTGGAACACCTTGCGGAAGCTGCGCTCCAGCTTGGACAACGAAAAACCGGTGATGTCCAGCAGGGTCTGCATCCGCACGTTCTCGGCGTAGTGCGTATTGAGGTGGGCCAGGGCCAGCCGCAGCTGCTCGTACTGGGTGCCCAGGCTGTCCTTCTGGCCGAGGTCGCGCGAAATGCCGATCAGCCCCTCTACCTGGCCGTCCACCACCAGCGGGCGCTTGCAGGTCAGGCACCAGCCCGGTTCGCGGTTGGCGAACAGGTGCAGTTCCATCAGGTTCTCGATCACCTCGCCGGACAGCACGCGTGCGTCCTGGTCGACATAGTCCGCGCTCAGGCCGGTGGGGTAGATCTCAGCCGCGGTGCGCCCGATCACGTCCTTGCGCGCACGCAGGCCCAGCCGTCGCAGCATGGTCTGGTTGACGTAGGTGTAGCGGCCCTGGCGGTCCTTCATGAAGAACAGCACGTCCGGAATGGCGTCGAACAGGGCTTCGATGTCGGCGGGTTCGACTCGCATGCGGCAAGCATACCCGAGCCGCCGATTTGTCTGCGCGTTCACTCCCACGGGACCGTGCATTAACACCGACGGCGCCAGTGTCTGGGGCCTGCCCCTACCCGCTCCAGGAGATCCTCCATGGCCGCCAGCAAGCCGACCGGCAAGCGCGCTCCCGCCACTCCCTCCGCCGACCGTGACAGCCGCGGCCAGGGCGATGAACTGCATCAACTGGCGGGAGGAGAACATCCGGTACTGACCAGCAACCAGGGCATCCCGGTTGCCGACAACCAGAATTCCCTGCGCCAGGGGCCGCGTGGCCCGACCCTGCTGGAAGACTTCCTGCTGCGCGAGAAGATCACCCACTTCGACCACGAGCGCATTCCCGAGCGCATCGTCCACGCGCGCGGCTCGGCCGCCCATGGCTTCTTCGAACTGACCCGGTCGCTGGGCAAGGTGACGCGGGCGAAGATCCTCACCGAGGTCGGGGTGAAGACGCCGGTGTTCACCCGTTTCTCAACCGTCGCCGGCGGCGCCGGCTCGGTCGACACCCCGCGCGACGTGCGCGGCTTCGCGGTGAAGTTCTACACGAAGGAAGGCAACTGGGACCTGGTCGGCAACAACATCCCGGTGTTCTTCATCCAGGACGCGATCAAGTTCCCCGACCTGATCCATGCGGTGAAGATGGAACCGGACCGCGCGTTCCCGCAGGCCGCCAGCGCGCACGACACATTCTGGGATTTCGTCTCGCTGATGCCCGAATCGATGCACATGATCATGTGGGCGATGAGCGACCGCACGATCCCACGCTCGCTGCGCACCATCGAAGGTTTCGGCATCCACAGCTTCCGCCTGCTGGATGAAGAAGGGAACTCCACCTTCGTCAAGTTCCACTGGCGCCCGAAGCTGGGGCTGCAGTCCACGATCTGGGACGAGGCGCTGAAACTGCAGGCCGCCGACAACGATTTCCACAGGCGCGACCTGTTCGAGGCGATCCAGCGCGGCGACTTCCCCGAGTGGGAGCTGGCGGTGCAGTTGTTCAGCGAGGAACAGGCCGACGGCTTCCCGTTCGACCACCTGGACCCGACCAAGATCATCCCCGAGTCGCTGGTACCGCTGCAGGTGATCGGACGCATGGTGCTGGACCGCTGGCCGGACAACTTCTTCGCCGAGACCGAGCAGGTTGCGTTCTGCCCGGCCAACGTGCCGCCCGGCATCGACTTCAGCAACGATCCGCTGCTGCAGGGACGGCTGTTCTCCTATCTGGATACCCAGCTGATCCGCCTCGGCGGGCCGAACTTCAACCAGATCCCGATCAACGCACCGAAGTGCCCGTTCGCCAACCACCAGCGCGATGGCCACATGCAGATGCAGGTGCCGAAGGGACGCGTGGCTTACGACCCGAGCTCGCTGCAGGAGGACAGTCCGCGCGAAACACCCGCAGGTTTCCGCAGCCACGCCAGCGCCGATGGCGGGCGCAAGGGCCGCACACGTGCGGAGAGCTTTGCCGACCACTACAGCCAGGCACGGATGTTCTTCCGCAGCCTGGAGAAACCAGAGCAGGCGCACCTGGCCTCGGCGCTGGTGTTCGAGCTGTCGAAGGTGGAAACGGAGAAGGTGCGTGTGCGCACCGTCAGCCATCTGCGCAATATCGACGAGGGACTGGCCAAGCGCGTGGCCGACGGACTGGCCCTGCGCACCCTGCCCGACCCGGCACCGACCGCAACCCCCGCGCAGGACCTGCCCGCCGCACCCGAAGTACGCGTGATCGGCCGCAACAAGCCACTGCTGCAGGGGCGCTGTATCGGCATCCTGTTCGATGAAGGTTCCGATGCACGGGTGATCGCCAACCTGCGCAAGGCCGCTGAAAAGGCCGGCGCCAGCGTCAAGCTGGTCGCACCGAAAGTCGGCGGCGCCACGCTCAGCGACGGCAAGCTGCAAGCCGCCGATGGACAGCTGGCCGGTACTCCGTCGGTGGTGTTCGATGCGGTGGCCGTGGTGCTGAGTGCCGATGCTGGCAAGGCGTTGGCCAAGGAAGCCGCGGCCGTGGGCTTCGTCAGCGACGCCTGGGCGCACCTCAAAGCGATCGCCAGTGACGAAGGTGCACAGGCCCTGCTGAAGGCAGCGCGCGTCGGCAACGATGCCGGCACCGTCGAGGCCGAGGACAGCAAGGCCTTCCTCACCGCTGCCGCCGCCCGCCAGTGGGCGCGTGAGCCGAAGCTGCGCCTGCTGGCCTGATCATCCGACAGGAGAACTCCCATGCCCCGTGGTGACAAATCCGCCTATACCGACAAGCAGAAACGCCAGGCCGAGCATATCGAAGAGAGCGAGCGCGAACGCGGTGCCAGCGAAGGCACCGCCGAGCGCATCGCCTGGGCCACCGTGAACAAGCAGGATGGTGGCGGCAAGCGCAGCGGCAGCGCGCGCAGGAGTACGAAGAAGGCAGCGCCTGCTCGCGCCCGCAGTTAGTCCGCGGCCGGCAGCGCCCTCACCCAACCGGCCACCACGGCGGCGGCCGGTTCGGCACAGGCCTGCAGCAGCAGATGCGGCCCTTCCAGTGCAACGTGCCGCGCATGCGGCAACAGCGCCTGCAGTTCGGCCACACTCGGCGGCCACAGCAACCGGTCCTGACGCGCCTGCAGGCACAGCGTCGGCACCGTGATCTGCGGCAGCAACCCGCGTACGTCCACCCGCAGGGTCGCTGCGGCGCGCTGCTGCAACGTGGCCGCCGGCAGCTGAGCCAACACATCGTGCAGCATCGACAGGTGCTGGCGGTTGCGCCATCGCCCCAGCAACAGGCGTGACAGCAATGCCACAGGAGGCATCGGCCAGGCCGGCGACAGCAGTGCCGCGCCGGCTGCCGGCATTGGCACGGGACGACGCGCGAAAGTCGCGGCCAGCACCAGTCCGCGCAGGGCGGCGGGCTGTCGTGCGGCGAGTTGAATCGCCAAGGGGCCTGAGAAGGACTCGGCAAGCAGTACGAATGGTTGGTGTGGCAGCTGCGGCCACAGCCATTCGGCAAGCGTGGCGTAACCCTGCCCTCCCTGCGCAGGCAGCGCGATCGCCTGCGTCGTCAGCCCATGAGCCTGCAGTGCGGACAGGAATGAGGTCGACATCCTGCCGGTGCCATCCAGGCCTGGCAGCATCAGTACGTGCAGCGGCGCAGCCGACGCATTGCCGCAGTCCTTCTCCTCGATTCCGGTTTCCATGGCACCTCCTTTGCTGGCAAGCATCGCCTGGATCGGCAGGCCGCGGAAGCACCTGCTCTGCTCTTCTTCCGCTGCGTCGGTCAAGGTTGCGCGATACTGCCAGCTCCGCCGCAGGATGCGGCTACCAAGGAGAATCGTCGATGCGATGGACCTACGCACTGGCCATGATGGCCCTGATGCTGCCGCTCACCACCTTTGCCAGCGATGGCTGGATAAATGGCGACGGCAAGGCGGTGCCGCAGACCGATGCCATGAAGTCCAGGGATGGATTTGCGGCATCACTGCTGGTCACCTCAGACGCCGATTGGCGGGCCAAGTGGGAAACCCCAGCGGACACCACGCCGGACTTCACCGAGGCCAGCGAGGTGCAGCTGGGCGGAGAGCTGTTCGTGCTGACGTTCCTGTCCAACCCACAACTGGGCGAGGACGGCGCAGCCAAGGTGCACTGCGACGTGCGCATGCTGCGCCCGGACGGCAGCACCAGCGCGGATGAGCGCGATGTTCCCTGCTTCACCGCCCGTCTGCCGGGTCCACCCACCCTGTTGTACATGACCAACGTGCAGCTGAAATTCGTCGCCGAGCCCGGCGATCCGAAAGGCACGTGGACTGCGCAGGTGGTGGTCAAGGATCTGCTGCGGGGTGTGAGCCTGCCACTGCAGGCGCGCTTCGACGTCCGTTGAAGCATCGCCAACAGATGAAGACGCGACGGGTGATGAGCTGGACGGGTCGACCGCGTATGCGGTGCTGGTTCCGCCAACGCTGCTGAAGCGGCCGGTTGGTTGATCGAACGTTCCGCACGCGGGCGCTAGCTGTGCCCATCCGTTGGACATATCAACGCCCTGCATGCGGGCCATCGCATGCAGGGCGTCATCCAACATCCAGCTACGGACTGCTTACGCCGCGCGCGCGGACACGGCGGGCTTGCGCACACCCTGCTCCAGCTGGAACACCGACACCGACGTGGTCAGTGCATGCGCCTGCTCCTCCAGCGCACGGCTGGCAGCGGTGGCTTCTTCCACCAGGGCCGCGTTCTGCTGGGTCACCTGGTCCATCTGCACCACTACTTGGTTGACCTGTTCGATGCCGGCCGCCTGTTCCTTGCTGGCGGCGGCGATATCGCTCATCAGCAAGGTGGTACGCGAGCTGGCCTGGGCCACGCGCGCAATCGCGGCTTCGGACTGCACGGTCACCGCCAGGCCGCTCTGCA
>RCUO01000677.1_pt1 | contig 15941 bp, 9 predicted proteins | sample 2166161 | NCBI WGS metagenome assembly RCUO01 (sample SAMN09932617, study PRJNA488358) | compost metagenome | feature: garden; material: soil; isolation source: compost soil in cyclohexanecarbonitrile-enriched culture | place: Germany: Experimental Botanical Garden Goettingen | collected 2016-01-27 | reverse complement strand
GTCACGAATTACCCGCTGCTGGTAAATGCGGAGCAGCAGCTTGCGGATATGGCTGATCTGCGGGAGCAATTGATCGCAATCAATCCGGTGATCGCCAAGTTCTCTAACCTGCCGGATGCAGGTGCGGTTACGCTGGATGATCAAGCGATGATCGAAGAAGCGCGCGCAGCGTATGAAGCATTGACCGACCGGCAGAAGGAACTGGTGCAGTCGGGAGATAATCTTGCCATGTATAACCGTCTTCTGGAAGCGGAAGCTGCGCTGCAGGAGCTGCAGCTGGAACGCGATACTGAAATCGCGAATGTAGTGGTATCGGCGATTGCGGCGCTGCCTTCTCTGGTATCTCTGGCGGACCAGAACGCCGTCGCAGCTGTTCGCGCACAGTACGATGCTCTTACTCCATCGCAGCAGGCGCTGGTAACGAATTATGTGAAGCTGCAATCGGCAGAGGCACAGATCAACATACAGCTGACACAGAATTCCGCGTTGAAATCCCAGGTGAACGATTTGACGTCTTCTCTCGTTCAGGTAATGAATCGCAACAGGGACCTGATTGCTTCCGGTGGCCCGGCCGCATCTACCAGCGGTTCGGCTTCGGTTACTCCAGCGCTTGGAGGCTCAATCTCGCTTGGTTCAGGGGCGGCGGTGGAGATTCCGCCCGGAGCTCTGAACGGAAGCGCGAAGGTGAAGGTAGGCATATCCGAGGTTGCGAGTCCGCCGATGGCTCCTTTTACGCTGACCGCAGTCAGTGCTACGTTCGAATTCACCGTTGGCAGCGGGTCTTCGTATACATTTGCCAAGCCGGTGACGATCACGCTGCCTTTCGATTCTTCCAAGGTTGCCAAAGGCAGAGAAGCGGCGATTTACTACTATGATAGCAGCACATCCAAATGGGTACGGGTGGGAGGAACGGTGAACGGCAATCAAATCACGGCATCCGTGTATCATTTCACCAAGTTTGCCGTATTTGCTGAAATTTCCGCAGACGTGCTGGGTACGGGAGAATTGGCGCCGCTGAACGATATTGAAGGACACTGGGCGAACCGCTACATTCAGGAGCTGCGTCAGCGCGGCACGATCAGCGGTTATCCGGACGGTACATTCAAGCCGAACAAGAGCATATCGCGGGCGGAATTCGCCGCGCTGGTGGTCAAATCGCTTGGTCTTGCCGGCACGGGCACAGCAGATTTCAATGACATCGGGCAGCATTGGGCGCGCGAAGAGATCCGGACTGCGGCGAATTATCAGATTGTCAACGGCTACCCGGATGGACGGTTCTTGCCCGACCAGCCCGTAAGCCGGGAGGAAATGGTAGCCATGGCGGTGTATGCGTTCCAATTGACCGGCAGCAATGAGCTTCATTTTGCGGATAACGCAGATATATCGGATTGGGCGAAGTCGGCGGTCGGAGCAGCAGTCAAGGCCGGCATTATTTCCGGTCAGCAAGGGAATAAATTTGCTCCCAAATCGGCGGCAAGCCGTGCGGAAGCGGTGACGCTGATCGCCAAGGCGCTGACACTGCGCTAAAATTCATTGACAATAGCTATCACTATTTATAGAAGGGGGTTAAAAGACAAAATGAGATGGGTAAGAATGATGTTGATTATGAGGGAGAGAAGAAGATCCTCTGAAGAACGGCATGACTTTGTGAATGCATATCAGCGTGACACTATGGCAAGGCGTCGAAAGCGCCAACCATGGCGGCAAGCGGTAATTCTCTTTCTGGCGCTGGTAGTGCTGCTGTCCAGTCTGGTGCCCGAAATGCTTGGCGGCAAAACAGGCGCCGCTGCCGCAGAAGAGAATCAAGAGAGCTATGCACTTAGCCGTTATGCCGGTAATGGGATTTATCCGGTTGCATTTTCGGATACTGTTGATGGTGTACCGGCAACAGCAACCTCAATAAACTCGCCTAATGGAATGACTATCGATAAGCACGGTAACCTATATTTTAGCGATGTGTTTTATGATACCAGTATTGGTCAATATATAGGGAGAATTCGCGAAGTAGATGCATCGACAGGAATTATCTCTTCGATTGCCGGCAATGGCGAAATCCTTAATATTCAGGGAACGGGTGCGGAGCTTGCAACACAGGTTGGAATTGGGTATGTAGGGCAGCTTGCCGTCGATAAAGATGATAATGTGTATTTTGTCAGCGGCGTACAGGTTTTTAAAATAGATGCTGCCACTGGAATAGTAACTATAGTAGCGGGAAATGGCATAACTCGAGGCAGTACTACTCCGCTGGTAGAAGGAGTGGCGGTCAACACTTCATTGGTCAAGGTATCAGGTATAGCTGTCGGTATAGATAACAGCCTCTTTATAGCGGAATCTGGCCGCTTAACCACAGGTCCCGGTTCCATTTATAAATTGAATCTCTCAACAGGAATCATATCTCCTTTTGCCGGTTCGTCGACAGGAGGATCGGAAGATAATATCCCTGCAACACAGGCTAGACTGACGGCACCCAAGCAATTAGCGGTGGACGACTCCGGAAATGTTTATTATACAGATACAACCGCAACCACCAGTTACATTGGCAATAAAGTTCGAATGATTCGTGCAAGCGACAATACGGTTGTCACCGTGGCAGGCAAAGGATTATTAAATGGACTGGATGCAACCAATCCCAACGGTGACGGTGGATTGGCAACAGAAGCTTATCTCTATAAGCCTGAAGGAGTCGCAGTTGATCCGGCAGGCAATATATATATTGCCGATACTGGAAGTCATAAAATACGAAAAGTAAATGCCAATACCGGTATTATTACCACAATTGCAGGGAATGGTTCGTCCTCGACAGACGATGAAGTTGTGAGTCCCAAATTTCTTGCTGTCGATAACAATGGGAATCTCTATGCTGGATACGGTATGAGGTCTTATATTTCCAAGCTCGCCCTTAATTACACCGTGTCCTACAACGGAAATGGCAGTGATACGGGCAGTGTTCCTGCTCCGGTAATCGCCACCGGCGATTCGGCAGTTGCATCTGCAGAGAATAGCGGAAGTCTTACGAAGACGGGATATACCTTTGCGGGATGGAATACGCAGGCCGATGGAGCGGGAGTGACCTATGCTCCCGGCGAGTCGTTCACAATGACGTATGGGAACCTCACGCTCTATGCGAAATGGGTGCCAGGTACGCTATATACCCTAAGCTATAATGGCAACGGCAACGATGGCGGGACAGCCCCGACCTCTAATGCATTCCCGTCCGGCATCGAGCTTACAGTAGCGGATGGTTCCGGCTTAACCCGGCAAGGCTATGCCTTCGCGGGCTGGAATACTCTGCCTGACGGCTTGGGCGTCAGCTATCCCGCCGGTTCAACATTGACCCTGAGTGCGGGAGATGTGACGCTGTATGCTCAATGGGCGGAGAATCCGAAATATTCGATTGTCTATAACGGGAACGGCAATACCGGCGGCGTTGCGCCGGCGAGCGTGACTGATATACCCGGCACCGAGACGGCTATTGCCGAACCGGGCAGCCTGATTCGCACCGGTTATTCATTTAGCGGGTGGGGAACCGCTCAGACTGCCACCTCGGCCACTTATCATCCGGGCGACCCCGTTACAATCGGCGGCAGCAATTTGCTGTTGTATGCCGTATGGAGCATTGATACGTACCAGCTGACCTTTGAAACGAACGGAGGCGGCGTAATCAACAGCCAGACGGCGGTCTATAATACGCTCTTCACACGTCCGGCCGATCCGGTCCGAACCGGCTATCAGTTCGATGGTTGGTACACAGACCTAGGGTTAACGAAGACGTATTCTTTCGGGACTCCGGCTACCGGTGATTTCACTTTGTATGCTAAATGGAACCCGATCAAGTATATTGTTAGTTTTCAGGGAGCAGGGACAAGCGTTGCAACTCAATATGTCAGTTACGGCGAGAAGGCTATTCAGCCGCCCGAACCAGTGTGGGAAGGGCATACTTTCTTGGGTTGGTACTTCTTCGGAACTAATCTGAAGTTTGATTTCACCACTCAAATTACGGCTAATGTATCGATTGAGAAAAAGTGGGCCGCCACTCAATACACTATCACCTTTAACACCGACGGTGGTACGACGGTTGAGTCCCAAAAGGTCGATAATGGCAGTACTGCGGTTCGCCCGGATGACGATCCCGGCAAGTACGGGTACGCATTCGCCGGCTGGTACTCCGACAGCGAACTGACGCATGAATATAACTTCGCCAGCACAGTGAGCAGCGATCTGACGATCTACGCGAAGTGGGTGCCGCGCACCTACACCGTCAGCTTTAACACGAACGGCGGAACGGCGGTTCAGGCGCAGAGCATCACCTACAACGAGAAGGCGGCGCAGCCGGAAGCTCCGGCGAAGGACGGATACGGATTCGGCGGCTGGTACAGCAACGCAGCGTTGACCACAGCCTACAACTTCAATGCGCCGGTTACGAAAAATGTGACGCTGTACGCCAAATGGGTCAAGGACAGCTACACGGTCAGCTTCAACTCCAACGGAGGCACGGCGATAGGTGCTGTGGCGGTGCCATACGGAACATCTGTAGCTCAGCCGGAAGCGCCGACGAAAGCCGGCTATACCTTCGGCGGCTGGTATGTGAATGCGGCTCTGACAACGAAATATATTTTCACCGCTGCCGTTGAGGACGACTTGACGCTGTATGCGAAGTGGACGCCGATTGTCCACACCATCTCCTTTAACACAGGAGGAGGTTCATCGGTAGCAGTGCAGAAAGTGAATGATGGTGAAACCGCGACACTGCCGGGAGCGCCAGCGAAGGAAGGCTACGGTTTCGATGGTTGGTACATCGATGAAGCGTTGATGATGCCATATGACTTCAGCGCGCCTGTGACGGGTGACCTTACGCTCTATGCCAAATGGAAGGCGAATAGCTACACGGTTAGCTTCAACTCGAATGGTGGCACGGCTGTCAGCAGCCAGGCCGTGGCGTATGGAGCTCCTGCCCAGCAGCCGGCTGCTCCGGTGAAGACCGGCTATACGTTCGGCGGCTGGTACAGCGACAGCGCACTGACAACCGTCTACGACTTCAGTGCTCCGGTTCAGGGAAATGTCACGCTGTATGCCAAATGGACCGTGAGCAGCTATACCGTCACTTTTGAACCGAACGGCGGTACAGCTGTGAGCACACAGACGATTGCTTACGGTCAGACCGCGACACTGCCAACTGCTCCGGCCAAGACCGGCTATGCGTTCGGCGGCTGGTATCTGGATGAAGAGCTGACTGTAGCGTACAGCTTCCAATCGCCGGTTATCGGTGATCTGACCCTGTATGCCAAATGGAACACAGCGGACACATCCGGCGGATCAGGCAGCGGCGGATCGGGCGGTGGCGGAGGAGGCGGTGCAGCAGCAACGGCCTCTCCAGCGCCTTCAGCGTCTCCGACTCCGCAGCCGACAGTCTCCACAACCGGATCGGCGTCGGTAAATCCGCAATCAGGCGCCAGAGTCAGTCTGGGCGATTCGGCGGCGGTGGACATTCCGGCCGGCGCGCTCGCGGGCAGCGGAGCGGTTGAAGTGAGGGTAGATGAGGTTGCGGCGCCTCCGGCCGCTTCCGGAGATTTGACGCCGATTGCCAAGACTTATGAATTCACTGTCGGCGGTGTCGGCTATACATTCACCCGCTCGGTCAAGATTACGCTGAAGTTCGATCCGGCATTGATTCCAGCGGGGGCAACACCGAGTATCTACTATTACGATGAAACTGCCGGTGAATGGAAACGCATTGGCGGCACGGCAGATGGCGGGACGATTACGGCGGAGACGACCCATTTTACGAAATACTCTGTGTTCGCCGAGGGGACAACCGCTCAAGGGTCAACACCAAGCGATATTTCCGGCCACTGGGCCGAGGCATATATCGTGAAGCTTCTTGGAAGTGGAGTCGTTCAAGGCTATCCGGACGGCACTTTCCAGCCTGGCAAAGCGGTGACCCGTGCGGAATTCGCGTCGATGCTCGTTAAAGCTCTGAATCTGCAGGCAACGGGACAATCCGCGTTCTCCGATATGGACAGCCATTGGGCCAAGAATACCGTGGCAATCGCAGCCGATCATGGCATTGTCACTGGCTACGAGGACGGAACCTTCCGTCCGAATCAGCAGGTGACCCGGCAAGAAATGGTTGCTATGGCCGTCCGGGCGTTCGGACTTACCGGCGGCTCCGCTCTGAGCTTCGCCGACAGCGGAGACATTGCGGCATGGGCAAAATCCTCGGTGAGTGCCGCAGTACAGGCGGGCATTGTCTCCGGGCAGACCGGCAACCGGTTCGCTCCGGCGGTTACGGCTACCCGGGCTGAAGCAGTCACATTGATCGCCAAAGCACTTGAGTTGAATTAATTGCATAGGCAGGCGGAGGGGGATCTCCGCTTGTCTTTTCCATTGAAATCCAACTATCCGAACAAAAGGAGGGACAAAAGAGTGAAAGGTAGAGTGATTCGTCAGGCCTTGCTGACTCTGCTCGCTCTGGTCATCGTCACGGCCGCAGCAGGCAGCCAGACCGTGTATGGCTACTATAATCGGGGGACCGTCCAGCTGTCCCTGGGAGGCAGCTCGGCGACGCTTAATGTCGGAGAGACCACTACGATCTCGGCGACCATGAGTCCGGCATCGTACTCGGGAGTTATCGGTTGTGGACAAGCTATATGTCCGCAGCAATGCAACGGCAAATGCGGCGATGAAGTTACCGGCGCCTGCGCTTGCGCGGGACCCGACCGCAAGACGGAGAACGCCCGCGCCTCGGTCAGTGTAGCCGATCCGTTCGTCGCGTCGGCGTCCTATTCGAACGGAACCATTACGATCAAGGGCAAGAAAGCCGGCAGCACCACCGTCACGGTGGTCGGAACACTGTGGCAGCATAGCGAATCGTCGCCGGAGACCATTTCGGTGACGGTGGAGAATCCGAATGCGGGCGGCGGTGATTCGGAAGGAGGAGGCACCAGCGACGGTGGTGGTGGAGGTGGCTCTGGCGGTGGAAATCCGGGAACGGAGAATCCCCCGGCCGCGAGTCCTGTGACCAATCAGCCTTCGCCGATCACGAATAATCCGCCGGCTGTCGTCCCAAGTCCCGTTCCGGTAGCGACGCCGTATGTGCCAGTGCCTGATGCTACGTCGCCTAAAGTATCGTCCGCACCGCAGCCGGAATATTCCGCTTCATCGGGACAGGACTCCTCGCAGCAAAATGCTTCCGGGCCGTCCCCCGCGCCTGCGGTGAACAGCGGAACGACGCCGTATGTTCCGCAGTATTCGCAGAATCCTGCTCCGTTAGCTTCGGCCGCCGCGGGCAATTCGGGCGTTCCGGACAAGGCTCAGCCGACTCCCTATCGGCCTGAGTATGTGCAGAATGTGCCGCAGCCATCGCCGGTAACGGCGCTTCCGCTTCCCTCGGCCGATATGAGCGCGGCGTTCCCGGGAAAAACCGGCAGCGGAGGATCGGGAACGACGGGCGGCGGAGGCTCATCGGCGGGAGGAGGCACAGTCTCTTCCTCCGGCGGTTCCGGAACAACTGCTGCTTCCGGCGGCGGAGCCGGAGCTTCCGGCAACGGCATTTCTTCCGGCACGCTTGGCAGCCTCACAGGCTCCGCCGGAGCGGGCGGCAAGCCCTACGTAAGCGCGGCGAAGCCGTATGTTGCGGTAATCGCGCCCTATGTGCCGCTCGTGGCGGCGCAGGGAACGAACATCAGCGAGAAGGAGCAGCAGGAGGTCATCGCCAAAATGCAGGCGCTGGCGCCCGTCACGCCGAAGACGCTTGCCGGTGAAGGCGGGGAGCAGCTTCAGCCGGAGGCGCTGTCGTCCGAGCCGAGTGCTTCGCCCGGAGCGGATACGCCCGAGACGAAGGAAATGCAGACGATGCGCGGCGCCATGAAGATGATTACCTTGACCGATACCGGTATTCTGACCGGCAAGGCGGCGATGGAGGAAGCCAAGGAGAAGAAGGAACGGCTCACCTTCCAGAAGCTGAATGACAGCGGGAATGTGCTGTACTCCTGGAACTTCGACGGCGATACGCTGGGAACGCCTGAGGACATCAGCTTCCAGATCGATTTCCCGGAGCAGGCCCCCGTTCTCAAGAAGGCGGCGTCCTCGCTTGTCAAGCCGTTCTATATTTCCTTCGTGCATGACGGGGACCTCCCCGGTCCGGCCGAGATCTATGTCAATACCGGCAGCCGGTTCAGCGAATCGGACAATCTGACCCTGTATCTGCTCGATACGCAGAAGGGGCGGCTCGTGCCGGCGGCAACGAATTTGAGCGTGAGCGCGGGCTATGTCTCGTTCACGATCAGCCATAATTCCGATTATGTTCTGGCCGTAGGAGCGCCTTCCTACTCTTCCGGCGGCAGAATTATCGTTGTAGCGGTCGCGGTGCTGCTGGTCATAGCAGCCGGGGCGTCGGCGCTGATTCTGAGCGGTGTGAGACGGCGGCGCCAGTTCCGAGATGCAGCCTGACAGCAGACAATGCCATAGGACAGGGGCCGTTCCTCTCAAGCAGATTCCTTCGATATCCGAGGGGCGGGCCGCTGTTCACAGAGACAGATGCAAAGGATGGTGGAGAACTTGATATCCATAGAAGGAGTAGGCAAAACCTTCGGCCGGTTCACGGCGCTGGAAGACATCACGTTTGAGATTGCGGATGGACGGATCTGCGGACTGGTCGGTTACAACGGAGCGGGTAAGACGACGCTGCTCAAGATGATCGCGGGAATTTACCAGCCCGAGAGCGGCAGAATTACAATTGACGGCATTCCGGTATACGAGAATGAGGGGATCAAGCGCAGACTGTTCATGGCGCAGGATGATCCGTTCTTCCTTCCGCAGGGCTCGCTGCGTTCGATGGCCCTGTTCTTCAGCGGATTTTATCCAAAATGGAGCCAGAAGACGTTCAGGGATCTCGTTGATTTCTTCGAACTGGACCCGGATGCCCGGATCAGCGGCTTCTCCAAGGGGATGCAGCGGCAGGCGGCGCTTATTCTTGCGTTCGCGACAATGCCCAAATACCTGCTCATGGATGAATCCTTCGACGGTCTGGACCTGTCCAAGCGCAATCAGTTGAAGAGCATTATGTTCGAGTATATGAAAAAGCACGGGACGAACATCGTGATCTCGTCCCATAATCTGCGGGAATTGGAAGGGCTGTGCGACTTCATCGCGATTATCCGCGACAAACGCCTCTCCTTCGCGGAGACGGTAGATGAGATGCGGAAGCGGCGGACCAAATACCGGATCGCCTTTCCGCGCAATGACGGGGCGGAGCGGCTTGAGGCCATCGCGGCCCGGAATATTACGCGCGACGGGGACGGCTTTATTTTCACCTGGGACGGTGGAGAGGATGAGCTGCGCAAGATGCTGGAATCTTCCGCTCCGCTCTGGATCGCCAGCGAGCCGATGACGCTCGAAGAAATCTTCTTGGATGAGATGGAGGATAAGGAATATGACATCGCAACCTTCTTTTGAGCGTATCGAGACAGAGCCGCAGCCTGAATCTTCGCCTACTCCGCCTGCGAAAGCGGCCGATTCTTCGCGGGGACGCGCCTTTCCAGTCTATCTTCACGCCTTCACCCGCGCGCTGACCCAGAGCCTCGGCGTCTCTGCTCTCGGTCTGGCAGTGCTGCTGCTCCTGATACCCGTATCTACCGCCTTCATACCCGGAAAGTCGATCTTCGACGAGAACTATACGCATAACCAGATGCAGTACCGGTTCTACTACGAGAGTCTGACCGGGGTTATTCTTGCCGCCGTCATCGCCTTCGGGGCCGCTCTGGCGGTCGTTCTGTTCCGGTTCATGCTGGTGAAGCGCTCGTCGGATACGTATTTTGCCCAGGGCATCACGCGGGTCAAGCAGTTCGGCTTGCGCCTGCTGATCGGCGTTCTCATGCTGGCGATTGTCCTGTTTATCCCGATCATGGTCTCGCTCATGATGAATGTCTCGGCTTTCAGCGGCCTCGGCTATGCGAACATCGCCATTTCGGGCGCCGGTTATATGTACTCCGGATTCCTGATTATGGGCATTGCCGCTTTCTGTATAACGGCATTGATCTGCTGTATGGTCGGCACGATCACGGAGGCCGTATTCTTCTCCCTCCTTGCGCAGGGCGCGCCTTCCATTGTACTGTACGGCGCCAACTCGCTGATGAAGCAGCTGCTCTTCGGCAATTCCTTCGGCTTCTCCGCCAGTACGGGGACGGTAGAAGTAGGCGCAAGCCTGCTGGACAAGCTGTCCGGCTTCAATCCGGTGCTGTTCTTCTATCAGGCGGCCAAAGACTACTGCGCCCAGTACACCCGCTTTGACGGTTTCGTCCAGCCGCCGATGCATATCCCGCTTCTGCTGGCCTGGGTTGCCGCAAGTGCTGCTATTGCCGCACTTGGGATATGGGCCCTGTCGAAGCGCAAGGCCGAGATCGCCGGTGTTTCGGGGACGAGCCGGATTCTGGGCACAGCATCTACCTTTCTGCTGCCGCTCTTCGGCTTCGCCGTCGTGCTGGAATACGGAGCCGATATGGGAACGGGCTATTCCATTCTGGCGGCATCGCTGACCTTTATCGTCTTCTTCCTCATTACCGAGCTGATTCAGAAGAACGGCTCGCGCGGACTCAGCCGGGGCATTCTGAAGCTGCCCTGCGGTCTTGGCGTCGTTCTGATCGCCGTCGTGATTCTCGTTACCGGAGGCTTCGGCTACTCAACCCGGATTCCGAAGATTGACCGGATCGCCAGCGTCCAGATGTCCTACGCCGGTTCGCCGAACTACCTGGACGGCCAGGTCGGCGGTGTCAGCACGGGCGGCAGCTATTACGTCATGAGCAACTACACTTTTACAACGCAGAGCGATCTCAAGACCATTACGGAGCTCCATCAGAAGCTGATCGATGGCGGAAAGGGCAAGCTGGCGCTCGATCGGGAGAATTTTACCGACACGACAGTGCCTTACGATATTATCGTGAACTATACGCTGACGAATGGCTCCCATCTTACCCGTTACTATGACCGGACCAAGTTCAGCGTCCTCTCGGACTTCCTGGCGCTGGACAAGACGGAGGCTGTGGAGAAGCAGACGCGGCGCACCATTACCGGAACGACCGAATCACAGTATTGGGCGGCGGGTGCTTTCCGGAACGGCCTCGTATATTTGGCGAACAGCAATTATACGAACCCAAGACAGGTGATCCTGTCGGACAGCCAGCGCAAGGAACTGCTTGGACATATTGCCGACGATGTTGAGGCGCAGAGCCTGGAAGACCGCTATTTCCCGAAGGATCAGGCGCTCGGCATTATCATGTTCACCCAGGACGGCGGTCAGGAGAGCCTGAAATTCGGCTACCGGCTGGAGAACAGCATCATCTATCTGACACCGTCTTTCAAGAATACGCTGAAATATTTACAGGACACAGGCCTGTATCCTTATCTGGAAAATACAGAGGAAATCGAGAGCATCACCCTCCAGGCGTATGATCCCTATGTTGGCATGAACAAGAGCAAAGATCCGAAGTCGCCGTTCTTCCTCGGATACATCGCCGACAACGACCGGGAATTTATCCAGACGAAGGATTTCGGTGCCAATCCCATCGTCAGCGATCCGTCCAAAATGGACGAGCTGGCTCCGCTGCTGAAGAATGACTACTACATGAGCGGTGGCGGCTATCTGGCCTGCGTGAAGCTGAAGAACAAAAATCTGTATGTCTACAAGTTCCTCCCGGCAGCGGATGCCCCAGCCTATCTGGCGGATGCCGGGGAGCACCAGCATTAGAGAGATGAACAGGAATCTTCCGGCACTGTCCGGCAAACGCGGAATCCGCAATGGCCAATCGGTGAAGGCAAGCCTTCGGGCTGTCTTCGCCGAGCCATCCCGCTGTCTTGCGGCATTGGGAGCATTGCTTGTGCTGACGGCTTTAGGTTCCCTGCTTGTGGGAAGATACAGCATCTCCCTCTCCGACTTGCCGGGATTGATTCTCGGAAGAGGCGATGCGGCGGCGGCCCAGGTGCTGCTGCAGGTCCGGCTGACGCGGATCGGTGCGGCGGTGCTGACGGGCGGCGCCCTGTCCATGTCCGGGTCGGCCTATCAGGGGATGCTGCGCAATCCGCTCGTCTCGCCGGATATTCTTGGCGCGGCGGCAGGGGCAAGCTGCGGCGCGGCCCTGGCGATTCTTCTGGGCCTGGACGGCCTGGCCGTTCAGGCGGTTGCTTTTGCCGCTGGACTCGCGGCGGTGCTGCTGACGTTCGCCGTGAGCAGAGCCGTGGCGGGAAGCGCGGCCAGCGGCCCCATGCCGCTGATCCTGACCGGCATGATCGTCGGCGCGCTGTTCAGCGCCGGGATTTCCGTGATCAAGTTCACCGCTGATCCGTACAACACGCTCCCGGCGATTACGTTCTGGCTGATGGGAGGGCTCAGCTATGTCACGGCAACCGACCTGCTGCTTCAGCTGATGCCGATGGCATTGGGCGCAGTTCCGCTGCTGCTGCTCTCCTGGCGGCTGAATGTTCTGTCCTTCGGAGATGAGGAGGCCTCCTCGCTTGGCGTCAATGTGGGACGGCTGCGGATGATCTTCATCGTCGGCGCCACGCTGCTGACCTCGACGGCGGTCGCTGTTGCGGGGATGATCGGCTGGGTGGGCCTGCTCATTCCGCATCTGACCCGGATGCTGACCGGAATGAATCACCGGCTGCTTCTGCCGGCCTCGGCGCTTCTTGGCGCGAGCTTTCTGCTGATCGCCGACGATCTAGCCCGGGGGCTGTTTGACCAGGAAATCCCCCTCGGGATATTGACCTCCATCGTGGGGGCTCCCGCTTTTTTATATCTACTATTAATGAAGGAAAAATAACGGCCGCCCGTTCGGAGCGCGGGAAAGGTCCCGCCGGAAGCGGGCGGCGAAGAGGGAGGGACCCTATGACCAGACACCGCCGCATAATGCTAATGCTCGCGGCCTGTCTCTTGCTCGCGGTAAGCGCCGGTTGCGGCGGCTCCCGAGCGGAGCAGCGGACCATTACGAACATCAAGGGCCAGGAGCTGAAGGTTCCGGTGGAGGCCAAGCGAATCGCCGCCGTATACGGGCCTTCCTATGAAATACTGGTCATGCTTGGCGCGGAGGACCGGATTGTGGCTTGCTCCGACGTGCAGGTGGACAATTTCCCGTGGGCACAGCTCATTTTCAAAAGGATGAATACTCTGCCCAAGCTGAAGAACGTGCACACCGCCGTGAACATAGAAGCGCTGCTGTCGTACAAGCCCGATCTGGTGCTCGGATTCCCTCGGCCGAACGAGAGCAACAAGCTGGACGAGCTGAAGATAGACAATGTGCCGGGAGCGGTGACCGCCAATCTGGAGAGCTCGCTGAAGCAGCTGGAGGTGTACGCCAACGCCGTTGGAGGCGAAGCGCCGGAGCGGGTGCGGGAATACGAGGACTATTTCCGCGCCAAGCTGAAGCGGGTGACGGATGTTACGGACAAGCTGGCAGACACCGATCGCCCTGCCGTGTATTATTCGGCAATCGATCTGCTGTCCACCTACGGCAAATATTCCGATCTGACAGAGGTAATCTCTGCTGCCGGAGGCCGGTCCGTTACCGCCGATTTCGAGGCGGGCAATCATTCGCAGATTACGTTCGAGCAATTGGTGCAGTACAACCCGGCCTATATTTTTATCGATCATGGCGGAATCAATGACCTGGAGACGGCAGAGAAAATCCGTTCGAATGCCTACAGCGACGGCCGGTACGGACTGATCAAGGCCGTGGCGGACAAGCAGGTCTATTTGACGCCAAGCGGCGCTTTTTACTGGGATATGGGCTTGCAGAAAATTTTGCTGGTCATGGAGATGGCCAAAATCCTTCACCCCGACGCATTCGCCGATCTGGACATGAACGCGGAGCTGCGGGAATTCTACTCGAAGTTCTATCATTATGAGCTTACAGAGGAGCAAGCGGACAAAATCCTGAACAGGGAGAACCCCTGATCGTCTTGCAAGACTAGCGGGAATCGGAGGAGGGTATTCAAATGGAACAATCACAGAATACGGTTGCGACGAGGTTTATTGTGGAAGGCATGCATTGTCCCAAATGCGAAGCGAAAATCACGGAAGCGGCCTTGCAGGTGCCCGGCGCCCTGCATGTCAGCGTTGACCGGGAAGGCAAGCGTGTGACGGTTACGCATCTGGACGAGAGCGGGCTTGCCCAAGCCATACGCAGCCGGATCGAAAGTCTGAACGACGGGAAATTCACCGTAACAGGCATTGACGCTGGCGAGGCATAAGGGCGGGCCATGACCGTCAATTATGGACTCAGCTTTCTGGAAGGCGTGCTGACCTTCATCTCGCCCTGCATGCTGCCGATGCTGCCGGTCTATCTGTTCTACCTGGCGGGTGTGGCTGGTCAGGAGGACAATCGGGAAGAGAACGCCGCCTCCCGGATCGCCGATTTTCGAGCTGCCACCCCCGGGGCCGGCGCCCCGGAGCCGCAGCAGGCGGAATCCCGCGCGTCAGGAAGGAAGGCCTACTCCCGTGCTGTTGGCTCCCTGACCACCGATTCACGGGCCGCTGACTCCCGGAAGGCCGACTCTCGGATCATCGATGACCGAGCTGCCACCCTTCGGGCCATTGCCCCCCAAGTCGCCGCCCTTCGTACCGCCAATGATCGAGCTGCCACCCCCCGAGCTGCTGACTCCAGGGCCGCCGCCCCGGAGTCGCAGCAGGTGGAATCCCGCACGCTAAGCGGGAAGACCAGCCCTTCGCAGCCCCGCCGAAGAGGCGGGAGGCTGTTCCGAAACGCCGCGGCCTTTGTCGCCGGGTTCACGCTGGTGTTTGTCTCCATGGGCGCGGCGGCAACCGCGGTCGGCGCTTTTCTGAACGGGCATCTGGCTCTCTTCCGTCTCCTCGGCGGAATGCTGATGATTCTGTTCGGACTGAGCTTCGCCGGGGTGTTCAGGCTGGGCTTCCTCCAGAAAGAGCGGCGTCTGCCCTTTCAGCCGGGCAAGCTGACGGTTCTTCGCTCCCTAGCTTTCGGTGCGGTCTTCGCGTTCGGCTGGACGCCATGCGTCGGCTATTTGCTGTCATCGTCGCTGCTCATGGCGAGCACCTCCGGCTCCGTGCCGCAGGGGATGGTCATGCTATTGCTGTACTCGCTTGGCCTCGGCCTGCCGTTCCTGTTCTCATCGCTCATCTACCATGAGCTTAAGGAGACGTTCCGCTTTCTGCAGCGGTATAACGGGCTGATCGGCGTCCTCTCCGGAATCGTAATGATTGCGGCCGGTATGATGACTTTGACGGGCCGGGTGCCGACGAACTGGTAAACAGAGAGGAGAACATGCCATGAAAATGAAAAAGCTGCTGTGGCTCTGGATCGCCCTGCTGGTCTTCCTGCTCGCGGGCAGCGCCTTCATCTACAGCCGCGCCCAGGCGGGTCCGCAGACTCCGCTGTCGGGCAAGGCTCCCATCGAATTGCTTAAGGCTGCATCGGGCGCGAAGGAACCGGCGGAGTCCGGGAAGCTCCGGGCGCCGGATTTCAGTCTGAAGGATCTGAACGGCAGGCAAGTATCGCTTGCGGATTACAAGGGCAAGATTGTTGTGCTTAATTTCTGGACAACCTGGTGCACTATCTGCAAGAAAGAGATGCCGGAGCTGGATCAGGCTTCGTCCATTCTGGAGAAGCGCGGCGATGTAGTGCTGCTCGCCGTCAATACCGGAGAAGACCCGGAGACGGTGAAGCAGTATATGAAGGACAATGCCTATACGCTGCCGGTTCTGCTGGACCCTGATTCCACACTGTTCAAAGCATTCGGTCTAAGGGCATACCCCACGACCATTGTCATTCTGCGGGATGGTACCGTATATGGGGGAGTGGAGGGCGCCATTACGGCGGAATCCCTGCTCGAGCTGGATAAGCTGTGATGCTCTTCTATCATTGCGATTGCGCAATCGCCTGTTTTTCCGCCTGAGCGGGAGAACAGGTTTTTTTATT
>RCUO01000676.1_pt1 | contig 15957 bp, 12 predicted proteins | sample 2166161 | NCBI WGS metagenome assembly RCUO01 (sample SAMN09932617, study PRJNA488358) | compost metagenome | feature: garden; material: soil; isolation source: compost soil in cyclohexanecarbonitrile-enriched culture | place: Germany: Experimental Botanical Garden Goettingen | collected 2016-01-27 | reverse complement strand
ATATCTGCTTGCAGACGTAAGACGAGCCAAAGTCAACTCTGGAAAAGCGGGGAATATACATGCAGACTTTGCTGCTCTGGTTATTTTACATTTCTACCTTTTATGCTTTCATTCCCGGAATGATCAGCAGAATATTCGGCTACCGCGTCTTCCGCAAAGGCATCGGGCGCAGTGAATTTGCCTTGACCTTTGACGACGGTCCGGACCCGCGCTATACACCGCTGCTGCTGGATCTTTTGAAACGATATGATGCCAAGGCGACCTTTTTTGTCGTCGGCTCACACGCCGAGCAGAATCCGGAGATTATTAAGCGTATCCATGATGAGGGCCATCTCATCGGCATCCATAATTATGTGCACAAAACCAACTGGCTGATGCGGCCCGCCACCGTGAAGCAGCAGATTAAGCGCACAGATGACATTATTTACAGTATTACCGGTGTGCGCAGCACGTATTACCGTCCGCCGTGGGGCATCGTCAATCTGTTTGACTTCTCAAAGCGCCGTCAGGTACAGATCGTTCTGTGGTCTGCGATGTTCGGCGACTGGAAGGAAAAGCTGGGTGCTGAGCGTCTGACCGGCAAGCTGATGAGCAAGCTCGGCCCGGGTGAAGTCATGCTGCTGCATGATTGCGGTACAACGCTGGGTGCTGATCCCAATGCGCCGGAGCATATGCTGATTGCCTTGGAGCGCATGCTGCAGGAGGCAGACAGCCGCGGGCTGCGCAGCATTCGGATCGACGATATGATCAAACAGGTGCAAGCCTCCCCGATCATGCGGCTATCCTTCGGCAAACGGCTGCTCGTCGGACTGTGGCTGATCTGGGAACAATGCTTCCAGTTCATGTTCCGGATCAAGACGATCGCTCCCGCTGACCCGTTCCTGCATTACCGGCTGCGCAAGTACCAGGGGGAGCCGGTACAGATGGAGAACGGCGAGCGGCTGGTCAAAGGCGACCAGATTATCGAGCTGCATATCGACAACAGGCAGCTGTTCGAGCTCGGTGTTCACGCCCGGTCTTCCGCACAGCTCGCCATCCGGATGATCCGCCGCATGCAAAAGGACCTGCCGGTCCTGGCGGAGCGGATTGCCGCTGACGTGGAGCTGGCAGAAGCCAAAGCGTTATACGGGGTAAGCATGCTTAACCGCGGGCCTGAGAAGTTCGGCTTCATGGTGCTGGATCTGCCGGACGGCTGGTTTGCCCGGTCAACCAAGTTTTATCTGAGTGTACTGCTCAGCGTGATTCACCCGGCCGGCGGCGCACGTCTCAAAGAACGAAGTGAGGTGCTGGTGCCCAAAATGATACTGATGCCGGTATCCCAGCTGCTTGACCAGATGAACCAGCAGCGGCCGCAGAAGCAGGTTAAGGTGCGGGAGCGGGTGCGCGAAGAGGAAATGGCTCTGGAACCGGAGCTTCCGGGCGCGACGGCTGTTCATTAATCTGATCGTCCTTATGGTTTCGTTAATTTGTCAGCTGAGCGGACATAATTTACTTAGCAATCGGTTTGGTATACTAATTATCAGGCAATTATTATTATAACTTGTTCAGTACAGGATAGGACGGGGGCTTTTGAGCCCCTGTCTTTTTTTGTTATCCGCAATGCTGCCGTATTTACATTTTCGTCTACATCCGGAATAAAATTGGCAGATTAGATTACCCGCCTGCTGATTAGCTTAGCTGCACTTTATACAATTAAAAACGGTCATCTCCGGGGGGCGCGGCCTTATAAATGTACTTTGTGCAGCTATTTCATCCGGAAACGGCCCAAACCAGCTTTATACGGCCAGATAGTTGCACAGAATACAGCTATATGGGCAATTCCGGGAAAAACAGGCCTTTTAATTGTACAAAGTGCAGTCATTCATCTGGCAGAGGCTATACCTGTAAACGCCGGCATTAGTCTTTCACTTCATCCAAAAGAGCCCCGGACGCGTATGAAGCAAAGGTCCGCACATAAAAAAGTCCCGGACGCATTAAACGTCCGGGACCTGCACACAACGATTATTAAATCTTCAGCACGCCGCCCTTGCTTGCATTGGTAACGAGTGCGGAATAACGGGCCAGGTAGCCTTTTTTGACCTTTGGCTCAAAGCCTTTCCAGCCTGTGCGGCGGGTAGCCAGTGTTTCTTCATCGACCAGAAGCTCAATCTTACGGTTGATCAGATCCAGCTCAATGATGTCGCCGTCTTCAACGAATGCAATCGGGCCGCCTTCTGCAGCTTCCGGTGAGATATGGCCGATGCTGATCCCGCGGGATGCACCGGAGAAACGTCCGTCCGTGATCAGGCCGACTTTGGCGCCAAGGCCCATGCCGACGATCTGGGAAGTAGGGGCGAGCATTTCCGGCATGCCCGGACCGCCTTTAGGACCTTCATAACGGATAACTACGACATGGCCTTCTTTAACCTTGCCGTTTGCAATGCCTTCCAGTGCAGTTTCCTGGGAGTCAAAGCAGATTGCCGGTCCTTTGTGGTAGCCGCCGACAGAAGCGTCAACTGCACCAACCTTGATGATGGAACCTTCCGGTGCCAGATTGCCGTACAGGACAGCCAGGCCGCCTACCTCGGAGTAAGGATTCTCCAGCTTATGAATAACGCTGGTATCCAGGATCTCGTGGCCGCGGACATTCTCGGCCAGTGTTTTGCCGGTAACGGTCATACAGTCGCCATAGATGGCGCCCGGCTTCTTGAGCAGCTCGTTCAGCACGGCGCTTACGCCGCCAGCCCGGTCAACGTCTTCGATGAAGATGTCGGAGGCAGGTGCCAGCTTGGCCAGATAAGGTACGCGGTTAGCCACTTCATTGATGCGTTCCAGCGGATAATCAATTTCAGCTTCTTGAGCCAAAGCCAATGTGTGAAGCACGGTGTTTGTCGAGCCGCCCATCGCCATATCGAGTGCGAAGGCGTTATCCAGTGACTCCTTGGTTACGATATCACGCGGCTTCAGATCCAGCTTGATCAGCTCCATCAGCTGGGTCGCTGATTTGCGGACAAAGTCTCTGCGTTCATCAGCTACTGCGAGGATTGTGCCATTACCCGGAAGAGCAAGGCCCATGGCCTCAGCCAGGCAGTTCATGGAGTTGGCTGTGAACATACCCGAGCAGGAGCCGCAGGTAGGACAACCAAATTGTTCAAGTTCGAGCAGCTCAGCATCGTTGATTTTACCGACCTGATGCGCGCCAACGCCTTCGAATACAGAAGTAAGCGAGAGCTTGTTGCCTTTGCTGTCAACGCCGGCCTTCATCGGCCCGCCGCTGACAAAGATAGTCGGGATGTTGACGCGCAGGGCGCCCATCATCATGCCCGGGGTGATTTTATCACAGTTGGGAATGCAGACCATGCCGTCGAACCAGTGCGCGGAAACAACCGTTTCCAGTGCATCGGCGATGATCTCGCGGCTTGGCAGCGAATAGCGCATACCGATGTGGCCCATAGCGATTCCGTCGTCAACGCCGATCGTATTGAATTCAAAAGGAACGCCGCCGGCTTCGCGGATGGCATCCTTAACGATTTTGCCGAACTCCTGAAGATGGACGTGTCCAGGTACGATGTCGATGTAGGAGTTGCAGACCGCAATGAACGGCTTGCCGAAATCCTCTTCTTTTACGCCGGCGGCACGCAGGAGACTGCGGTGCGGGGCCCGGTCGAAGCCTTTTTTAATCATGTCTGAACGCATTTTCTTGGCTGCCATAATTACATTCCCTCCCGAAATTTGTTGAACGGATATAGTGTCGCATTAACGCATTGCAATCCCGAAAGATGCGCATCTGCGGTTTATAGAAAGAACGGGGTCCAGCTTCATGCAGAAGGAGGGCGGAGCCGTTTCTATAAAAAACAATGCCGTATTTAACAGGGTCTAACCAGCCTCCCGAAGCAGGCAGCCAGCCATTGTTATTAGTGAGTCTATCATAAAAGGCCTGCTTTTTCTACCGGGCAGTGTGAAGTTTGTCGGGTTATGCGGATCAGATTGTGATCTGAATGCAAACTGTAATTAATAATCCAAAGTGATTCGGGGATTACGGACAGAACATTATAATGAAGATAAGTTACACGCTGCCGGAAAATTAATTGTCCGAAGCTCTGATTAACGCATAAAGGCCCGGCTCCCGATCAGCGGATAACCGCTTAAGGAGCCAGGCGTTTATAGTTGCAGGGGATGTGGTGACTTTTAAGGCGTGCGGCGAAGTGCGGCGCGCTGCAGGGTAATCATCCAGTCCACTGGAGGTTCAACCAGCGGGTGCAGCCAGCGCTTGACGGCCGGCCGGGCCAGCAGCACGGTGCAGAGCACGGCTGCGAGCAGCAGCAGAACGGCTCCGGCAGCGTTGCCGATATAGCTGTAGATTCCTGAGACCGCAGCCAGCCGGACAACAATGCCGTGAAGCAGGAATACATACAGCGTGCGGCGGCCCCAGTCGGTCATCCGGCTCACACCGTAAGGCACGAGTCCGAGAAAGGCCAGGGATGCTGCGATCTGCACAGCGTACAGCGCCAGCCGGTAGACACCTGCATACCATTCTGCAGCGCCAAGCTGCATATAAGTCATATTGCCGTACAGCCACCCAAGCGGCAGCTCGGGGCTTAGCAGGATTAGAACGGCCAGGAGCACCAGGGAGGCAGCGGCAGCAGCAGCCTTAACATATTTACGGTATATCCTGGTAAATGCGCCGAAAGAGAAGTGATAGCCGATTACAAAATATGGCAGATAGACAAAGGTGCGGCTGATGCTGAACCAGACGCCATCAACCTGAAGATAGCCTACCGCTACACCGGCTGTTACAGCAAAGGCAATCTGCGCGGCTGCAGACCATTTGCCCATTCCCAGCATCAGCAGGCGCCAGCAGGCATGACTGGCCAGAAACCAAAGGAGCAGATAAGGTGCGAATACGGAATGATGAATGCCGTCTACTTGGAAAAGGGAAACGTCCAGTGCAGAATACAGGGTTTGGAAGATCAGGTATTGCATACCGATTTGCAGGAGTACTTTGCGTCCTGCGCCGCCGGCAAGGCTTTTTTTGGCGAAATAACCGGTTACCAGCACAAACAGCGGCATATGAAAGCTGAAAATCCACATATAAAGCCCGTGCAGGCCGTCCATACGGCTGATTAGAGGCTCGATCGCATTGCCGGCAAATACAGTGACGATAAGCATAAAGCGCAGGTTAAGAAAAAAGGCTTCTCCGCGCGACTCCAGCGTGCTTTCCCTTACCATGACCTAACCCCCAAAGTTGCACTATGCAAAAATTTTAACTTAATTTTAAAATACATGATTTTGTCTTTAATTATTGTGAATTCAATCACAACAGAAAGCGCTATCAGAGCGATTATTTGTGGCGATATGTTGAAGGTTGTTTGATTTCAGTGATTCCACTATAATTTTCGTATGCAGTACTCGGGAGTGAATCTAATTGAACAAAACGATAAAAAGACGCAGAATTCTCCTGTCACTTGCGGTGCTTCTGGTCATTGCAGGTCTTCTGCTGTGGAGGTATCTGACACCGTATGCGCCGGCGCACAATGCCGAAACAGCGCTGCTCTCAGCCGGTGGAATCACTGTGGAGCAGACGGACGGCTGGATTTCCTTTGAACCTGCGGTCATAAGCGGGACTGCCGTTATTTTTTACCCCGGCGCGCTGGTAGAAGCGGAGGCCTACGCGCCTCTGGCCAAAAGACTTGCCGCCGCAGGGCATCCGTTCTACATAGCCAAAATGCCGCTCAATCTGGCCGTGATCAAGGGGGATGCAGCGGAGGATATCATCCGTGCGCATCCTGAGCAGTCCTTTGTGCTGGGCGGCCACTCGCTTGGCGGTGTTATGGCTTCGCGTTATGCAGCCGGGCATGAGGAGCAGCTTGAGGGTGTCTTTTTTCTGGCCTCTTATCCTGATGAAAAGGGCAGTCTGAAGGACACAACGCTGTCTGTCTTATCGGTACTCGGAACAGCGGATACAGTGGTCAACAGGGACAATTACAGTGAAGGCCGCAGCTATCTGCCCGGTAATACTGTCTATTTCTCCATTACCGGGGGCAATCACGCCCAGTTTGGCAGCTACGGGCCGCAGAAGGGCGACGGAGAGGCGGCGATTACCGAAGAGGAGCAGCAGACCCGCACTGCGCGGGCCATGCTGGATTGGCTGGGCAACCTGCGCTGATTCCCATAGGCAGCTGAGAGGAGGCGGGTGATGCCGCTACTGCATGTTAACAATATGGCTGTACCTTGCCAGAGCATACTATTCGATAAGGACGGCACCTTGCTTGATCTGCTCGCAACCTGGGGAGTCTGGGCTGAGCTGGTGCTGGAGGGGCTGGATAGTCAGCTGGCGCTCATAAGCGGCAGGCGCCCGGCTGATCTGGCCCGTGTGCTCGGGACCCGGCACGGCGCTGACGGCCGGATGACCGGCTATGACCCTGCCGGGCCGCTGGCTATGGCGACTGCTGAAGAGACCACCGGCATTCTGGCCTGGCATCTGTACGATGCAGGGGTACCCTGGAACGAAGCTGTAACCCGCATAAATATTATTGTCAAAGAGGCGATGAACGGGCTGCGTTCACGGCGTACCGCAGTGCCTCTCCCGGGCCTGCTGCCGTTTCTGCAGCAATGTGCAGCAGCAAAGCTGAAGCTGGGCGTTGTGACCTCCGACGGATCAAATACAACCGGTGAACATCTGGAATGGATGGGTATCGCCGGATTTTTTCAGACTATAGTCACAAGAGACCGTGTCAGGCTTGGCAAGCCGGCTCCGGAGATGGCCGAAACAGCCTGCCGCGAGCTCGGTGTGCTGCCGGAGAATACCGTAATAATTGGTGACAGCAATGCGGATATGCAGCTCGGTAAGGGTGCCGGCCTGCGGCTGTCCGTCGGGATATCTCCGGAAGGGGGCTCCGGTCATCTGCTGGATGCGGATACGGTTATCGCCGGTTATCATCAGCTTGCCATTACAGGTTAATATCTGCTGAAAGAAAGGATGCGTGTGCTGGCTATGGATAAAGTGCAGACTCTGGTTTCCTGGATTAAGAACAGCGGCAATATTGTATTTTTCGGAGGAGCCGGAACCTCGACCGAAAGCGGAATTCCCGATTTCCGTTCTGCAGCAGGGCTGTATCAGTCTGAGCATAACTCCCCTTATCCGCCTGAGGTAATGCTCAGCCGGCGTTTTTTTATGTCCTCACCGGACATTTTTTTTGATTTCTACCGCAGTAAAATGCTTCATCCGGAAGCTTCTCCGAACGGCGCGCACCGGCTGCTCGCTGAGCTTGAAGGCCAGGGTAAGCTGAAGGCGGTGATTACCCAGAATATTGACGGCCTGCACCAGCAGGCGGGCAGCCGCGCTGTATTTGAGCTGCATGGCTCAATTCACCGCAATCACTGCATGGGCTGCGGGCGCTTTTATCCTATAGAGGCAATTACGGGCTCAGCAGATAGTGTTCCGCGCTGCAAGGATTGCGGCGGAATCATCAAGCCGGACGTGGTGCTGTATGAAGAGGAGCTTGATCATGACGTGCTGGTGGGATCTGTTGCGGCGATTGCCGCTGCCGATCTGCTGATTATCGGTGGTACTTCGCTGACTGTGCAGCCTGCTGCCAGCCTTATTACTTATTTTAACGGCCGCCATACCGTCCTGTTGAACGGAGAGTCTACTCCCTATGATCACCGGGCTGACCTGATCATTACTGACCGGATCGGAGAGGTTATGGGAAGGATAATGGAGCAGCTGTGACACAGCTTAGGGGCAATCACAGATTATAACGGCGGCACAAGGTTTAAAATAGGGTAGTGAAGGAATCAAGGTTAGCGAGAGGCAGGGATCGGCAATGGTATATGTGGCTAGCGATGAACGTTACGAAATGATGCGTTATAACCGTACGGGCAGGTCAGGCCTCAAGCTTCCGGCAGTTTCGCTGGGGCTGTGGCATAACTTTGGCGGGATCGATGCCTACGAGAACGGCCGGGAGATGATCACACGCTCGTTTGATCTCGGCATTACCCATTTTGACCTGGCGAATAACTACGGCCCGCCTGCGGGCTCCGCGGAGGAGCTGTTCGGCAAGGTGCTGAGCCGTGAGCTTTCGTCTTACCGCGATGAAATGGTGATATCCACCAAGGCGGGATATTATATGTGGCCGGGTCCTTACGGTGACTGGGGTTCGCGGAAATATATGCTTGCCAGCCTGGACCAGAGCCTGAAGCGCCTGGGACTTGATTATGTCGATATTTTCTATTCGCACCGCCCGGACCCGGAGACACCGCTTGAAGAGACGATGGCGGCGCTCGACTATGCTGTGCGTTCGGGCAAGGCGCTCTACATCGGTTTATCGAATTATACGGCGGAGCAGACGGTGGAGGCGGTCCGGATTCTGAACAAGCTGGGAACGCCGCTTCTGATCCATCAGCCGCGTTATTCGATGCTGGACCGCTGGATCGAAGGCGGACTGCAGCAGGTATTGGAGGAGAACGGGGTCGGCAGCATTGCCTTTACTCCTCTGGCTCAGGGGCTGCTGAGCAATAAGTACCTTAACGGGATTCCTGAAGATTCACGGGCTGCCGGCCCTTCTGCAGCACTCAATGAGAGCGGGATAACGCCGGAGGTGCAGCGTAAAATCCGTGCCCTTAACCAGCTTGCTGTTACGCGCGGCCAGAGCCTGGCGCAGCTGGCGCTGCAGTGGACCCTGCGGGACGGCAAGGTAACCTCGGCATTGATCGGTGCCAGCCGGATCAGCCAGATTGAGGAGAATATTGCCTGCCTGTCCCATCCGGAATTCTCGCAGGAGGAGCTGGACCGGATCGAAACGATCCTGAAGACCGAGAGCGAGGTTTGAGCCATTGTCTGCTGACGGTACCAGGCTGAATAAAGAATCGTACCAGAAGCACAAAGCTGAATTGCGTGCAGGAGTGTCGATTATACGGAAATGGCGGGAGTTCAGCTATTGTTCAAGAACCGCTGAGACGCTGGCATTTTCGTCCCAAGCATTTAGGTGGATTTTCGCCACTTATTTTCGCTGTTTTTCAGCTATTCTAAAGCTTAGTTGGGAAATCGCAGCTTATTTTAGGTTAAACCGCCGTTTGGAGCGAAAATGGTATGATTAAGTGGCATTTTTCCATCTAGATTCTTCCAACCGGTTGGTAAGCCAAAATTAGTAGGCGGTTTTCCACTTAGCTTGATAAGCGGGAACCTTGTTGAATTATTCCCGTAAGATCGGTAACCCTGAACGATCTATAATCAGCCTAACCTTACAGGCTATAATTGAAGATACGGCATTAGTACAAACATTCCGTATAGCCATACAGTTGTATATTGCCATTTAGCTACAGTAGAGCAACAGCCCGTTTCCTGGAAGGAGACGGGCTGTTGCTCTACATAAAGACAAGGCTGGCAGACAAGTATAAGAACGGTGGCATGAACCGTGAGCCGCTTAGGGAACGTACCCGGCGGGCAACGGCACGGCTATTTCTCCCCGTGTCTGGCTGTTGCCAGCCGGTAGGCGGTCGGGGACTGGGCGCAGAAGCGCTTGAACTGGCGCGAGAAGTACAGTGCATCAGTCAGCCCTACCGAAGCAGCCACCTGCTCGACGGACAGCTCAGGGCGTTCGCGCAGCAGCTGGCGTGATTTCTCGATGCGCAGCTTAAGCAGGTAAGTCACCGGAGAGAGCCCCGTCTCCTGCTTGAAAATCCGTGACAAATAGGCACGGTTGTAGCCAAGGCTGGCGCACATCTGCTCGATGGATACCGGATGGGCATATTGGGAAGCCATATAATGAATCATCTGCTTCACCGTGCGCTTGACCTGGGATTCTGCCCCCGGCAGCCGGGACGCAGAGAGATGGCGTTCCGTTGCTTCGCCAATCACAAGATACAAGTAGCCGAGCGAAGTAAGGTGGGCGCTATCCTTGTTGGCGTAAAAAGCCTGCATCATCCCTTCAAGGGCAACAGGGATTACTGTCCCTTCTGCCGTGGACAGCACCGGCTGCTGCGGCGCAAAGCCTGCCTGGAGCACGAGGCTGTCGGCACCGGCCCCTGTGAAGGCAGCCCAGCGGTAACGCCAGGGCTGCTGCCGGTCTGAGACATAGCTGACAAGCTGCCCGGGGTGGATCAGGAAGCAGTCGCCCGGCCCCAGCTCATATTTACGGTGCTCGGTTGTGAACAGGCCACAGCCGGATTCAATGAAGTGAAGCAGGTAATAATCGTAGATTTTGGGGCCGGCCTGATGGACCGGCAGAGTCTGGCTTTCGCCGGCAAACAGCACATGCAGATTCTGGTTTTCGAAGTATACGGGATTTGATCCTACGGAATAAGTATGTTCCACGCTGACAGATCCTTTCCATGGGTTAACGCTCTCAATGCCCTGCGCGCAGGGCGGCGGCTTCAGAAGCTAAGATCCTGCCTGAACAAAGTATAACGCGTAAAGTCACATTTATCCATACATTACACACATGATTGCATTATCAGGGCAAGTCTGATTTTATTATAATGTAAGCATAAAGAACGCATTAATAATCCAGCAAGCAAAGTGAAAACAGCGAAAGGATGGAGTGGCATTAATGAGCATACAGGAACTTAACAGCAAATTTATCGAGAAGTACGGAGAGAGCACAGAGGAGGCGCGGGCATTCTACGCTCCGGGCCGTGTGAACCTGATCGGCGAGCATCTGGACTACAACGGCGGTTATGTGTTCCCGGCAGCACTGGATTTCGGAACAACCCTGATCGTGCGTCCTCGCAGCGACAGCAAGGTGAAGTTCGCTTCCACGAATTTCCCTTACGAAGCTTCCATCGACTGCAGTGAAATCGGTAAAGCAAAAACCGGCGAATGGGTAGACTATCCTGTCGGCGTCCTGGTTGAGCTGGCCAAGAAGGATCTTCCGCTCTCCGGCGGATATGATCTGCTGTTCCACGGCGAAATCCCGAACGGCTCCGGCCTTTCATCCTCTGCTTCCATAGAAGTGGTTACAGGCTATGCTTTCCTGTCCCTGCTGGGCGGAGATACCGATACCGTTGAAATTGCCCTCTTGTCCCAGCGTGCTGAGAACCAGTATGTCGGCGTAAACTCGGGGATTATGGACCAGTTCGCAGTAGCTAACGGCAAACGTGATCATGCAATCCTCCTGATGTGTGACACACTGGAATACAACCTGGTTCCATTTGCAACCGGAGCCTACAAGCTGGTAATCGGAAATACGAACAAAAAGAGAGGTCTTGTAGACTCCAAATATAACGAGCGCCGCAGCCAATGTGAAGAAGCTCTTGCGATCCTGAAGCAGGAAGTACCTTCCCTGTCGTATCTTGCAGAGATGAAACCAGAGCAGTTCGAGCTTCATCAGGACAAAATCACTGACGAAACTGTACGTCGCCGGGCCCGCCACGTTGTGGAAGAAAACCAGCGTGTGCTTGACTCTGTAGAAGTGCTGAAGAACAATGATTTGAAGCAGTTCGGGCTGTACATGAATGACTCCCACGTATCGCTTCGCGACCTTTACGAAGTAAGCTGCGAAGAGCTGGATGTAATGGTGGAGGAAGCACAGCGCATTCCGGGTACACTCGGCTCCCGGATGACCGGAGCAGGCTTCGGCGGCTGCACCGTATCACTGGTACATGAAGATGATGTGGAACGCTTCATCCGTGAAGTGGGCGAAGCTTACACTGCAAGAACCGGCCTGACCGGCGAATTCTATGTATGCGGCATCGGTAACGGTGTAGAAGAACTGGAAGGAGTGAAGTAAGATGGCAATTTTAGTAACAGGCGGAGCGGGGTATATCGGTTCCCACACGGTAGCGGAGCTGCTTGAACGCGGCGAGGAAGTTGTTGTAATCGACAATTTGCTGACAGGGCACCGTGAGGCGCTGCTGGGCGGCAAGCTGTACGAAGGGGACCTGCGTGACAAAGAGCTGCTGGCAAAGCTCTTCTCTGAGAATAATATCGAAGCGGTTATCCACTTTGCAGCCAGCTCCCTAGTTGGCGAGAGCATGAAGGACCCGGTTAAATACTATGACAACAATGTATACGGCACACAGTGTCTTCTGGAAGCAATGCAGCACGCCGGTGTTGACAAAATCGTCTTCTCCTCCACTGCAGCGACCTACGGTGAACCGGAAAAGGTGCCAATTGAGGAAAGCGACCGCACTGAGCCGGCGAATGTCTACGGTGAAACCAAGCTGACTATGGAGCGTATGATGGCGTGGTTCGATAAAGTACTGGGCATCAAATATGTAGCCTTGCGCTACTTCAACGCTGCAGGTGCACACGCCAGCGGCAAGATTGGCGAAGACCACCGTCCGGAGAGCCATCTCGTACCGCTGGTACTGCAGACAGCACTGGGACAGCGTGAGAGCATCGCAGTCTTCGGAGATGACTATCCGACTGAAGACGGAACCTGCGTACGTGACTATATCCATGTCAGCGATCTGGCGGATGCCCATATCCGTGCGGTAACGTACCTGCGCAGCGGCAGTGCCAGCAATGTATTCAACCTCGGGAACGGACTGGGCTTCTCGGTGAAGCAGGTTATCGAATCGGCCCGCAAGGTAACCGGCCGGGACATTCCGGTTGTTACCCAGGAACGCCGCGCCGGCGACCCGGCAGTGCTGGTGGCTTCCTCGGCCAAAGCACGCTCGGTGCTGGGCTGGAATCCGCAGAAGGCAGATATTGAAGAAATTATCCAGAGCGCCTGGAACTGGCATTCGGCCAACCCGCAGGGCTACGGAGAATAATACAGATAAGAGGCTACACCTGAATAAGGAGAATGGAGAGTTAACATGTCTAACGATAATACTGCTGCTCCCGCTGCGGAGCAGGCGCTGTATGCCATTGAACAGCTCGTCCTGTTCGCGCAGCACCAGCAGCTGATTCAGCCGGCGGATGTGGATTACAGCCGCAATGAGCTGCTGGACCAGTTCGGCTTCAGCGAGCCTTACCTCGAAGCGTTCAGTGAGGCTCCGCTCGAAAGCCCGCAGGCTCCGCTTGATGTACTGATCGATTATGGCTTCACGATTGGCCTCATCCCTGAGAACACCGACACGTACCGGGACCTGCTGGATGCCAAAATCATGGGCCTGCTGATGGCCCGGCCGTCGGAGGTCAATGCCGAATTCAAGAGCCTTGCGGCTGAGCAGGGAATTGCAGCGGCTACAGACCGCTTTTACAAGCTGAGCATAGATTCTAACTACATCCGGATGGACCGCGTCGCCAAGAACGTCTACTGGCTGCAGGATTCGCCGTACGGCGATATCGAGATGACGATCAACCTGTCCAAGCCGGAGAAAAGCCCGAAGGAAATCGCGATGGCCCGGCTGCTTCCGCCGCCGGTCTATCCGAAATGCCAGCTCTGCCGCGAGAATGTCGGCTATGCCGGCCGGGTCAACCACCCGCCGCGCCAGAACCTGCGCATCATTCCGCTTGAGCTGAACAAAGAGAATTGGTTCTTCCAGTACTCGCCTTACGTTTACTACAATGAGCACTGCATTGTGTTCCATCACGATCATGTGCCGATGAAGCTGACCAAGGATACGCTGAAGCGGCTGCTCTCTTTTGTAGAGTCGTTCCCGCATTACTTCATCGGCTCCAATGCCGATCTGCCGATTGTCGGCGGGTCCATTCTGACTCACGACCATTTCCAGGGCGGGCGGCATTCGTTCCCGATACAGAAAGCGCCTAAGGAGGACAGCTATAATCATCCGGCTTATCCCGGCGTGAGCCTGAGTATCGTGAAATGGCCGATGTCTGTGCTGCGTCTTGGCGGAAATGATCCGGCGGTGCTGCTGGAATGCGGAAATGCGCTGTACGAAGCCTGGAAGGGCTACAGTGATCCAGAAGCCGATGTACTGGCATTCAGCGATGTTGATGGTGTGCAGACACCGCACAACACCGTTACGCCTATCGTACGCCGGTCTGAAGACGGCGGCTTCGAGATGGATCTGGTGCTGCGCAACAACCGGACCAGCGAGGAGTACCCGGAAGGGATCTTCCATCCGCACCGCGAAATGCACCATATCAAGAAGGAGAATATCGGTCTGATTGAGGTTATGGGTCTGGCCATTCTTCCCGGCCGCCTGAAGGAAGAGCTTGATGCCGTAGCCGGTATTCTTGCCGGAGATAAGGCACTGCTTGAGGCAGTCAAGACAGTGGAGGGACATGCGCTGGCGCTGCACGCCTTCTGGATTGATGAGCTGGTTGAACGCTTTGGAACAGGCCTTAGCCGTGAAGAAGCCGTCAAGACAGTCCAGAACGAGGTGGGCACCAAGTTCACGCATATTCTGGAGCATGCCGGAGTATACAAACGGACACCTGAAGGCCAGGCTGCCTTCCGCCGGTTCGTGAAAAGCTTTGGCGCACAATAATAAATAGTTAACTGGAATGTCCCGGCCTGAGATGGCACGGGACATTTCTTTTATCCTGCGGGAGAAGGAAATTGATTCCAGAACCGATTTGTATGCAGCACGCCGGAGGTCTATAATATAATCCTGCATTCTATTTTTGAAATTAACGGAGGTAAAGACATATGCGCAAGTTTGAATTTTATAATCCGACCAAACTGATTTTTGGACAAGGTACGCTGGAGGCGCTGCGGACGGAAGTACCGAAGTACGGCAAGAATGTACTGCTCATGTACGGAGGCGGCAGCATCAAGCGCAGCGGCCTTTATGATAATGTGCTAGCCGAGCTGAGTGCGGCCGGAGCAGTTGTTACTGAGCTGGCCGGTGTGGAGCCTAATCCGCGCTTGTCGACGGTACATAAAGGCGTGGAGCTGTGCCGCGGGCATAATATTGATCTCGTTCTTGCTGTCGGCGGCGGAAGTGTGCTGGACTGTGCCAAAGCTGTAGCGGTTGGAGCAAAGTATGACGGGGATATGTGGGACTTCGTTGAACGTAAAGCGGCTCCGCAGGCCGCCCTCCCGCTGGGTACAGTGCTGACCATGGCGGCAACAGGCTCAGAAATGAACAACGGCTCGGTAATTACTAATGAGGTTACGAAGGAAAAAATGGGCTGGGGCAGCGTTCATGCCTATCCGGCATTCTCGATTCTTGATCCGGTGAACACCTTCTCCCTGCCGCGCGATCAGACGGTATACGGGATGGTTGACATCATGTCTCATACCCTTGAGCACTACTTCCACACCGACACCAATACGCCGCTGCAGGACGGCTTCTGTGAAGCGCTGCTGCGCACAGTCATCGATGCGGCGCCTAAGCTGATCGGGGAGCTGGAGAATTATGAGCTGCGTGAGACGATTATGTACTGCGGTACGATGGCGCTGAATGGTATGGTCAGCATGGGCTTCGCCGGTGACTGGGCTACCCACAACATCGAGCATGCTGTATCGGCCGTATATGATATCCCGCATGGCGGCGGTCTGGCCATCCTGTTCCCGCAGTGGATGAAATATAACCTCAGCACCAATCCTTCACGCTTCCGCCAGCTTGCCGTGAATGTATTTGGAGTAGACGCTTCCGGTAAAACGGATGAGGAAGCCGGTCTTGAAGGCATTGAGGCATTGCGGAGCTTCTGGGATTCAATCGGTGCTCCGAAGACGCTTGGCGATTATGACATCGACGACAGCGAAATCGGCAGCATGGCCGACAAGGCGGTCCGCTTCGGACCGTTCGGCAACTTCCGCAAGCTGCAGCGTGACGATGTTGTAGAGATCTACAAGATGTCGCTGTAATAAGAGCAGAATTGATACAATACAGAAAGAGGTCTGCAGGCCGTTATGAACGATAACGGCTCGGCGGACCTCTTTCTGTGTAATTTTACAAAGACCCGTCCGGCATTGAACGTACGCATGCAGGAGACATTAATGAGATAAAAATCCAACTTTGTGAAACCAAGGACATGGTTTGTGCGTTTATAGTAGTATGACAGTCCGTAATTACAAGACGGGAGGAGAAAATTATGCAAACGCTATACTTGGGCTGTTTGGCGCTGGGCGTAATTTTTGCGGCGGTTAGTGTCCTGTTTGGGGATCTGATCGGGGA
>RCUO01000675.1_pt1 | contig 15960 bp, 8 predicted proteins | sample 2166161 | NCBI WGS metagenome assembly RCUO01 (sample SAMN09932617, study PRJNA488358) | compost metagenome | feature: garden; material: soil; isolation source: compost soil in cyclohexanecarbonitrile-enriched culture | place: Germany: Experimental Botanical Garden Goettingen | collected 2016-01-27 | reverse complement strand
CGCGCCGCCTTCGCTGAGGGCTTCGCGGCTGGCATGGACAAGGTCGGACATCAGGTGGAAAGGATACCCGGCCGGGCGCTGCCCGGCACCCGTTTCAAGCCAGAGCACAGGCAAAAGCAACGGCAACAGCGTTTGTTCATGGCTCTGGGTTGCTACGTGCCGAGGTGGGTCGGACAGGGCAGGCAGGACACGCCGTGAACCCATCCATGGGGCTCGATGGCGCCATCCATGGCGCCAACGGTCCTGCCTGCCCTGCCCGCCCCACCCTCGACAGTTTCCCGGTGACGGAATGCAAAGGCAGAGCGGAAGCGGTTGGTTTGACGGGAAAGTAGAAGGGGTCGGAGCCGTTTTCCTTTGGAAAACGGTTCCGCCCCCTCAGCGAGCACGCACAGCGCGCGACCCGCGTTTGAGTTTGATTTTGTTCTTGCCTGCGGCGGCCACAGGAAACTGTCCGTGGCCGGGTGGATGGGCTGGACAGGGGCGTGAGCCGCATGGATGCGGCGACCGAGCTTACATGGACGTACTTGCAGCGCCCCCTGCCCAGTCCATCCACCCGGCCAACCCACATCAGGCCATCAGCCCGCCCGCCGCAGAGGGGGCAGCGCCCGATGGAGGGGAATACCTCAGTACCGCTTGATCCCCGGCACCGTGCAACCTTCAATCTGCGCATGCGCGGACACCGCATTCTCCTTCTCGGCCCGCGCCAGGCGCGCCTGTTCAATCGTCGCCCAGTGCCGGCGGCACAGCGGCCCCGTCTTCGAACCCAGGTCCACGGCCTTGCGTGCGAACGTTTCCGCCTCCGCCCACTGGCCCTGCAGCAGCGCCAGTTCCGCGCGTTCCTGCAATACCGACGGATCACCGGCCACGATCTGCAACGCCTGGTCCAGGCTGCCGGCCGCGCCGGCCAGATCATTGGCCTGGCGCTGGGTCAGCGCCGTCTGCCGCAGATCCTCCACCTGCGAATCACGCAGCGGCTGCACCGACAGTTCCTTGTCATCCGGGCCAGCTGCCGCTTCCACGGCTGCCAGCCGCTGTGCAGGCGTGGTGGTGTCCACCGGCTTGACCACCTGCGGCGCGCTGCTCACGCAGGCCGCCAGGGCCAGGGTGAGGCCACTCAGGACCAGGGGCTGGAACAGCGAACGGATAGTCATCGGCATCATCGGCTTGGAGGAGGAGTCGCGGCAGCAGGTGCTGCGGCAGGTTCAGCGGCGGGTTCCGGTTTACGGTCGAGGCCGAACCAGCTGCGCCAACCGCCGCCCTCGCCTTCGGCACCGCCCTGCGCGTCCGGCAAGGCGGCCGGTGCGCACGGCTCGTAAGCCGGCGCATAGCCGACCACGAACGGGAATCGCCGTGCGCCGGGGCAGCCTTCGTCAGTGCTGTTGGTCCCGGTCGCTGCGACCGGTTGCCAGTCAAGGCCCTTGTTGCTGACTTTCAGCGGCGCGGTCGGCAGGCGCTGGAAGATGCCTGACCAGACGCGCATCGCGCCGGTGGCGCCGTACAGGCCGGCCTGTTCGTTCTGGTCGTTGCCCATCCAGATCACCGCCAGGTGATCGCCGGTGTAACCGGCATACCAACTGTCGCGGCCATCATTGGTGGTGCCGGTCTTGCCGGCCGGCTGCAGGCGGGCCAGGCCATCGGCGTTCAAACGCTGCGCGGTACCACTGGCCACCACCTGCTGCAGGCCGATGCTGATCAGGTTGGCGGCGATGGAGTCACCTTCCTGTGCCGGTGCAGGCGTCTTGTCGTAGCGCTTGAGCAGCTTGCCCTGCGGATCAAGGACGCCACGCACCGCGTGCAGCGGCTGGATCTCGCCACCCGATGCCAGGAACTGGTACAGCTGCGCCATCGCGTACGGGCTCTGGTCGGTCGAGCCGAGGATCACCGCCGGATTCGGCTCGGCCTTGATGCCGGCCAGCACATGGATCAACTGGGTCACCCGCTCCGGCCCAACCTGCATGCCCACGCGTACCGTGGCCTGGTTGTAGGAGTGGGCGAGCGCGTCGATCAGGCGCACGGTGCCGTGGCTGCGGTTGTCCGCATTGCCGGGATTCCAGTTGCGGCCGCGGCTGAGCTGCACGGTCACCGGCGAATCGTCGACCCAGCTGGCCAGCGAGTAGCGGTCCGGCTGCGCGAGTGCGAGCAGGTACACGAACGGCTTGAGCAGCGAGCCGACCGGGCGCTGCGCCTCGATGGCGCGGTTGAAGCCGACCTCGGACACTTCGCGGCTGCCAATCACCGCCACCACGTCACCGTTGTGCACGTCGGTCATCACCAGGCCGGCCTGCAGCTCGGGGCGACGCTTGCTTTCCAGCGACTTGATGGTGCGCGTGACCGCGCCTTCGGCATAGGCCTGCGCGGAAGGCGACATGCCGCTCATCACGCTCAGGCCGGCGCCCTGCAGGGCCGATTCCGGGTAGTCGTGGCCAAGCTGGCGACGTACCAGGTCGACGTAGGCGGGGAAGCGGTTGGCCGCCACCAGCCCCGGGGTCTTGGGCACGCCCAGCGGCGCCTTCAACGCCCGCTGGTACTCGGCATCGTCGATCAGGGTCGCCTCGTGCAGTTTGCCCAGCACGAAGTTGCGACGGTCCAGCGCACGCTCGGGATTGCGCCGCGGGTCGTAGTAGGACGGCCCCTTGACCAGGCCGATCAACAGCGCGATCTGCTCGGTTTCCAGCGAGGAAAGATCGCGCCCGAACCAGAACTCGGCACCGGAGGACATGCCGTGGATCGCCTGGCTGCCGCGCTGGCCCAGATATACCTGGTTGAGGTAGGCCTCGAAGATGGTGCGCTTGTCATAGCGCGCTTCCATGATCAACGCGTACAGCACTTCGTTGAATTTGCGGGTGACGGTCTGTTCCTTGCCGATGCCGAGCAGGCCACTGCGGGCCAGCTGCTGGGTCAGGGTGGAAGCGCCCTGGCGGCTCTGCCCACCGGAGCGGACCGTCACCCAGACCGCGCGCGCGATGCCGGACAGATCGATGCCGTGATGGCGGTTGAAATCCTTGTCCTCGACCGCCTGCAGGCCAGTGACCAACAGGTCCGGGGCCTCGTTCATGCGGATCAGGCGGCGTTCTTCCTGCTTCTGCCCATACAGCGTGGCGATGCGCGCAGGATCCATGCGGGCCGCCTTCAGCGCCTTGCGGCTGTCGGCGTCGCGCAGCGAGGCGATGCTGCCGCCGGCCAGCGACAGCTCGACCCGACGCGCGGCGACCTGGCCATCGACATCGTTGTAGCCGCGGCTGGAAATGACGAAGCGCCCGCCCTGCACCGCATAGGTTGCCGGCTCCTTGCCCTGGCCATCATCGCGATAGGCCGAGGCGGCCAGTTCGGTCTTCAGGGTCGCCGCATCCATCGCCTTGCCGGGCATCAGCACCAGCGGCCGTGCATAGACGCGCGTCGGGATCTGCCAGCGCAGTTCACCGAAACGTTGCGTCACCTGTTGGTTCAGGTACAGCGTATAGGGGATCAGGAAACCCAATCCCAACGCGACCGCCGCCATGCTCCAGGTGATCAGCCGTCGGCGCCAGAGCGGACCGGTGTCCTGCTGGTCGTCGTCGAAATCGTCGATATCGTCTGAATCGTAGCGTCGGGGCACGGGAATGCGACAATGTAGGGTCTGGCGAGTCTACCCCAGCCGCTGCGGCAGGCGAATTCTCCCGGCCCCCCTGCTTAAGCTGGAGTTGCACCCGGATGGCGATGTCCCTGGCCGAAATCCGCTACCTGATCAATCGCCTGACCGGGCTGGCCCGCCGCAGCCTGGCCAGCCTGCGCACCCGCGGCTGGCGGGCCACCTGGCAGCGGATCCGCGTGCACAGCCAGCGCGCCGTCCCAGCACCGCGCAAACCCCTGTACCTGCCACCGGCACAGCCGTTCGCTCCCTTCGCGGTGCCGACCAGCGATACGCCGGACGTCAGCATCGTCATTCCGGTCTACAACCACGTCGACCATACCCTGGCCTGCCTGCGCGCCCTGGCCGCGCACCCGCCGTCGGTGCCCTGTGAGATCCTCGTGGTGGACGACGGCAGCAGCGACGCAACGGTGCAGTGGATGCCGCAGATCAGCGGCCTGCGCTACGAAGTACGCGAGCGCAACGGCGGCTTCATCGAGGCCTGCAACGACGGCGTGTCGCGCACGCGCGGTCGCTACGTGGTGCTGCTCAACAACGATACGGTGCCGCAGCCGGGCTGGCTGGAGGCATTGCTGGACACCTTTGCGACCGTCGCCGATGCCGGCCTGGTCGGCAGCCAACTGCTGTATCCCGACGGCCGCCTGCAGGAATCGGGCGGGGTGATCTTCGGCGATGGCAGTGGCTGGAGCTACGGCCGTTTCGAAGCGGCCGATGATCCCCGCTTCGCCAGCCTGCGCGACGTCGATTACTGCTCCGGCGCCGCGCTGATGCTGCCGCGCGCACTGTGGCAACAACTGGGCGGCTTCGACACCCGCTACAAGCCCGCCTACTACGAAGACACCGACCTGGCCTTCCGCGTGCGTGCACAGGGCCTGCGCGTGCTGGTGCAGCCGGCCAGCCGGGTGATCCACGATGAAGGCACCAGCAACGGCACCGATACCGGCAGCGGCGTGAAGGCCTACCAGGTACGCAACCAAGGTGTTTTCGCAGCCAGATGGGCCGCTGAACTGGCCTCCCATCCGAAGGTCGGCGAGGTGCCCTCGCCGGCGCTGCTGCTGCGCGGCCGTCGCCAGGTGCTGATCCTCGACGAGGAAGTGCCGCGCCCGGAACGCGACTCCGGCTCGCTGCGGCAGGTCAACCTGATCCGCCTGCTGCTGCAGGGCGGCGCCCACGTGGTGTTCGTGCCCACCCGGCGCGAACACGGCGGCGTGGCGACCGAAACCCTGCAGCGGATGGGCGTGGAAGTCTGGTACACGCCCTTCCTGGACGGTGTTGCAGGCTGGCTGCGCAGCCACGGCACCCGCTTCAACGTGGTGATGATGGTGCGCCACCACGTCGCCAACGAATGCCTGCCGCTGCTCAAACGCTATGCGCCGCAGGCCCGCACCGTGTTCGACACCGTCGACCTGCACTACCTGCGCGAGCGCCGTGGTGCGGAAGTGGCGGGCGATGCCGGCCTGCTGCGCAACGCCGAGCGCACCCGCGCCAGCGAACTGGCAGTGATGGACCAGTGCGACATCACCGTACTGGTCAGCGCCGCCGAGCGCGAACAGCTGCAGGCCGATGCACCCCAGGTGCGGGTGGAACTGATCTCCAACCTGCATGAAGTTGCCGGCGTAGGCGCGCCGTTCGCGCAGCGTCACGACCTGGTGTTCGTCGGCGGCTTCCGCCATCCGCCGAACCTGGATGCGATGGAGTGGTTCATCGGCGACGTGTTCCCGCGCATCCGCGATGCGCTGCCGCAGATGCGCCTGCATTGCATCGGTGCCGGCGCACCGGACACGCTGCTTGCCCTGGCAGCCAACCAGCCGGGCGTAGTGATGCATGGCTTCGTCGAAGACATCGTTCCGTACATGGACGGTGCCCGCATCGCCATCGCGCCGCTGCGTTTCGGCGCCGGTGTCAAGGGCAAGATCAACCTGAGCATGGCCCATGGGCAGCCCGTGGTCGGCACCACCTGCGCGGTGGAAGGCATGCACCTGCGCGCCGGCCAGGATGTGCTGGTGGCCGACGATGCAGCGGGCTTTGCCGATGCGGTGGTCCGCCTGTACCAGGACCCTGTGCTCTGGCAGCAGCTGGCCGCCGCTGGCCTGGCCAACGTGGCCGAGCATTTCTCGCTGGATGCCGCCTCGGCAACCGTGCAGCGGGTGTTCTTCGACTAGTCGATGTGACCGCCTGCGTGCCGCAGGCGGTCCTCGAACGCGGCAAGCTCGGCCAGATCCGGCTGCAGCCGCCGCACCTGCTCCACGGCCGAGGCGGCAAATTCCACATCACCGCGACCCAGCCGTTCGCTGCCGATCGCCAGCCAGCGCTGTGCCAGGCGCGAACGCGCGTCGGGCAATCCTGCGGCGGTCGGCGCCAGCGTCTGCCAGGCCTGCAGGCAGGCGCCCGCAGCCTGCACCCGGTTCTGTCGCAGGTTGTCATCGAAGCAGGACCTGCTGGCCGGCAGCAGGCGCGCTGCCGCCGCCTTGACCCGGCTGTCGCGCGGCGCCAGCGCCTGCGCTTCGCGCAGCGCATCGAAGGCGCTGTGACCGGGGGGGCTGATCCACTGTCCGGCACGCTCGGCGCGGTCGATCTGGCGCAGCCGATCACGCAGCTGGCGCTCACGCTGGGCCGTGCTGATGCCCGGTTGCTGCAACGACTGGCGTGCCTGTCGCGCACGCTGCAGGCGCTGTGCCAGCTGCTGCTGTGCCGCCTGCGAGGCGCCCAGCCCCGCCGCGAGCGCAGCGTCCTTGTCGGCCGCCTCGAACTGGAAATCGTCGGCCCGCTTCTGGCTGCGTGCCAGCAACGCCTGCACGGTCTGCTCGCGCCCCCGCAATGCAGCGGGATCATCGGCGGTGACCGCCAGCACGGCCTGGAAACTGTCTGCAGCCGTCTCGAGTTGCTGCCGTTTGAGCGCACGCTGGCCCTGCTGCAGCCGCTGGTCGACGGCCTGGGCCAGTGCTTCCTGGCTGGCAGGAAGCTCGGAATGACCTGCATCGAACTGACGTGCACGCTGCAGGATCGCAGCCGCCGTGGCCAGTTCGCCGCGCGCGGCCTGGGCACGCGCCTGCTGCAGCAGGTCGCTCAATGCATCCTCGCGGCCTTCCAGCGCAGGCAGGTTGTCCGGTTGCAGCGTCAGCACACGCTGGAACAACGGCAACGCGCTGCTGTCGCCGTCGTCCAGTCGCCCCGCTGCAAAGGCATTGCGGGCCTGTGCAAGCAAGGCGCCGATACCGGCGCCGGCGCGACGACGCGCCTGCAACTGCTGCGCCACCGCATCTGCCTCGGCGCGCGGCACCTGCAGCTCACGCGCCAACGCCAGCGCCTGCGCACTGCCCTCCAGGTCGCCCGCCTGCAGCCGCTCACGCGACTGCTGCAACGCTGCCGCGCCGGTGCGGGCCAGTCCCTGCCGCGCCTGCGGGCGGTCGCCATCCAACGCCAGCACCGCCTGGTAGCGTTCGCGCGCGCCGCTGCCGTCGGCCGCAGTCAGGCGCCCGTCGGCCAGCGCGCGATCACCCTCGGCCAGCAGTTGTTCGATCTGTGGCTCATCCCAGAACCAGTCGGCCAGCGGCTTGCGCACCAGCACCAGCAGCACGAACACGGCTGCAGCAGCCAACAGCGCCCAACGCCACACCCGACGTGCATGGCGCGCCTGCAGCCACCACCAGCGGCTTTCACGGCGAACGCGATCGAGCGCCGGATGTGCGGCGCCGTGTGAGCGATGCGGGGGCTCGCGTTCCATGCGTGCAGGGTAGCCGGGGCAGCGTGAAGCTCAGCCCAGACGACGCGCCTCGCTGACGCCGGGCAACGCATCGAGCTTGCCCAGCAGATTCGACAACTGGCCGTAGTCGCTGACCTTCAGCCGCAGGCGCAGATGCGCGCGGCCGCTGTTGCGGACGTTGTCGCTGTGGATGTCCAGCACGTAGGCGTCTTCCTGTGCGATCAGGTTGGTGATGTCCTTCAGCAGCCAGCGGCGGTCGACCGCGTCGACCACCACGTCCACTTCATAGCCACCGCCGGCCTGGCCCCATTCCACCGGCAGGATCCGCTGCGGGCTGGTCGCGGCCAGCCGCGCCAGCGCGACACAGTCTGCACGATGCACCGTGACACCCCGGCTACGGGTCAGGTAGCCGACAATCGGTTCGCCTGCCACGGGCTGGCAGCAGCGCGCCAACTGCACCAGCAGGTTGCCCACGCCCTGTACGGTGAACTTGGACTTGCCCAGGTTCTCGCGGCGCGCGGTCGGCCGCGGCAATGCCGCCGTCGGCGCCGGCTGGCTGGCCGCACGCTCGGCTTCCAGCAGCGAACGGCTGACCTGGTTGGGGCCGGTATCGCCGAGGGCGACCTGTATGTACAGGTCATCGACACTGTCGGCATGGAACTTCTTCGCCGCCGCGGCCAGGTCCGAATGCTGCAGGCCCAGCCGTTTCAGTTCGCGCTCCAGCAGCTCGCGCCCTGCCTGCACGTTGCGCGCACGGTCCAGCTTGTGGAACCAGCTGCGCACCTTCTCGCGCGAGCGGTTGCTGGCCAGGAAGCCGTTGGCCGGCATCAGCCAGTCGCGGCGCGGGTCGGCCTCCTTGCCGGTCAGGATCTCGACCCGATCACCGCTGCGCAGGCGGTAGGTCAACGGCACGATGCGGCCGTTGACCTTGGCGCCACGGCAGCGGTGCCCGACCATGGTGTGCACCTGGTAGGCAAAATCCAGCGGTGTGGCACCCTGCGGCAGGTCCAGCACCTCGTCCTTCGGGGTCAGCGCATAGACCCGGTCCTCGGTCAGCTCGGCATCGAGCGCTCCGGCCAGTTCATTGCCCTGTCCGTCCTGTGCCTGCTCCAGCAGCTGCCGCATCCAGGTGATCTTGCGATCGAACGACTTCTCCGCGCCCTTGCCGCCTTCCTTGTACTTCCAGTGCGCGGCCACGCCCAGCTCGGCCTGCGCGTGCATGTCGTGGGTGCGGATCTGCACTTCGATGGTGCGCCCTTCGGGGCCCACCACCGCCGTGTGCAGCGAGCGGTAATCATTGGCCTTGGGCCGGGCGATGTAATCGTCGAACTCACTCGGCACCGGCGCCCACAGCGCATGCACCACACCGAGTGCGGCGTAGCAGGCGGCCACGTCGTCAACCATCACCCGTACCGCACGGATGTCATACAGCTGGTCGAAGGCCAGGCGCTTTTTCTGCATCTTCCGCCAGATGCTGTAGATGTGCTTGGGCCGGCCACTGACTTCGGCGCGGATGCCCTGCACACCCAGTTCGCGCGACAGCACCTTCTTCACGTTCTCGACGTAGCGCTCGCGGGCGATGCGCGTTTCGTCGACCTCGCGCGCGATGCGCCGGTAGGTGTCCGGCTCCAGGTGGCGGAACGCCAGGTCTTCCAGTTCCCATTTCAACTGCCAGATGCCCAGCCGGTTGGCCAGCGGCGCATGGATGTCGCGGGTCAACTGGGCCAGCGCGCGGCGCTGTTCCTCATCGAGCTTGTCGGCCGCGCGCATGCGCGCCAGCTGCCGGGCCAGCAGGATCGGCACCACCCGCAGGTCGCGGATGATGGCCAGCAGCAACCGGCGCAGGCCTTCGCTGTTGCGGCCCGCCTCGCGACCGGCGTGCAGGGCCCACACCGGGTCGGCTGCGTCCTGGCCGTCGAGCAGGCCGATCACCGCCGCCTTGTGGCTGCCCAACGGCAGTGTGTCGAGGTGGACGCGCAGGCCCGGCAGATCGAACAGCAGGGCCGCCACCACGGCGCCCTCGTCTGCCGAGAGCATCGCCAGCGCGTCCAGGGTATCGCCCAGCACCGACCAGCTGGCACGCATCTGCGGGTCGCAGTCCGGCGATTCCCAATGCCCGCGCAGGGCCTGGCGCAGCGGAGCAGGCAGCACGGCTGCCGAGGGACGGTTCAACAAGGCATCCAGGCCGGGGACGGAAGCGCGGTTCACAGCATCGAGCAGGCAAGACAGAAGCCCCTACACTAGCGCCGCAGCCGTTCAGGAACAATCGCCGCGGCCACCATCGCCGGGAATGTGGACATGCCGCTACACTCGCCGACATCCACGGGAGAGTTCCGCCATGCCTTCGATCACCCTGCCTTTCCGCCCGCGCCTGCTGGCCTGTGCCGCCCTGCTGCTGTCCCTGTCGGCACCCGCGCTGGCCCAGCGCGTGGTGCAGGGTGACCTGCAGCAGCAGATGTCAGCGGCCGAATTCAAGGCCGCCGGCCTGGACAAGCTCAATGCCGCCGAGCTGGCCACGCTGAACCGCTGGCTGCAGGGCAAGGTTGAAGCCGCCACCACCGAAGCCGTCGCTGCGGTACGCGAAGAAGCGCGCGAGGAAGGCCGCCAGGAAGTGATCGTGAAGAACCGCGGCTTCTTCGACTTCGGCAGCAACGAGCCGATCAGCGGCGTGCTGCAGGGCGAGTTCCGCGGTTTCGGCAAGGGCCGGATCTACGTGCTGGACAATGGCCAGCAGTGGGAACAGACCGATACCACCTCGGTGTCCGGCGTGCGCAAGCAATCGCCGAAGGTCAGCATCAGCCCCGGGGTGATGGGCGTGTGGTACCTGAAGGTCGAAGGCGTGAACACCCAGCCCAAGGTGCGTCGCACCAAGTAACGGCACCATCGGCCGCTACCGCCGGGACCCGCAGCAGATCCACGCCACGCGTGGATGGCATTCCGCTTGACCCCACCGGCGAGCACCCGGCGGGGTCGGGCCAAGGGTTACGAGGCCTGGCGCAGTGCGGTCACCCGCTGCGCCAGCTTCTTCGCCGAGACGCCGGTGCGTGCGCCCAGTTCCTGCGCGAACAACGACACCCTCAGTTCTTCCAGGTCCCAGCGCAGTGCCTGCCACTGCGGCCGCTCGCGCAGGCCCTGCTGCTCGCCCACCTGCAACGCCTCCAGGAACGGATGCAGTTCCAGCATGCGCGCCTGGTCACGCGGCGGATCGCGCTTGGCACGTTCGGTGCGCAGGATCATCGCTTTCAGGTAGCGCGGGTACTGCGCCAGGGCGTCAGCCGGCGTGTCGCGCAGGAAACCCGGATGGATCAGCCCAACCAGCTGCGCTTCCATGTCATCCAGATTGCCGCGCGCCCAGCCCATCAACGGTGCCTCCAGCATCGGCTTCAACTCGGCCACCAGGGCAAGGATCGACTCGGCCAGCTTCAACCGCTGCATGGCTTCGCCGAACAGCATTTTTGCCGCATGTTCACGACGCTGCTCGAACGCCGCCACATCGCGGATATCGCCCAGACCATCAGCCAGCACGGCATTCAGCGCCGCATCGACCAGATCGCCACGCAGGCGTTCCTGGGTTTCGATCGAGGCGTACAACAGTCCGGTTTTCGGCGCGACCGGCAACTGCTTGCGTGCCTGCTTGATCTTCTCGCCCAGGCCGATCTCCAGCAGCCGGCGCACGCCGAGCGGGTGCAATTCCTCGGCCTGTTGGCGATCGGCGTAGATACGCAGTGCGACGCTGTCCCCTTCATCCTTCAGCGCGGGATAGGCCGGCACGCCGGCTTCACCCGGTACCTGCAGCGGAATCGGTGTGGCCGGGAAGGTGCGCAGGCCATCGGCCGCCATCTCGCGCCCGGCACGTGCGGCGAATGCATCGCCGGCACGGCCGCCGAACTTCGCACGCAGCGCATCCAGGTCGCGCGACGTCGCCAGCACCTTGCCCTGCTCGTCGCGCAGGCGCAGGTTCATGTGCAGGTGCGGCTCGATTGAACCGGGCTCGAAATCGATCGCAGCCACACTTGCCCCGGTTGCCCGTGACAGGAAGCGCGCCAGCTCACCGGTGATCGCGTCGGCGCTGGGCTGCGGGAAAGCCTCGTAGAACGCACGCGCGAAATCCGGCGCCGGCACGTAGTTGCGCCGCATGGCCTTGGGCAGGCTGCGGATCAACGCCGCCGCCTTGTCGGCAACGAAACCGGGCGCGAGCCATCCCAACTGCACTGCATCCAGTGCATTGAGCAGGTGCAGCGGAACGTCCAGGGTCACACCGTCATCCTCGGCCCCGGGCTCGAAGCGGTAGTGCAACGGCAGCCGCGCCTGGCCCAGGGCCAGGTACTTCGGGTAGCGCTCCTGCTCGCTGCCTTCGCCCGGCAACAGGTCTACCAGAGCCCAATGCAGGGTCTTGCGCTGTTCCGGCGGCAACGTCTTCCACCACGCATCCAGTCCGGACGCGGAGTGGATCTGCGGCGGCACCCGGTCCAGGTACCAGCGTGCCTGCCAGTCTTCGTCGGCGACGATGCCGGCGCGGCGCAGCTTGGCTTCTTCCTCGCGCGCCTGCTCCAGCACCTTCTGGTTGTCGGCCACGAAGCTGGCACGGGTGTTGATCTCGCCAGTCACCAACGCCTGCCGAACGAAGATATCGTGCGCTTCGCCCGGGTTGATGCGGCCATAGTGCACCGGCTTCTTCGGTGCCAGCACCAGCCCGAACAGGCTGATCTGCTCGGAGGCCAGCACCTGGCCCTGCGCACGCGACCAGTGCGGATCGAAGTGCTTGCGCAGCAGCAGGTGCGGCAGTTCGGCGATCACCCAGTCCGGCTCGATCGCCGCCAGGGTCATGCCCCATACCTTCTGCGTATCCAGCAGGTTGGCCGCCAGCAGCCACGGCGGCGGCCGCTTGGACAGCGTCGAGCCGGGGAACGGCAGGAAACGGCGTTGGCGCGGCGCCTGGAAATCGCCCTTCTCGCTGCGATGGCCGATCTGCGTGGGCAGGCCCGCCACCAGCGCCCGATGCAGGGTCTGGTAGGCAGTGGCGCGCGCGCGCTCGCTGTAGCCGCCGCCCTCCGGAGCCTGATCCTTCTGTGCGCGCGCAGCAACCGGTGCCGGCGTTGCTTCGGACTTGCCTTCACGGGCCAGGCGCGCGGCACGGTGCAGCTGGCCACGGGTCGCCTTTACCGCAGTGGCATCGTCGCGTGCGGCTGGCGGGGCACTGCTGCCAGCCAGCAGCGGCGCCATCGACGCCTCGTTGCCCTCTTCCTTCCAGCCCAGTTCCTCGCACAGCAGGCGCAGCTGTCGATGCAGTTCGCGCCATTCACGCATGCGCAGGAAACCAAGGAAATGACGGCCGCACCAATCGCGCAGCTTGGACTGGGTCAGGTCTTCATGGGCCTGCCGGTAGGCATCCCACAGGCGCAGCACGCCGACAAATTCAGAGCGGCCGTCAGCAAACTGCGCATGTGCGTTGTCGGCCGCACCACGCGCTTCGGGCGGTCGCTCGCGCGGATCCTGGATGCCCAGGAACGAGGCGATCACCAGCATCGGCCGCAGGCAACCGGCCGCCTGTGCGGCAACCAGCATGCGTGCCAGCTTCACGTCCACCGGCAGGCGCGCCATCTGCTTGCCGATCGCGGTCAGATGGCGCTCGCTGTCGATCGCCCCCAGCTCGGTCAGATGCTGCCAACCATCAGCGACGGCCCGCTCATCCGGTGCCTCAAGGAACGGGAAGTCCTCGATGCGGCCCAGGCCCAGCTGCAGCATGCGCAGGATCACCCCGGCCAGGCTGGAGCGACGGATTTCCGGATCGGTGAACTCCGGCCGTGCCTGGAAATCGGCCTCGGCATAAAGGCGATAGCAGATGCCCTCGGCCACACGGCCACAGCGGCCCTTGCGCTGGTTGGCGCTGGCCTGCGAGATCGGCTCGATGTGCAGGCGGTCAAGCTTGTTGCGCGGGCTGTAACGCTTGACGCGAGCGAAACCGGGGTCGACCACATAGCGGATGCGCGGCACCGTCAGCGAGGTCTCGGCCACGTTGGTGGCCAGCACGATGCGCCGGTTCGGGCCAGGGTTGAACACCCGGTCCTGGTCCTGGTTGGACAGCCGTGCGTACAGCGGCAGCACTTCGGTATTGCGGTACTTGCGCCGCTCCAGCGACTGGTGCGCATCGCGGATCTCGCGCTCGCCCGGCAGGAAGATCAGTACGTCACCACGCGAATCCAGGCGGGTGATTTCGTCGATGGCCGAGACGATCGCATCGTTGACCGTGCGCTCGCCCTGCTCTTCACCCTCGCCCTCCAGCGCGCGATAGCGCACCTCCACCGGATAGGTACGGCCTTCGACGCTGATCACCGGTGCATTGTCGAAATGCTGGGCGAAACGCTCGGTGTCGATGGTCGCCGACGTGACGATCAGCTTCAGGTCCGGGCGCTTGCGCAGCAGCTGCTTGAGATAGCCCAGCAGGAAGTCGATGTTGAGGCTGCGTTCGTGCGCTTCGTCGACGATGATCGTGTCGTAGTTCGACAGCCAGCGATCACTGGCGATTTCGGCCAGCAGGATGCCGTCGGTCATGAACTTGATGCGGGTGTCTTCGCCGACCTTGTCATTGAAGCGCACCTGGTAGCCCACCAGCTGGCCCAGCTCGCTGTGCAGTTCCTGCGCGACGCGACTGGCCACCGCACGCGCGGCGATCCGTCGCGGCTGCGTGCAGCCGATCATGCCCGCCTGGCCACGGCCGGCGGCCAGGCACAGTTTCGGCAGCTGCGTGGTCTTGCCCGAACCGGTTTCGCCGGCGATCACCACCACCTGGTGGTCACGGATCAGCTGGGTAATGGTCTCGGCTTCACGCGCAATCGGCAGCTGAGGGTCCAGAGTAATGGCCGGCTGTTGTTGCGCCCGCGCCTGCCGGCGCTGCACCGAAACCTGCAAGGCCTGCTCGAAACTGGCGGCCAGCGCCGCATCCTGTGGCTTGGCCTGGCAACGCGAGAGCATTCCCAGCAATCGTCCACGGTCGCGGCTCATGGCGCCGTCGATGGCGGCACGCTGTTGGCGCTGGCGGGACTGCGGCATTTTGTCGATAGCGTTCATCAATCGGTTCGTTTAAAACTTTGAATGCGACCAGTCATCAAGACTGATTTATTGTGAAGGCCAACGATTCCACAAGGAGGAACCCCATGGCGAAGACCAAGAGCACGACCAAGCCCAAGACCGGCAAGCAGAAGCTTGCGGCTTCCGCGCCGTCGGCCCCCAACATCGATATCGGGATCACCCAGGGCGACCGCAAGAAGATCGCCGACGGTTTGGCGCGGTTCCAGGCCGATGCGTTCACGCTCTATCTGAAGACCCACAACTTCCATTGGAATGTCACCGGGTCGATGTTCAACTCGCTGCACACCATGTTCGAGACGCAGTACACCGAGCAGTGGGCGGCACTTGACGATGTGGCCGAGCGCATCCGCGCACTGGGCTTCAATGCCCCGGGCTCCTACCGGGAATTTGCTGCGCTGACCTCGATCGTCGAGGAGCCGGGCCTGACCGACAGTGCGGACTGGCGTGAAATGGTACGCCAGTTGGTGGTCGCCAACGAAGCGGTATGCCGTACGGCACGTGAAGTGCTGGATGTGGCCTCCAAGGGCGACGATGCCCCGACCGAGGATCTGATGACCCAGCGCCTGCAGACCCACGAGAAGTACGCCTGGATGCTGCGTTCGCTGCTGCAGTAAGGGTTGGGGGGTACGGCAGGGCTGCGCCCTGCACCCGCAGAGGCAACGGCAACGGCAACGGCCGAAGCAAAAGCTGGTTTCCTGTGGGTTGGCGGGGTGGGTCCGGTTGCGGGAGACGCCGTAAACCCGTCCTTGGGGGCTTGGCAGCCGCATCCATGCGGCTGACACTCCCGCAACCGGACCCACCCCGCCCTTGACAGACCTTTGCGATCTGGCAGCAAAGCCGCTGGGGTCAGATCCGTTTTCCTGCGGAAAACGGATCTGACCCCATTTTGATTGTCGATATCTGACAGATTTGATCCACGCATGGCGTGGATGGACCCACCGTCATCGGGAAACTGTCGAAGGCGGGGCGGTGTCGGATTGCGGGGTGTCCGCGGCATGGATGCCGCGGCCAAGCCTACAGGGACGTACTTGCGGCGTCCCCGCAATCCGACACCGCCCCGCCAAACCACGGATCACCCCAGAGCCAGCTGTTGCCTTTGACGTTGACGTTGCTCTGGCTCGTAGCAGGTGCAGGGCGCAGCCCTGCCGACTCCCCCGCCGGGGTAAACTAGCCGGATGGCTTCCCGTCCCGCGCACGACCTGCTCCGCCGCGTCTTTGGTTACGACGATTTCCGTGGTCCGCAGCAGGACATCGTGGAGCATGTGGCTGCCGGTCACGATGCCCTGGTGTTGATGCCCACCGGTGGCGGCAAGTCACTGTGCTACCAGGTGCCCGCCCTGCTGCGCGACGGCTGCGGCATCGTCATCTCGCCGCTGATTGCCTTGATGCAGGACCAGGTCGAAGCCCTGCGTCAGCTCGGCGTGCGCGCCGAATTCCTGAACTCGACCCTGGACGCCGAAACCGCCGCCCGGGTCGAACGCGAACTGCTCGCCGGTGAGCTCGACATGCTCTATGTCGCCCCCGAGCGCCTGCTGACCGG
>RCUO01000674.1_pt1 | contig 15989 bp, 13 predicted proteins | sample 2166161 | NCBI WGS metagenome assembly RCUO01 (sample SAMN09932617, study PRJNA488358) | compost metagenome | feature: garden; material: soil; isolation source: compost soil in cyclohexanecarbonitrile-enriched culture | place: Germany: Experimental Botanical Garden Goettingen | collected 2016-01-27 | reverse complement strand
TGCCGCACTTCATCAGCCTGTCCAAGCGCGAGGCCGACATCGTCATCGCCCTGGAACGTCCGGAGCATGGCCCGTACGTCTGCTGCAAACTGTGCGACTACCGGTTGCAGCTGTACGCGACCCAGGATTATCTCGATAACCACCCGGCCATCCACCGCCCGACAGACCTGGCGAAACATTCGTTTATCAGTTACGTCGACGACCTGGCGTTCAGCTCGGAGCTGTTGTACCTGGCCAATGTACTGCCAGGCGCCAGCGCCAACCTGCGCAGCACCAGTGTGATCGCGCAGTTCGTGGCGGCGCAGCAAGGGCGCTCACTGGCGATCCTGCCGTGCTTCCTCGCCACTCAAGACCCGCGCCTGCTGCCGGTGTTGCCGCAGGAAATCAACATCACCCGACAGTTCTGGATGTACTGCCGAGAGGACCTGAGGAAGCTCAAGCGGATCACCCTGTTGTGGGATTACATCCGCCAGGTCACCGAGCAGAATCACGGCCTGCTGATGGGCGAAAGCCGGGAGATGTTGTTCGCCGACACATAGTTCTTCAAGGAGTCAGGTAACGGCATCGTAACGAGGCCAGCAGGCCTTTTCCAATAGTTTGTAACAGCTGTTGGTACGCAACTTGTAACACCTCGACACCGACGTTTATAGACGAACAGGCACGCGACAATGACCACGCGAGGTTACCCGCGTAGAGATGCTGAAGCACCAATGCACCTTGCTGTGTGCTGAATTGGAAACGACTCGCCAAGACTTGCGGAACGCCCACAAGAACATCGCCAAGCTGTTTGTTATGCACCGATTGGCGGCGTTGAAGGTTGCACACGAGCGGTTGAAGTGGGCTCTGAGTGATACGTATAGCCGCGACAGGGAGCGGGAAACGTAACGGATGGGATATGCATACAGGGATCACGCCGAAGGGAAGACGTAGCTCCAAGCCAATCGGATGGTGTGATGGTTGGCAGCCAAGGCGCCCGTTAACATGCCAGTTAGCTTAGAAGGAATTGAACGAAAGACGGCAATGTGATATCAAGCGAATATGTGTTTTCTACCTAATAACTCACGAATTCGTGATCTAACGATGCCTTCGAAGTGCCGTCAATACAAATGACCTCCACGGCAGCTAAAATTCAATAAGGAAGAATATATGGGCTTTACGATGTATCAGCCTAAAAATGGAAAACCAAAAGTGCTGATCAATGCCCGAACATTGAGAGATACACCAGATGAAAACATTGCGAAAGAGATAAATAGATTAGTTAACCTGTGCGGCAAAAAGCGGCTTGGCAAAAATCTGGACGAATTGTTGAGTCATGAAAAGGTACGCAGTCAAATACCGAGCTTCTTTCGCGAACTGGAAGATATCACGAGAGCGACAACATTTGAAACCAATAGTGTCGAAAGATGCATTGAACTATTAAGAGCATTGATTGTAGCTCAAGCAGACAAGATAAATAGGTTTATCCTTGCTCGCGACGCATTCGAGAGAGCTATAATTTTAAATGAACTCTCTTTAGCAAAGTCGATAATCGACGAAATGCACTCAGAGCTGGGCGAGTCCATATGGTGGGTTAAGTCCAAACTCATACTATTATTCTTAATCGGCAATGCTGATGAGATGCAAGAATTTTGCGATGAGATCCAGGATAGAACAGGGAATACTGCATCAGCGTACTACTTTAGTTCGCTAATCTGGACCACACAATCAAGCGCACCATATTACAACTTACAAAAATTTATCTCAAAAGCCGTTGATGAGTTTCGCACTGCAAAACAGCACGGTAACGCTTGGTTGCTGGAGGCGCTCTTCTTCCCAAAAATGCTGGATGAGGGAGATGGCCCCCTCCAAGTAGATCTGCTGCAAATTTTTCCGGCAATAGATCAGTACACAGTAATTATTGACTATATCTATTATGCCTTAGGTGTAGAGAAGCAAGATCCTAGCTATGCGAGATTTCTTAACACTGTAGTTGATAATATCCGCGGATCGATTCATGATCCTCAGCTTGAAAGCTTCACTGCATGCATGGTACTTAAAGATAAAAAACTTAGTTCAGAGATAGGTAAGAGAATCCTAGAATCCTATGAGGCAGGAAAATATGTAAACTGCCTTAGTGAATATACCGAAAGACTGCGGGATCTCGATTCTCCGATCATGTATCTTAACATTATCGCAAAATCGCAACTGTATCTTGGCGATGATTCAAAACTGGGCTACCCATTTCTTGATAAAATTCTAAAATGCCTCAAAGAGATCTATTCGCTATCTTCGCGAGCTTCACGTGCTAGAGATGAAATCATCGATAGTATTGTAAGATTTCACGGCACAGGTTTGGCTATTGAGTTACAAGCACTTCTGGCTGTTGCCACCCCTCAGGTTTACGATGACACCAAACTAATCGGCATGGTGGCTTTAAGTATTTGCAGGGGTAAAGGTGGGTTACCTTTGCACCTGAGCCTGTTAGAGCAAGGTAAAAAAACTTACTCTTCCAGTTACAAGTTTTCAACAAACGACGTGATAGAAAGCCGCATCATCAGATGTAGTGGCGTAGATGAAGAAATAGACTTAAGCAAAGTAGATTTCAAAAATGCGTCAGAGGTATTACTAAAAGACGAGATCGAGTTCAAAGCTAGGATACTCTGGCATCGGAATGAATTGGAAACTCTGGTGAGTGTGGCTGCAAATTATTTAGTTGAGAACCGGGAAAGCTATCTCTGCTTACCGATGGAGGGAATGGTAAATTACATTGAAAAAAACTTTATTTGCACGCTAGACGCCATAATTGTTTGTCACTTCTATGCCAAGTGCGTAAGCGAGGATAGGCGAGCATCATTAAATGAACTTTTTGAAGAATTCATTTTCTCTAGCGGCCGTGACAAGCCAAGCGATATGCTTGAAGTTTTTAGTGATATATCCCTGCCTAAGCATTTACTGTTTTTCCAACATATCTGCACTTTTGAAAACTTAGATTTTTTGTCGGTCTTTCAAAACAGTGACGAATTGCGAGCCGAACGAATAAAAATTATCGAGGTCCTTTATAATAGCAAGCTAATCCCACGCGACCGCTACTTTGAGGAACTTGAATTAATCGTCCGCCAGGTGGTAATGGACTCCGCCACCAGTAGCTTTTCACGCAGCAAGATATATGTGGATCAAAGCGCTATTAAAAGGAAAGTCATTCCGGAAGTTTCTTCACTACTTGAACTTTTTCGCGCCTCAAAGGATAACGCGGAAGACTCGGAAGGCGAACATGCCCTAATAATCCTCAATGAAACAACTCTTACCGAAAACATTGGCAGTGCGATGCTGCCCGGCCGTCGCAATTCGTTACTCGTTAAGATTCTCGACCTTGTTCGGAACTCCTTTCTATTTGATGAGACGTTTGGCTTAGATTCCAATCTTTCAGCTGAGATTAGGCATGGTATTTTCTCAAACTTTATTCGATCCGAAGTTGATTCCAAGAAGCTATTAACTGAGAAGACCAGCTCTGGCGCTTATGAGCAAAACAAGTACTGGCGACAGATGTATTCTGGCATCTTGACGCCAAGCTTCTTGAGTGTAATTGATGGAGAGCTTGCTAAATTTTGCGAAGGCTTCAACTCACTCGTGTCTGAAGCCGAACGGTGGATGAAAATTTCATTGGCACTTGAGGAAGGTGAAGCTGCATTCAGATATGTCACCCCTCTTGAAGAATTTTCAGACCTACGCGAAAGAGCTTCGCAAATTAAAGATGCTGATCAGCTTGTTGATATTATATTGGATTGGCTCTGGTCTCATACGGAAGATAATCTAGAGGTCATGAAGGAGCGTATAAACGATGGATTTAAAATCAGAGTAGATACGTTGTTTGATGATCTGGCTGATCGCCTTAATGCCATCAAGGGGGAAGCAGAACTGAAGGAGTTGATCGGCAATATCTTCGCTGCCAAAAATAATACCCGCGAAATTATTCGTGAGATATCAGAATGGTTTTCAAGAAGCGAGAGGAAGACATTTGACTCTCAAGAACTAGGTCAACTGATCGCAATTTCGATCAGCTGCTTTGAAAAAATCAAGGGATGCAGCTTCGATGTTGTGCAGAATATTGATGCGGATGTACGTGGATATTATGTATCCGGGCAGTACGTTAACTCAATGATATTGGCCATGATTAATCTTCTTACGAATTGTACTCGACATAGCGGCCTTGGCGAAGATGTTGTGATCAGCATCTCAGTGCGGGGACGAGACAAGGGGTTTGTGATGGAAATCTACAATGAGATTAGCGATTCGCGTGATGCTGAAATCACGCAAGAGTTCATTGATAGTAAAAATGCCCTTCTCTCCTCGAAAGATGCCTTAGAGCTACTTCGCTTAGAAGGAGGTACTGGCTTAGTTAAAGCCTTCCACCACCTTAAGTCTGCCAGTAATGGTTTTGATTTACGAGTTCGAAAGGGTGACAAGATTTTTACATCTGAGGTGACATATGACCCTATCAATCTTACTAGTTGAAGATAATGAATACAAACGCCAAAAAATAATGGCTAACATTAAAGAGTTTTCTTCCACTGCCATAGTTGACGAGGCATATTCATTTACTTCCGGATCTAAAAAAGTACTTGAGAATTTCTACAGCCTAGTGGTCCTTGATATTGGACTGCCGACTTACGACCGAACTGGCACCGAATCCGGCGGGCGGAATCGTATGTTTGGCGGTCGAGAAATTGCCAGGAAACTACTGCGTAGACAGAGCGATGTCGACATATTGTTCATCACTCAATATGATGCATTCAGTGAAGGCGGTGTTTCTTTAAGTTTCACAGAGCTACATAAACTATTAATGGCTGAATGCGGTAAAAACTTTGTCGACCTTATTTACTACGATGGCTCTAAAACCATTTGGAAAGATAAGTTAGTTACGGCTTTAAAACGGGCTGAAAAAAAGCTATGAAAGTACTCTTGGTTGATGATGATGCCGTTCGAAGCGATCAGATTGCTAATTGGCTTTATGATATTGGATTTTCAAAAGAAAGCGTAATGACATCCTCATGCGTGAATGATGCACGAGTTAAAATTTCCCGCAATTATTTTGACGTATTACTGTTAGATGTGGTTCTTCCAAAACGACCGGGTGACAAACCTGCTTGGTCTCATGGTATATGGTTACTTGATTACATAAGCAAATCGGCAACAGTGCGTAAGCCAGAAAAAATAGTGGGCATTACAGCCTATTCTGACGATATCGCATCCTTCAAAACCGAATTCGAAAAACATTGTTTAGTAGTTATCGAGATAAAAAGAAATAGTTTTGAGTGGCAGGAAAAACTTGGCGGCGTACTGAACTACACCAAATCCTCCAAGTTTGCAAGACGCGAAGAGTCCAAAGATGTTTGCGTGGTCACTGTGCACGGGATAAGAACCTTTGGGCACTGGCAGTCTAGGCTAGAGTCAGTGGTTCGGGATCGAGCGGCATTTGTGGAGTTCAAAAGTTATAAGTATGGATACTTTACTGTTTTCTCATTTCTCATTCCGTACTTTCAAAGAAAACAGGTTTCCAAGCTCACCTTTCACCTTAAGCAGTTGTTCTTAGAATGCGAACAAAAGAAGTTAGTTATCTTTTGTCACAGCTTCGGCACTTATTTGGTAGCACATGCCTTGAAGCAGCTTTCCAAAGAGAAAGTTTACCCCCAAATTGACAAACTCGTTTTAAGTGGCAGCGTGCTGAAAGCTGATTTCGATTGGGCGTTTGCGAAGAAGTTCCCTGGAATGAAGGTCGTCAACGATTGTGGAACAAACGATTATGTACTATGGCTGAGTGAGGCCTTCATTCCAAAGACTGGAATGGCTGGTAAAACTGGATTCTATGGGTTTCATTCGGATGCGTTCATAAATCGCTTTTTTAAAGGTGGCCATGACCTTTACTTTAAAGGAGATAAATTTATGGAGGATAATTGGCTTCCCCTTATATCAGGCGAGGAGGAGATCATTGCATATGATGAAAGAGGTGAATCCAATTTGCTTCACATGATTGCCGAGAAAACATTTTCATGCATTGGCAAGGGGCTGCCGATGAGTTTGATCTTCGTGTGTTTTGCATTGGTTTGGTTTTCTTTTTGAGCGAAATATAATTATTGATGATCATTTGATTTGGGGGTGAGCTGCTACGGCGCTACTGGGTCGGAGGGATCTGCTCAAGACCTACGAATGGCGTAGCCGCATAATCGCATCTGTAACAGCTTGCGCATTGGCATCTAATGTTTTCATGGCCGCCGTAGCGTTAGCCGCAACACTCCCCACTCCGTTCTCAGAGAGCCACTTGGTCACCTCTTCAATGGCCGCACATATGGCGTGCTGGTTATGCAGGAGCAATGTCAGGGCGTCCGCTGTGGCGATGTTGGCTTCTGAATTATTTGGCATGGCTATCGTCCTTGAGTGATGTTGCGGGAAGACTAGATCATCTCGCCGCTGGCCGGGCCGGGCCGGGCGACATTTCGACTTCCAGTGATGCGGATGGCATAGTGGCATCATTTCGCCACATCACGGATGCCACAACCAATGCGAAAATCACTCCTCTTGCTTAGCGCTTTACTTTTAACTGCCTGCACCACTATGTCGATTGATGAGATGCGAGAACAGCTTCCGGCGAAGACCTATACCAGTGAGCGTGCACCTGATGACTTCACTGAGTGCGTGGTGGGAGTGTTCAATAGCAATGCGCGTGGATTTGAAATGATCCGATTCGATGGTGCTAAGAGCTTCCGCCAAGGCAATCGAACAACCATCACTGCGGAGACGGGCTTTCCGATGTACATCCTGGACGTCATATCTATCGGTGGGGGTGGGACTGGCTCTCTTATCCAGGAACGAAATTTGGACAAGATGCCTATTGGCTACCTCAAGCGGTTCCAAGGCTTGACCAAAACCTGCTTGTTGTAGAGCAGTTGCCCGAGTTTTACAGACTGGCGAAGCGGGGCAGTTTTTTCAATTCGGCGATCCCCTAAATTTTCAAAATGGCGCACTGGTGAGGCCGGAATATACGGCGCGTTTGATGGCGGGAATATACGGGGGGGGATCTGGAGAATGCAGAAACTCTGCACTATGGAGAGGGCTCCTTGATGGCATGCCGTCTCATGAGAGGCTACAGGTACCCTAAATCGCGGAATATACAGGGGGTGGACACAGGCCGCAGTCTTAAGGCGGTCTAGGCTGTGTTGCAGAGCGCCCTAGAACACAAACTCATGGTACATAGCGGCTACTTCTGCCCGTGTGATGCCGATGTACGCCATTGTCACCGCTGGGCTGGAGTGGTTCAGCGTCTTGCAGATCATCTCGATTGAAACCCCGCCGCTGTACATCAGCCAGCCACGAGTCTTCCGCATTGAGTGCGTACCTAGTTGAAGGCTCATCTCGTCACCTACAGCCTTGAATGCGGCTGCTACTGCAACGCGGCTGACAGCCTTTCCCTTCGCCCGGTTGCTATCCACCTCAAACAGAAACGAATGCGTTGGGTGTGCAGTCCTGCGGCGCCCTATGATGGCCTTGGCGGCGCTGTTCAGTTCAATGCTACGGGTCTTGCCGGTCTTGCTCTCCTTGATTGTCAGGTTGTCGCCTTTCACATCGTCGAAGGTCAGGCTGAGCAAGTCACTGATACGGAGTGCAGTGTTGACACCGAATCGCCAGATGTCCGCATACAGGGGATTGCCCTTGGCGTTGAGTGAAAGCTTGCGGGAGATTGTCTCTGCTTCGCCTGCTGTCTTCACTGCTTCTACGATGTTCATCTACTTTACACTCCGTGTGATATTGCCTTGATGTGTAAATTAGAACATAGGTCGCTAGGCTATAGCAATGGTTTTAAAGGGCTGGCTACTTTACACAATTGTATTGTGTCAATTAGGGGTGGGGCTCTGGGGTGAGACCGCTAAGGGTATGTACATTCTGCATACCCTTGGCGGCGGCCCAATCCAGAGTTGGCTTGTGGGGGTGTGATTTAACTTCCGCCATTGGCGGGGGTTGAATTACGGATCCTGAGCGGTTTGCTCACATTTACTGCGTGAGAGGTCAATCCAAAAGTGGATTGAGCGAAAAGTTGCACGAAAAGGGATTTGGCTTGAGCCCTGTAGCGGTATCGCCCCGTAAATAGGGGACTTGGCGGGGTTAAGGGGTGTGATGGTGATCGGAGAGAAGGGATATGAGGATGCGGGGGATTAAATGTGGGATTAGATGCGGGATAGTTGTTTGAAGGGTGTCCTCACTTTTGAGGACTCCGCCTGTGAGGGAAAGCTCTCCCCTTCTTCACGCTATCTGTGGTGGCTAGATACGCGTAAAGACTGTGTTGAATTCAAATTTGCCATACCTAGACAAAACATCGGGCTTCGCGAAATACAAACGTCCCTTAGAGGTTAGGTCGACGGGATCGCTTTTGAGTCTCTTCAGCTGTACGAGCCCACTTCGTTTTAGAACGTCTAACACTGTTTCCACAGTCATCAACGGTATGTCCGAGACTGATGCGATAACGGCGGGGGTTGGCCCCACTCCAGTAGACTTGCTGTCGTAGATTTTCCTTACCCAGAACAGCACTCGCTCATCACTAGAGTCCAACTCAGGCAGCGGAGGATTCTTTAGTGCATCCAACTCTATCGCGAGATATGCCAAGCGTGACCGCTGGTATAGCAGGTAAGCAATTGCGATCGAGGCTGCTGCTAACGCTGCCAGCATCGTCCAGGCAGGAAGCACCACCTCAGTGGAAAGCCAGCCCGTAAGCTTATGGTAAGTACTGACGGGCAAACCATCTGGACTTGTAAAAACATCTTGCCCAAAAAGCTCGAGGATAGAGTTGATCGCACCCGCAAAAGTGCCGATTGTGGTAATGACCGCGACAACTCCAATGAGGCCAGCAATCACTGGGTTACGCTTCAATTGTTCTTTCCAATCCATGCTGCCGCTCCTGTCCATACGCTCCCCTGCGGGCTTAGGAATCTTAGCAGCAAGCCGCCACCGCTACTCAGCTAATGGCAGAGTTACATTCCCTTGCAATAGGTACGGCTCAACCTCCAAGGGCGGGAACTCCAGATATGCCGGATAACCCTTGAAGCCCCTGCTTGTGTAGTGCGTGCCTCGGAATGTTCACATGAAGCAGGATTGATTCTTGTACTCCTAGCGTCCCTTCTCGATGGCTGCATGTAGGCCCTCCAGTCCCCCTATACGGGCTGCTTCAATCTGCTCAGCAGTGCAGATGCTTACGTCCAGCAAGGCTTGTCACGTACTCTCAAACGAGCGGTACAGGTTGACGATGTACACATCCCAATTGGAACCACAGGCTTCCCACGGCCACTGCTAGGAGTTACTACTTCTCTGGATAGCAGCAGGGGATGGCCCAAGGCTGGACCATCTCCAGTGATGCGAGCTGACATTCCGGCCCACGCAAATCGCCTATGCGGGTTTCTGTACTTCTACGGCGTACGCGATGTACTCCGGCTCAGAGTACAAACCGCGAAGCGCCGATAACGGGTTTGTACTCCGATTCAGAGTACAAGCGAACCCAACTGGGAGGATGTTCAATGCAGTTGCTGGCTTTCGATCAGGGCTGAGTAAAAATTGCACGAAAAGAGAGGCTGGCTTGATTCCGTTAGCGGCAATGCCCCGTATCTAGGGGAGGTGTCGGTAGAGAGGAGGGAGTGGGGAGTAATTTAAATGCCCATAATGGGTTGCATGTGGATAGATATTGATTAGTTATTAGGCAGGGCCAGGTACGCCCGTAGAGAGTTTTGTTGTAGGGTTATAGGTGACGTACCGTCACGCGATAATAACCTTATGCCGCTCGGCATGGTTAACATCAAGATCAAGATCAGGGTGGTGGTTGCACCCCCTATCCACCCTACTGAATAGAATTGTTGTCTTGCCTCTCGGCATAATATTTAATCAGAGAAGAAGGGGCAATAAAGCCCCAAAAGCTTTTGATCTGAACTGTGCGGATATGTTGTGACGTACCGTCACGGATAACAAACTCTAAAGTGCTCAGCACAGTTAAGGGCAAGATCAAGAGCGGGGAGGGGCTTTGTTGTCCCATCTCTCCCCTTAACTATATAGAGTTGTTATCCGTGCCACAGGGCACAGGTTATTATGCTGTGGCGTCTACGCCACAAGGTAACTATGTAGAATTACAGTATTCCCATACAGTTGCGTGTCCGGCTTTCGCCATACACTTAGTATGGTGGGCGCGAATTTCAACCTCCGGACAAATGAGAATATTTATCGTCAGACAAACCTGTCTTCCACTTCCTTCAGCCAGCCTTGAGACTCAACGAAGTCTAGGAACGGGGTCGTGCCTTTCGGCTCAGGGTAGTATTCCAGTCTCTCACCATGCCAGTCACCTTCACCACTAGGCATGAGTGCGTCTGGTGTGCCCTCAAGCAAGTCAGTCAGGACAAGTGAGCGCTCCAGCAATACGGCCAACGGCTCTCCACCATAACCTTTGACTGCCATCTTCAGTAGGTGGCGTTCCACGGCGTACAGTTGCTTGCGTTGGGCAAGGTCTGCCTCATCACTGTCTTCTCTCCAGCGTGTGGCGTGGAGTTCCATATACTCGTTCGTGTGACCTTCGATCCTGGCCATTAGGTCATTGGCAGCAGCTTCCAGAAACTCACGTCCCGCAGTTGGTGCTTCCTCATCCGCCCAGTCCATCACGAACAGGACATTGCAATCTTCCTCTGCTGCACGAGCACGCACCTTTTGTTTCACACGCTTGATTGTGCTCTGGTCGTAACTGCTGACGTAATTGCCCGTAGTGGTGTCCCACTTCGAACCGTATTCTTCATGCATGATGTCGCGTAGCTCGTAATCACGAATGCCGTGCTGCCTTTTAGCCAGCGGGAACACGCGCTCTACTGACTTGGCGAATGGCGTTTGAATCTTTGTGATGACCTTCTTCGCCTTGGGGGGCTTAGCGATTCCTTTGGTCAAGTCTTTGACTTTACGTTCTGCTAGTCCGGTTGCCTTCATGATGTTGGCGATAGACATGCCGCCTTCTTTAAGTCTGACGGCAGTTTGTTCTGCCGGGATTGAAACGATGCTGCTTGCTGCGATGGTGCAAAGTTCCATGGGTGTTTCTCCTTGTTAATTAAGTTTGTGTCATAGGCAAGTCCTCAATTAGTCGTCGGCTTTTCATTGCCGGAAACGCATAAACCCATATCGCAGACGACAACAATTCGCTCTGCTCAGCGGCCTATAGGCTTGAACAATTGATAAAACCGTCGAAAAGGGTGCGATTGCGAAGCCGTGATGCGTGTCTGTGTGACGGCGCTCGTAATTCTAATGAGCTCTATGAGGTTGTTTATCAAGCTTTTAAGGACTCATACCTGCTCTGGTAGTTATCACTAGTGGGGATGGATCTATCTCATAGAACAGCAGGCTACTTGTTAGTTGTGCGGATAAGCGAGGCATGACCTCGGGCGCTAGAGGATGGCTGGCGTAAAATTACCAGCCATCCTTAAGGTGCATCTTGTCCAGGTCGGTGCATAAGGTCGTCCGGGCTGCATACATCCATGTTACTAGCGCTCTGTCAGTTAAGGTGCGGCGTTCACCCAGGCATAACTGCCCCGTCAATCAACAGGCGGGGCTTTCATAATCCATCTCGACCATGCTTGTTAATGAACTGCTGAAGCCAGATCAAGCCTTTGCCAGTAAGCAGTGGCAGCGCCTTGAGCTCACGCTTGCCCGTCTTGCGATCTTCATATACACCCTCCTTTACCTCGAACAATCCGGCATCCAGATATTGCTGATAAGGCATATTGAGTTGGTGCGGGCGGCTCATAACAATTTTATGGTCGCGGAGATACTTCAAGTATCGGTTTCTGCCTGTGTCGAAGAGCTTAGCGGCTTTGACTGGATTCAACAGGTCTTCCCTCTCACAGATCTCGTTATAAAATTCAACCTTTACGGCGTCCTGTCGAATCTTCTCGTGTTGCTTCCGTAGCTGATTCGCGCAGGTGAGCACCATGGCCTGGAGGGTGGGCACATCGCTCAATGCCCAAAGTGGCTTCAAGACGTCCGCATCCAATTCATGCAATCGATCAATGACCTTCGCCCGCAGGGGCACGCTATAGCCTGTGAGCAGGATTTCGACCTCTCGGCGCGGAAGCATTATCTCCGAGGTGTAGCCGCGTAAATCCTCGCGGATTTCTACATGACGCAATTCTGCGTCACCCTCAAGACCGAGCTCTCCAAGCATCACCTTCACGTCGCGAATAACGTCTCCGTGACGCTTTCCTGTTAGCTTTGCAATTTCTCTGCTACTCATGGTGATGGGAGGTACTGAATTGCCAATGTAATCCACCATAGTGCTCTTGGTAGAGATCGCAAAGGAGTTGCCACTAGAAAAAAGCACGGAGTTGGCGGTATTTTTGTTTGCAGCAGATGTGTAGATATTATGGGTAATCATTTCTTACTCTTTATACAGAGGAATTTTAAGCAATCGATTCCATCGCTTTAACTTTGAGCGAGGATGCTGGGTATCAGATTGACGAGTGCAATACATATCAGGCTTTGATTGCCCGACTAAACTAGGTTGGCAGGGCTAAGTATTAGTCATCGTTTAACTCTCCTATAGATCAGTTGTGTTGCCGATACGCACACCTTATCAAAAATACGAAATACAAGTGCTTTATCAGGCAATAGACTGCCGTCACTCGGACTTTGAGTATGAATTTTAGGCGTCAGAATATGCGTGAAAGAGGTGCTCCCAATAGCTCTATGCGTAGCCATTTATGACGGGAGGCTTTACGGTGTTGTCAGGTCATTTTTATTCTCCAAATGTTATTGTTGCTCAGCGAAAAAGATGCAGCTCTAATGCGGAATCATAATCCTCCTTGATTGAAGGCAAACTAGGGCTAGCGATTCTGCAGTTTAATCTAGGACACGACAAAAACTCTGTGCAAACCATCCTATTTATGGCGGTGCAGAGAGTTTGATACTGTTTTGGCCAATGGGCCTGTTAACTACCTTGTTTCGGCGAGGTATGCATCGCGCCTTGTTAGGCCGGGTGCTGCATTGCTTATGGTGCTTCTTGCTGTTTACGGGGCACATCATGATCACTGCCTTCCCCCCTGTCAACACCTGCCGAGCATTTTTTTTCATTTTTTCTTGACATCAGCACCTATGTGCAGTATGCGGAATACTGCTGATCGTCTCCTGGGCTTGATTGCACGCATCATCAGATAAGCTGCGACCATAGAAGATTAGCGCTGCTAAGCGTGTGCCCCGATGCCCCGGTGCCCAGAAACGATCATGATCTGACCGTGCCGCCACGCAGGTGACTCTGGCCTACCGGAGTTGATGCAAGGGGAACCTTGTTACGCCTATCCAGCAGGGAGGCGCCAAAATAGCCCCCAACAACACAATCACTGACCACCACCAACGAACAACTCCGTAAGCATCTCCGCGACGGTCTCAACGGGCACCCCTGAACCGTAGACATCAAAAGTAATCGTACCCGACGCATGACCCATCACAGCCTGTGCGTAAGCCGTAGGAACTCCTTTGGCTTGCATCAAGGACGCCAGAGAGTGTCGCAGTGAATGGAACGTTAAGCCTGGGCCAAAGGATTCCCCAAGAGCCAAAGGGATTGCCTGTTGGTTCGCCCACTCCCCCCCTGTCTTGTAGCCAATCTGGGCTAATGAACCCGACCCACTGAGCCTGCACGCTTCGACGTACCTTAAGAACGCTGTAAGGTCGAACCCATAGGCACCGTCAGTCAACGGCACCAATCGTTCACTACGCTTGTTCTTGATTGACTTCCCTTCCCCAGCTTCATTGATGTGAATGGCTGTGATGCCTGGTGCGAGGGTCTGAATGTCGTTCGTGGTTAGCTGAGAAATTTCATTGAGGCGCCCACCAGTGATAGCACCGAGGCTTAGCAGCCAACGCTTCCATGAGGTCTCAGACAGCGTATTGGAGTAAGCCACCAGCTTACCTACCTGATCCTGTGTGAACGCCTTACGACTCGACTCAATGCCCTTTGTGAGCTTCAGCTTCTTGTCGTAAGACTTGGGTATGTGACCATTTTCAACTGACCACGAAAGGACAGCCGATAACTTCACGATCAGCTTATTGACGGTCGAAGGCATGCGGCCATCTGAAAGACGATCACGCAGAGCCACGAGGTCAGCCCGTGAATGAGTCCGCATGTCCAACTCTCCAAGAGCAGCAGAGATGGTCCCGTGGCAAATCTTGGTTTCCTTCAGGGTCGATTCCTTCTGGTCCATCCCACGGTCAGCCAAGTAGAGGCCCGAGAGAATCTCAAAGGTCATCGCTGGGGCCAATACAGATAGAGACACCGGGACGTCGGCTACCGACTTAATGGGTCGCATAGAGCCGCCCGCAGAGCCTGAGTGGCTATCATGCAATCCACCCCACACCTGCGTAACGTTGCCATCACGCTCAGCCTCAAACAGCTCCAGCGAGACAACACGGAAATGTTCTTTCAGCTTGCTCCACGAAGCATCAGGGTTCTCCAAGTGAAAAGCCCTAACAAAGCCCGAGAGCTGCTCAGCGGCATCCATAGCCGCCCTTCTGTTGCTGGTCTTCAGGGAAACCGAAGCGAGATCAATGGTGCTACCTGTAGCCCTGAGACGCATGTAGTAAATACCGTTGCGTCGGTAGTAATACGGCTTAGCTAGCTTTGTGGTCGGCCTCAAGGGAACCGTAAGACTTGTAACGGTGGTTGATACAGCAGATCGAACTTCAAGGATACTCATGGCGGTTAGCCCCCGTATTCATTGGGTTAACCTGTATTCCTTGAGGTTCTGGATGTACTGCCGCGAAGACCTGCGCAAGCTCAAGCGGATCACCCTGTTGTGGGATTACATCCGCCAGGTGACCGAGCAGAATCAGGGCCTGCTGATGGGCGAAAGCCGGGAGATGTTGTTTGCCGATTAGTCGGAGTTGACCACGATTGCGCCCCAGCGGTTCCCGGTGCGGCCACGAACTACGCGGCCTCAGACAATTTCCTACAACCTGTCACTGACCTTTCAGCCTGCGGGCCCGCTGTCTTCCTTCAGCTCCAGCATCAGCCCGCTCAAGCGCTTGACCCGGCGTTTCACCGCCTCTTCAAACACGCCCGCGCGCGATTCGATCAGGGTGAACCAATCCTTGGCCCGGGTAATCCCGGTGTAGATCAATTCCTTGGTGAGGACCGGATTCAAGGCGTCAGGAAGAATCAACGCGGTGTGCGCGAACTCCGAGCCCTGGGATTTATGCACAGTCATGGCGTACACGGTTTCGACATCATTCAGACGGCTTGGCAGGACAAATCGCACACCGCCCTGGCCGTCATTGCGTGGGAACGCCACACGCAAAACCTGTTTTCCGTGGCCCTCCTGCTCCGGGAGCTTGAGAGCGATACCAATATCGCCGTTCATCAAACCCAGCCCGTAATCGTTGCGGGTCATCAGCACGGGGCGACCTTCGTACCACTGCTGGTCGCTTTCGATCAGGCGTGCCCTGAGCAACGCCTCCGTCACTCGCTGGTTCAGGCCCTCCACACCCCACGGCCCCTTGCGCACGGCACATAACAGCTGGAACGCGTCGAAGGCTTGCAACACCTCCCGGGCCCAGTCGGTCCAGCTCGAATCGTCCAGCGGGCTGTCGAGTGGCGGCCGCTGTTTGCGCAGTAGGGTCAGGTAATGCCGATAACCCTGCGGCCCCTCACCATGGCCTTCGAGCAGCAAACGCTCCAGGGTCCGGTCTTGCTCGCCCTTGAGGGACAAGCCATACACATCGTCATGGCTTCGCGCAGACAACAACTTGCGGGCTTCTTCCGGTTGCTGCTGGTTGACCCAACGAGCGAGCTGACCAATACCACTGCCCTCACCGAATCGCCGGGAATGGCGCAACATCACCACCTGTTGGGCCAGTGGATGAGCGCCCTGCGTATCCTCCTGCAATCCGCCGGCCTGCAGGCTTTCGCCACTGACGGCTTCCAGCCACTGGCGTGTCTGCGGGCTGTACCAGCCAGC
>RCUO01000673.1_pt1 | contig 16028 bp, 13 predicted proteins | sample 2166161 | NCBI WGS metagenome assembly RCUO01 (sample SAMN09932617, study PRJNA488358) | compost metagenome | feature: garden; material: soil; isolation source: compost soil in cyclohexanecarbonitrile-enriched culture | place: Germany: Experimental Botanical Garden Goettingen | collected 2016-01-27 | reverse complement strand
TAATTTTTATATTATAGCATTTTTACGCGGGAATGTAACAAAGAACTTTACAGGAGAGCTGTGACTTTTATTGACCTCCTGGGGGCGTAGCGTTATGCTGAAATGAACAATGGAAACCATGTAGATAAGAAGGTAGATATTGTGCAGAATGTGGACCGTTATTATCCGGCAAGCGGCAGGGTGATCCTGCATGTGGATATGAATGCTTTTTACTGCTCAGTGCATGAAGCGGAGGACCCGGATCAGTATAAAGGGAAAGCCACCGCGGTTGCCGGCAGTGTGGAGCAGCGCAGGGGGATAATCGTTACCTGTTCCTATGCTGCCCGCAGATTAGGAATATCCACCGGGATGCAGGTGCAGAAGGCGCTGCGCATATGCCCGTCCTTAACCCTTATTCAGCCGAATTTTCATTTATACCGCAAATATTCGAATGCTTTTATGCAGATTGCCTATAGCTATACCCCGCTGCTTGAAGCGGTCTCCATTGATGAATGCTACCTCGATATTACCGGCTCTAAGCAGTTTGGCACTCCGCTTGAAATTGCCGGGGAGATTCAGCGGCGGATTATGGATGAGCTGGGGCTGCCATGCTCCATCGGGGTTGCACCCAATAAGCTTTTGGCCAAAATGGCCTCTGATCTGAAAAAGCCAAACGGCATTTCTGTGCTGCGTCTGCGTGATGTGCCAGAGGTGCTGTGGAATAAACCGTGCGGTGAAATGTTCGGTATCGGCGGCAAAACAGCCGAAAAGCTGCGTAAGCTTGGCATCTATAATATAGGACAGCTTGCGGCTGCCGATGAGGGGATGCTTACAGATCATTTCGGGGTGATGGGCTCCTGGCTGAAGCGGGCCGGAAACGGTGTTGATTACGGAGTTGTCAATCCGGAGCGCGAACAGAGCAAGTCCATCGGGCACACAACGACGCTGCCGAAGGATGTGGTGGGCCTGGCTGATGCCAGACCGATCCTGCTGAATCTGAGCGATCAGGTAGCGCGGCGGCTCCGGAAGCAGGGCCTGGTTGCTGCCGGGGTGCAGCTTACGATCCGGACTCCTGATATGAAGACGATCACGCGTTCACGCCAGCTGGAGGCCCCCACAGAAACCGCAGAGGACATCTACAAGGTAGTCTGTGAGCAGTTTGCCCGCCACTGGAAAGGCGATAAGCCGGTGAGGCTCCTTGGGGTAACGCTGCAGGGCCTCAGTCCGAAGAAGGAGTCTGCGATTCAGCTCGACCTGTTCGATTATGAGCGGCAGCCGAAGAAAGAATCCCTGAATAAGGCTATGGACATGCTGCGCAACAAATTCGGTGAAAATGCAGTGCTCACTGCCGGAATGCTAAGCGACAGCCATTCCGCCCGGCTGCGTAACCACAAGGACCGCGGAACCTCACTGCAGAAGGATAATTTGCAGCAGGTGGACCCCGATAATACCTGAATGAACATTCCGGTTTTAAGGGCAAATAGTCGACAGATTATGCGGCAAAAATGTAAACGTGTTGAAATTTCATTGAAATTGTATTCCATTTATATTAATATGAGTGAAATAACAGGCTGCTGCTGCAGGCTGTATTGTTCAACGGGAGGCAGAGATAAAATGGCTAAGTACACTTGGGTCGAGAAAGACACTTGCATCGCTTGCGGTGCCTGTGGCGCAACGGCTCCTGATATTTTTGATTACGATGATGAAGGTTTGGCAGAAGTGATTTTTGAGAGTGACGGAAACCGCGGATGCACAGTGATTCCTGATGATCTGTTCGACGATCTGCAGGATTCGGCTGACGGCTGCCCTACCGATTCCATCAAAATTGCGGACGCTCCTTTCAATAAGGAAGGCTAGTCTTCCAGGCTGGCGGCTTCGCACAGGGATATAAGGGCCGGATATAAGATATAGGCTTATATTTGATTCTTGTAGACACATAAAGACATCTCTTTCCCGGTACTTGTCCGGCAGGGATGTCTTTTTTTCATGTACATGCCGATATAAGGATTAGAAAGAATTAAATACCCGCGGAGGCCCCGATGAAAAATTCGCAGCATCTTAAGGCATATGTTCAAATGCATCCGGATAACAAGATGGCATGGTACTTGCTCGGAAAGGAATATTATAAGAACGGCCAGCAGGGAAAAGCCAATTACTGCTTCAATATGGCCGGTGAGGTGTACGAAGCTTTTGAACGCAGTAAAGTACCGGCGGAAATGCTGCGTGAATATGAGGACGGCATGCTAAAGGCTGCGCATGACCGCCATCAGGTGCAGCTCAAAAAAAAGCGTACACTGGTTGCGCTGATGATTGCAATGCTAGTCTTTCTTCCGTCTGCCATACCGTCCGTTGCGGACATAGGGACAGGGGCGGAACTGGCTTCTTTATTGAGCCAGACAGATGAAGCGGCTCCTGGCCCTGCAGAGGAAGACCCGCAGGGAGATCTGCAAATGGAGCTTGAGGAACCAAAGGAGCAGGAGGAACAGAGGCTTGCATTCACGGCTGTTGCCGGTGACGCAGCCGGCTCAGGCGGAGCAATGGCGCAGCTGCTTCAGGGAGGAGCTCCGTCCGTCACAGCTATTCTGGAGATGGAAAGGTCTGGACGTTGGCTGCTCTGGAAAGAACGGCTGCCGCTGGCTGCAACGATTGTTACAAACGGTAATGGACGTGTTGTCTACCAGTCCTATAACCAGGCTGCCTGTGATTGTGAGCCGCCGGAAGCTGCTGCGCTGCAGAAGCAGGCAGGACAATGGCAGGACCGGCAGGAGCAGCTTGCCGTTCTGTGGAGCGCAATGCGTGCTTATAAGAACAGCAAGGGGAACCTTCCGCAGACCGCAGATGCTTTGACGGGGGCTTTTCCCGGCAACTGGCTTGGCGGAACTACGCCGCTGATGCGGGAGGTTTTTGCTTCATTGCGTGGCACGGCAGCTGCAGTAATGTCGCAGCAGCCTGCGGCAGACTCCGGCATTAAAGACCCGGCAGCCTCGGCCCAAGCTGCTGGAACGGAGGCTAAGCCGGGCGGAAGCGGGCATCAGGAGATGCCTTATTTTACCGGACCGCTCACCATTATAGTAGATAAACAAAATCACCGTCTGGCGGTAACCAGCGGCTCAGTTATTCTGCGGAATTATGAGGTTGGACTGGGAGGCGGCAGGACGCCAGAAGGAACTTTTACGATTACGGATAAGGTTGTGAATCCGAACGGCCGTGACAACGGGGAATTCGGCAGCCGGGGCATGCAGCTCTCGGACAGCAATTATGCTATACATGGAACGGATGAGCCGGAGAGCATAGGCAAGGATGAGTCGCTGGGCTGTATCCGGATGAGCCGCAGGGATGTGGAGGAGCTGTTCGCAATGGTGCCGATGGGCACGAAGGTGCAGATAAGTAAAGGGGGCCTGCCTGATGAGCTGCTGGTTCCGGGGGAGCGTTACCCTTCGGAAGCTCCTGCCAATCAGACCAACCCCGGTAAAGTCTATCATTGGCTGAATTAATTGCCTGCTACCAGAAACAAAACGATAATAAGAAGAATCAGCAGGACTAGACTTGCACCAATCCACAGAATGGCTTTGCGGTTCACTTCTTCTTTTTTCTGCTGAAGTGTCGGAGGTTTGCGTTTAGTTGACATGATCGTCATCCTTCTTTCTCTCTTTATCGGTGATTACCCTTACATTGTAATGGGTTTAGGAGAAAATTACTATACTCTCCATTTCAGCCTGGAACATCCGCAACCCAAAAAACTTTTCTTTTCCCCCGGAAACGGATAAAATTAAGAAGAAAACTAACAGAAACGGGGAGTCGGAGGACTAATCGAGTGATCCCTTGAAGGAGCGAGAACGGTGCTGTATCGGCATTTAGGCAAACCTATTTTCTTTAAAATGGATCCGGAAAAAGCGCATCATCTCGTGATCGGCGGATTAAACAAAGCGGCATTTGTTCCGGGCGGCAGCGCGGCTATGCGGCTCATGTACGGAGTCCCTGAAACGGCAGATATGGCAGTGGATCTGTTCGGTGTACATTTTCCTACACCTGTGGGACTTGCGGCCGGTCTCGACAAAAATGCCGAGGCGGTTGGCGGCTTCTCTTCAATCGGCTTTGGCTTTATGGAGGTAGGCACAGTAACCCCTAAGGGTCAGCCGGGCAATGACAGCCCAAGACTGTTCCGCCTCATTTCAGATGAAGCGCTCATCAACCGGATGGGCTTCAATAATGAAGGCGCCGAAGCAATGGCAGAGCGGCTGAAGGAGCTTAAGCTGCGCAGAATACCGGTGGCGGTCAATATCGGACGCAATAAAGCCACTCCGAACGAAACAGCGCATGAGGATTACCGCAAATGTATCCGTACGCTGTATCCGTACGGTGACTTTTTTGTGGTTAATATCAGTTCTCCGAATACGCCGGATCTCCGCAGTCTCCAGCATGGCAGTGAGCTGTCGAAGCTGCTGTCAGAAGTGAAGGAAGAGATGGAGATTCAGCGGGATAGGAGCGGCAGCGCCAAGAGCCTGCTGGTGAAGATTGCTCCGGATGTCAGCGACAGCGAGCTGGAATTTATGGTACATACGCTAGCAGAAGCGGGTGTTGACGGCGTTATTGCCACTAACACCACGCTAAGCCGTGAGGGACTGACAAGCGACAAGGCCGGAGAAACGGGCGGGCTCAGCGGTAAGCCGCTGAGAGACCGGTCGACTGAAATCATCCGCAGCATCTACCGCCAGACCGGCGGGAAGCTGCCGATTATCGGTTCAGGCGGAATTTTCAGTGCGCAGGATGCATATGACAAGATTCGGGCAGGCGCGAGCCTGGTTGAAATTTATACGGCGCTCATCTATGAGGGACCGGAGGTTAACCGCCGGCTGCACGCAGGCTTGCGGCAGCTGCTGCTGCGGGACGGCTTCTCTCATATCCTCGAAGCGGTGGGCGCCGATCATCACTGAAGGATGAATGGACAGGAGGACGAAGGCGATGGACGGCAGGGATTGGGGAACTTTTTTACTTCCATATGAACAGACTGTGGAGGAACTCAAGGTTAAATTCAAAACAATGCGCTCGGAGCTCAAAAAGAGAGAGGAATACACGCCAATCGAATTCGTAACCGGACGTGTAAAACGGCTCTCCAGCATACTTGAAAAAGCGAAGCGCCTGAACGTGAAGATGGAGGATCTGGAAACGGGCATCGAGGATATTGCCGGCATCCGGATTATGTGCCAGTTCGTTGAGGATATCCGCAGGGTAGCTGAATACATCCGGGCCCGCAAGGATCTCGAAGTGCTGTACGAGAAGGATTATATCACCAATTATAAGGAAAGCGGCTACCGCAGCTTCCATATGATTATCAAATATCCGGTACAGACAGCCCTGGGACAGAAGATTGTGCTGGCCGAAATTCAGATCCGTACGCTGGCGATGAATTTCTGGGCTACCATCGAGCATTCGCTTAATTATAAATACCGCGAAAGCCTGCCGGATGAAATGCGGGTGCGCCTGAAGACAGCGGCTGAAGCTGCGTCGATCCTGGACAGCGAAATGTCCAGCATCCGCGAAGAAATTCTGGAGGCACAAAAGCTGTTCGAAGAGAACTCCAACGCGACGACTCAGGTGCTTAACGCCATTCATCAGCTGTATTTCTATCATCTGGTGAACGAGGCAATTGAAAGCCAGAACCGTTTTAATGAAATCTGGCAGACGCAGGACATGGACGCGATGAAGCAATTGCTGGAGCATGTGCGCGAGCTGATTTCTAATGCCAAGAAGGGCAGCCTGCCGGATGGCCTTTGAACCGCTGTACCTGGCTTACCTCGTCTACTTCAACCGTGACAGAGATTATTTTGAGTGCCATGAGGTGCTTGAAGAGCTGTGGCTGGCCCGGGACCGCGATCCGTTATACAAAGCGCTGCTGCAGGTGGCTGTCGGACTTTATCATTTCCGGAATGGCAATGTGCGCGGCGGCATGATTATGCTCGACCGTTCTTACAACGCGCTTAGGCAATACCCCGGAGAGATACTTGGCATCAATCTTGCCAAGCTGGCCTCGGAGGTCGGCGAATATGCTTCGCAGCTGAAAGCATACCAGGACAGCCCGTTTGCTTATTACGACCTCACAATCGAAATTACAGATCCGTCGCTGGCAGCGGAAGCGGAGCGGGCTGCATTAGGCATTGTGCCTAATGTGCCCCAGCGGCGCGGGCCGCAGAGGCCGGATAGATCCCGCCATAAATAGATGCGCCGATAAAAGCAACATTTAACCAGGAGCACCCGCAGGGGTGTTCCTTGATTGTTAATCCCCAAATTCAGGTAACACAAGCAGGAGGACAGCATCATGGCAGCACAATTGCCCGGCACGTTTACCGGGCGTATGAAGGAACTGCTGGGAACGGAATATGAGCAGTTTATGGAGACCTATAAGGAAACGCCTTATGCAGGTATCCGTGTCAATACACTAAAAATTACAGTCCAAGAGCTGCTGGAACGCTCACCGTTCGGGCTGGAGCCGATTCCATGGTGTCCTACGGGCTTCTATACAGAAGAAGGAGCCCGGCCGGGGAAGCATCCGTATTATCATGCCGGCTTGTATTATATCCAGGAGCCAAGCGCAATGGCGCCGGTTGAACTGCTGGATGTGCAGCCCGGCGACCGTGTGCTGGATCTGTGCGCAGCACCCGGCGGTAAGTCTACCCAGATTGCCGCCAAGCTGCAGGGCACCGGAATGCTGGTCAGCAATGACCTGCATCCGGACCGCACCAAGGCGCTGGCCAAGAATCTGGAGCTCTACGGCGTAAGGAACGGCATCGTGCTGAATGAGAGCCCGCAGCGGATTGCCGCGGCCTTCCCGGGTTATTTTGACCGGATTCTGATTGATGCCCCCTGCTCCGGTGAGGGTATGTTCCGCAAGGATGAAGATATGGTCAAGCAGTGGGAGCCGGGAACTCCGCTCAAGTATGCCGAAATGCAGCGGGAGATCCTGCTGTCAGCAGCGGAAGCGCTGAAGCCGGGCGGAACGATCGTGTATTCGACCTGTACCTTCGCCCCGGAGGAGAATGAAGGGTCCATTCTGGAATTCCTCGCCGGGCATCCGCAGTTTACGGCGGTCCCGGCGGGCGGGTCCGGCGGGTTCGCGCCGGGCCTTAGCGGATTGCCCGAGGCCGCGCGGCTCTGGCCGCACAAGGTCAAGGGCGAGGGCCATTTCATGGCGGTGCTGCGCCATGACGGCAGTGCTGCTGCGCAAGGAAGTGCCGGGGACGCGGATACCGCGCTCCCGGTTTCCGTGCGCAGCAAGGGCAGCTCTGCCGCCCGGCCGGCCAAGGCAGGCGGCAGTAAGGACCGCGAAGCCAGGGGCGGCCGCGGTCAAGGTAAGGGCGGCGGCGCGCGCGGGCAGCGGCCGCAGGCCTCCGGCGAAGCAGCGGCGCTGGACGCGTTCGCCGGGTTCTGCCGGGAGCAGCTCGGCTGGCAGCCGGCGGGCTACCCGGTATTGTTCGGCGAGCATCTGTATATCTCGCCGCTGCCGCCTGCGGCACTGGACGGACTGAAGACCATCCGTCCGGGCTGGTATATGGGCCAGCTGCGCAGCGGCCGGTTCATTCCCGGCCATCCGCTGGCTACAGCGCTAAGGCCTGCGGAGAGCCTCCGCAGCCTGTCGCTGGACAGCGCAAACGGCGAAGCCGTCTCCTATCTGAAAGGCGAGACGCTCTCTGCTCCTGAGCAGCGGCTGTCTGTGCAGCCGGGCAGCCCGTCCAAGGGCTATGTCCTGGTGTGCATCGACGGCTTCAGCGCAGGCTGGGGCAAATGGCAGGACGGCATGCTGAAGAACGAATACCCCGCAGGGTGGAGGTGGACCTAGAGCATGAGCGTATCAGCAAAAAAACAGCGGATCGATAAGGTGCTGTCCCACATGGGCATCGGCTCGCGCAGTGACATCCGCAAGCAGGCCAAGCAAGGCTTAATAACTGTGAACGGTAAAGTGGTTAAGGACAGCGGCTTCCATGTAGATCCCTACGGAGATGTAATTGAAGTGGCGGGTGAAGCGGTCCGCTACCGTGAATTTATATATCTGATGATGAACAAGCCGGCAGGCGTGCTGTCGGCTACGGAAGACAAGCGGGACCGGACGGTGCTGGATTTACTGAAGGCGGATTACGCCCGGTTTGAGCCGTTTCCGGTCGGCAGGCTGGATAAGGATACAGTTGGACTGCTGCTGCTTACCAATGACGGCAAGCTGGCCCACGAGCTGCTCTCTCCGCGCAAGCATGTGCCTAAGACCTATGAAGCTACGGTAGACGGTGATGTGGATGCTGCAGATGTGGAGGCTTTTGCCCGGGGGGTTGAGCTGGAGGACGGATACGTCACGCTGCCTGCCCAGTTGAGCATTCTCGGCCGGGAACAGGGAGAGAAGACGGTCTCGTACATCTCACTGACCATTACGGAAGGCAAGTTCCATCAGGTAAAGCGGATGTTTATCGCGGTCGGCAAAAAAGTGACATTTCTGAAACGGGTATCCATGGGCGAGCTGAAGCTGGATGAGAGCCTGCCGCTTGGAGCCAGCCGGGAGCTGACGGCTGCAGAGCTTGCGCTGTTAACCGGCAGTGGGGTAGAATCCGCGGAATAACAGATGGGAACGGACGGACAGATTACAGACAGATAAGGATGGTGTGGTATGAAATACAAGCTGATTGCACTGGACGTTGACGGAACACTGCTGAATGATGATCACAAGCTGAGTGATGAGAATAAAGAAGCCATTGCCGAGGTTACGCGCCGGGGAGGCCAAATCGTATTGTGTACCGGCCGCAGCCCGCAGAACTCGATTCCTTTTATGGAGGAGCTGGGGTTGTCGGGTTATGTCATCGGCCATAATGGCGGTGCAACGGTATCGGTCAGCGACCGCAAGGTGCTCGATCAATACGGGATGGACGGCCGCGGGCTGGATCCATATATTGAGTACTGCCGGAAGCATGACATCCATTTTGATGTGAGCACAGCATTCGAAATGTATGTGGACAACGCGGAGAACCTGACCAAGGAAGCCAACTATATGTATGAGCATTTCCGCATCCTTCCGGCATCCCTGCCGGCCTGGGAGGAGTTCCGTGAACCTATTGTTAAATTCACTGTATTCACTAAGTCTGCGGTACTGGATGAAGCGATGCGTGAGTGGGGAACCTGGACTCAGCAGTATAATATGCTGCGCAGCGGTGAGTTTTTTGCCGACTTTATGCATCATGAAGCCTCAAAGGGTAATGCCTTGAAGAAGCTTGCAGCTCAGCTCGGTATCGCGCAGGAGGAAGTAATGGCTGTCGGCAATTATTACAACGATATCTCCATGCTGACCTATGCCGGTCTGGGCGTTGCCGTAGACAATTCTCCGCTGGAGGTTAAAGCTGCGGCTGATGCGATTACAGGTACTAACAACGAGCACGGTGTAAGGGATGCACTTGTGAAATATTGTCTTTGATACTCCAGGCTATTATAGAATACGGGTCTTCCAAGCATAAACCGGTGCCGTTTGGCGCTGATTTATGCTTTTTTTGATAGGGAAGGATAACATGTGATTTCGGATTCTCTGCAACTGCTGGAGAGAGCATCATTCGGATTCCCTGTAAAGTACCGGTGACAGCGTCATTTGTAAAGGCTCCCCATTTTGCGGGCGCTTCCTCTAATAAGTGGAATTTCTCCGCCTAATGCTTCTTCAAACAAGGATGTTGGAGCATTAATTGGAAAATCTCCGCCTAATAATCCGGATTTAGCGTAAAAAGGGGCTGTGGTTCATATTTGATGGAGTTTCTCCACCTAACGCTGTGAAATGCTGAGAAATGGAGGAATTAGGCGGCGAAAATCCAACTATTATCATCGGACAGAATGTAAGTGTACCTCCTTACCCGGACGTAAAAAGCGGCTGCACAACCCTGAGAAGGGCTGCGCGGCCGCCTGATGTCACTATTGCATTAGCTGCGAATGGAGTTAGACAAACAACGAACGTGAAATGATAACGAGCAAGATGAAAAGCACCAAAATTGCACCGGTAGATGTGAAGCCAGGCATTGCACCCATGTCTGATTCCTCCCTTAACTCATGTCTGGTTCCCAATGCCCTGCCTTGCGGCTGCGGCGTCCTTGGGATAATGACATCATATGCACAGAAGGAGGGTCTGATCTGGTTAGCTGCCTAGGCCTCCTCAAGATGGGCTTTTTGGATTCTCAGGCCCTTAGGCAGGTGATTCTTGAGCTGGCCCAGACTGGCTTTACCCCAGCTGACCGGCAGGCCGTCTACTGTAACGAGTGTCCAGCCGTGCAGCTCAGGAGGAACAGGCAGGCTCTCACCGCGCAGCCAGGCCTGAACCTCGGGGCTGTCAGCGGCAAGATCATAATGGCGGGCAGCCTGGCCGGGCTGGAGGCTCATCGCCAGAGCATGGGCCGGTTCAATCCGGTTTTTCTTAAGATGGGCAATATGCAGGCCGGCGCGGGGTACCTTAAGGCCTTCCAGCAGGCCGGTATGCAGGCGCTCATTAAAAGCTTTCGGCAGCAGATAGAGCGACTCTCCGAACAGCAGCGGAATGCCAACGCCGGTAAATCCGGGCAGCTCTGTTGCAGCCCAGCCGAGAAACTGCTGATACGCATCACGGAGTGAGGCATGGACACGCGGTCCGTTTTTGCTCTTTCCGCCGCTGCGCTTCTTGCCGCGGCTGTCTGTCTCCACAGATCCGGAAGCAGCTGCTTTGTGCAGCAGGGCAACGAAATGCCCCTCTCCCTTTTCCAGATGCGGCCAGAGCCGTTTCTGCGTAACAACCTTCATATCAGGATAAGCAGCGGTAAACCGGCTGACCGTGTCCTCGTTCTCCAGACGGTTGAAGGTGCAGGTCGAGTAGACCATGCTTCCGCCGGGCTTCAGCATAATATACGCATCCTGCAAAATGTCCCATTGTCTTTCCGCGCACATCTTCACGTGATCCGGTGACCATTCGCTCATGGCAGAGGGGTCTTTACGGAACATGCCTTCTCCTGAGCAGGGGGCATCCAGCATAATCCGGTCAAACACCTCCGGAAAACGGCGTGACAGCTCTCCCGGAGCGGCACTGGTGACCAGGGCATGAGATATGCCGAGGCGTTCCACGTTCTCCGCCAGTATTTTTGCCCGTTCAGGATGAATCTCGTTAGAGACAAGCAGTCCTTGTCCCTGCATTAAGGAGGCGAGATGTGTGGTTTTGCCGCCGGGTGCGGCAGCCAGATCAAGCACGGTTTCTCCCGGAATCGGGGCAAGCAGCTCTGCCGCGGACATTGCCGAAGGTTCCTGAATATAATATAGTCCGGCAGCATGATAGGGGTGACGGCCGGGCCTAGCAGGGTCCTCATAGTAATAGCCGGTGGAGCACCAGGGAACCGCTGTCAGGCTGAACAGGGAGACGGAGTGCTCAGCAGGGGCTCCGGCGTAGATGCTTTTTAGGGTGTTAAACCGCAGACTTTGAGTCCGCGGCAGGCTGTAGCTATGCAGAAAAGCGTCCGCCTCCTGCCCAAGCATTTCCTTCATGGCAGCGGTAAAAGCGGCGGGCAGCTGTTCTTCGTTCATACGTCATTCTCCTTAAGATTAATTTCAAAACAGGCTCAGGTGTTCTTAATTAGTTGCTGTTTCAGGTGGATACCGATAAAATCAAGGTATGGGAACCTAAGTGTGCCTGTAAATGTACATATATACAACTATATCATAATTGCCGGGTCTCACCGTAATCAGGGCAATCGAAAAGGGGATGTACCTTATGAATTTGCTGCAAGCGCTATTCTTCCCGCCGGAGCAGCCCGGCGGTGTATCTTCGATGATCCCTTACCTGCAGGAGCGGTTCCGTTCCAGCCGCTGGGATATGGATTTGTTCTGGCTGCCCAAGCGGATTCGGGGCAAGGGACGTGAGGAGATTGTCTTTGAGACGTTTGACTGGACCGTGTACGGCGAAAGTCCGGTTGTGCAAAAATATATTCAGACCTACCGGGATTACATCTGGTGGACCAAGCTGCGGATGAGCAAAAAGTATGATCTGATCCATGCCCATCATCCGATTGCGGGCCTAGCCATGAAGAAGATTTATCCGGACATTCCGCTGATCCAGACGCTGCACTCCAGCTATGAGCGCGAGCTGATTCTTAACGGGTTGATTCAGGAAGGCGGTCCTGAGCACCAGTTCCTGGTCGCAATCTACCGTGAGCTTGAGCATGTAAGCGACCGGCTGATGACGGTGTCGCGTGCTTTTGCCGACTATCTGGCGCTCTATACAGACCATCCTGCAGACATTGGCATTATTCCGAACGGTTTTGACGAAAAAAGATTCAAGCCCGTGCCGCATGACAACAGTATTCCGCAGCTGGTAACCGTGACCCGCCTGGTGCCTGCGAAAGGTCTGGATACTCTGTTCAGAGCCTGTGCAGAGCTGAAAAACCGCGGCCATGAATATGTGCTCCACATTATCGGTGACGGGCCATCGCGCGCGGAGCTGGAGTCGCTGGCGCAGGAGCTTGGAATTTATAATGAAACGATCTTTTACGGGTACACGCTGCATCCTGAGGAATTCATGCCGTTCTTCGATATCTTTGTTCTGCCTTCAAGGGCGGAGGCATTCGGTTCTGTATTCGCAGAGGCTGCCCTCAGCTGTCTTGCCCTGGTAGGCACGAATGTCGGCGGTATTCCGGAACAGATCGAGGATGGCGTCAACGGCCTGCTGGTGAACCCGGATGATCAGGCTGCGCTTGCCGATGCGCTGGAGAAGGTCATTACCGATCCCGGCTACCGCTATGAGCTGTCGAGATCGGCCTGGGATAAAGCCAAAAGCTTGTATTCTCTGACGCGTGTGGCCAACGAGCTGAAAAAAATCTACCTGCAATATCAGCCGGAAGCGAAAGGGTGAGCGGATGATTCCCTTCCGATTTCTGCATGCCGCGGATCTGCATCTGGACAGCCGGTTCGCCGGCCTGGCGCAGCTTCCCCACGCTGTACGCTCCTATCTGCGGGAGTCCACCTTCGCCGCCCTCGGGCGGCTTGTTGGCGTAGCTGTTGAGGCGAAGGTTGATTTTGTTGTCATCAGCGGTGATGTATATGACGTCTCCGATGCTTCCCTACAGGGACAGCTCCGTTTTCAGGAGGCGCTTAAGAAGCTGGATGAACACGGCATTAAGGTCTATCTGATTCACGGCAACCATGATCCGCTGGACGGGCCCAGGCTGAAGACGGAGCTGCCGGAGGGTATTACGGTGTTTGGCGCCGGTGAGCCCGGACTGGCTGTTGCCTGCCGCCGCAGCGACGGGGCTGAAGTGGCTGTAATCAGCGGGATTTCTTATCCCACGCAAAAAGTAACCGAGAATACGGCACTGCGGTATAACCGCAAACCGGGCAGCACCCTGTTTCATATTGCACTGCTGCACGGGAATGTGGACGGTGATTCTCAGCATGAGACTTATTCGCCCTGTACCCGCAAGGATCTGATCGGAAGAGGCTTTGATTATTGGGCTCTGGGGCATATCCACAAACGCAGCATTCTGCATGAGCATCCCCCCATTGTATATCCCGGAAATATCCAAGGGCGCAGTGTCAAAGAAACCGGCCCAAAAGGCTGTTATATAGCGGATGTAAATGCCGAAGGACATGTGCAGCTGGAGTTCCGTGAGCTTGATACGGTCCGCTGGCAGGTGAGGGAAATCCCGATTGACAGCCTTGCAGATGAGGCGGAATGGACTGCTGCAGTGGAACAGGCTGTAGAGGACATCCGCGAAGAGCTTCCGCAGCTGATGTCCGTAGTTCGCTTCCGGCTGACCGGCCGGGGAAATGTACATAGAGTCTTGTCTGAAAAAGGGGCAGCCGCCGACCTGCTCTCCGAGCTGCAGCGCCGTGAAGCCGTCCGCGCCGACCGGCAGGCTTATGCCGGCCTGGTGTGGACTGAAGGCTTCTCCGTGGAAACCGGCCTGCCGGTTGACCGCGAGCGCCTCCGGCAGGAGGACAGCTTCCTTGGCGAGCTGCTGCGGCTGTCCGGGCGCAGCGCTGAAACAGAAGACGGCCTGGAGGAGCTGCTGGCTGCAGCGCTGAGGCCGCTGCTTGAGAACCGTGAGCTCCGCAGGCTGCTGGCCGCAGCCAGAGCGGCTGACAAGCGGGAATGGCTGAGAAGTGCTGAAGAATTAGGCATAACACTGCTAAGCGGTACGGAAGATGCTGAAAAGGCTGGCGGGCGTGAACCGAAAGAAGCTGAGGCAGGCCGGCAGGAGCGGGGGAGTGAGCGATGAGGATTGAGCAGTTGCAGATCAGCGGCTTCGGACGGCTGCAGCAGCGGGAGATTGAACTCGGTGCAGGCGTTACTGTTCTGTATGGACGTAATGAGGCAGGTAAAAGCACCACACTGCAGTTCATCCGGGCGATGCTCTTCGGCATTCCGGGCCGCACTAATCCGGCTGAGCGGTATGAGCCTGTTCAGGGCGGTCAGCATGGCGGCATTTTAACGGCCTGTGACGATGAGGGGGCCAGCTGGATTATCCGGCGCTACGCTGCCGGCGGGGAGCAGCAGAGCCGGAGTGAAAAGCTGAGCATTACCGTCCGTCATCCGGACGGGCGCACGGAAGAAGCCACACAGGAGGAGCTGGAACGCCGGCTGCTCGGCGGCATCTCGCGCAGCATGTTCCGGCAGCTGTTCGCGGTATCGCTGGACGAGTTGCAGGAGCTTGGTGCACTGCAGTCGGAGGAAATGAGCAGCTATCTGTTCCATGCGGGTATGGGCGGAGGCGGTGATATTATGCGAGCCGAGCGTAAGCTGATTCAGGATGCCGAGAAGCTGTACAAGCCGCGCGGGAAAGTACAGGAAGCGGCTAAAATTCTTCAGCAGATTGAGAAGCTGGAGCGGGAGATGGCTGACAGCCGGTCTTTGCTGCCCCGATATAATGCCAGCCTTGCTGCACTTGAGGCTGCAGAGGAGAAGCTGGCGGCGTTTGAGCAATCGCGTACTGCAGCAGAAGGCAGGCGGGTACTGCTGCGCAAAGCTGAGGATATTCGTGAAATGTGGCTGAAATGGCGTGAAGCCCGGTTTGAGCTGGGCAGCCTGCCGGTTATCACGAATTTCCCGGAGAACGGGACGGAGCGTTGGCAGCAGCTTGCGGCTGAGGTCCGCGGTGCGGCTGCTGCCGTGCAGCGCCTTATTCGCCAGCAGGACGAGCTAACCGCAGAGCTCGCGCAGCATCCGCCGGATGAGCTGCTTATGACCCAAGCTGTGGTGCTGGAGCGGCTTGACCGCAGCGGTCCGGGTTACGAGGACCGCCGGGCGGAACGGCAGCGGCTTACGGCTGAGCTTGCTGCGCATGAGGCTCATCTGGAGCGCACGCTGCGCAGTATTGGCGCCGGCTGGGGCCATGCGGAGCTTGCAGGCTTTGCTGTTACTGCAGCGGAGCGCGAAGCTGCGCGGCGCTTCTCTGCCTCCTTCGCCGACTACGACCGGCGGATGGAGGCCCGGGAAGCGGAGCGGCAGAGCCTCCGCTCCCGAATGGCCGCTGCCGCCGCTGCGCTGCAGGCGGCAGAACGTTCGCATGCGCGCGAGCTTGCAAGCGGCGACGCGGACTTCGCGGGCCTGGCCCCGCACAGCCCGCGTGAGGTGCTGCAGCTGTGGGACGAGCTGCAGCAGGCAGCCGAGCGCTGGCGCGAAGCGCAGCTCGGCACAGGCGGGCCGCAGCGCGGCCTTGGAGGCGCCGGCCGCAGCTCCGGCGCCGGGAACCGCCGGGCGGCACGCTACCGGCGGGGGCTGGCCGCGAGCACAGCGCTGACGCTGCTGCTGCCGGCGGCCCTGCTGCTGAGCGGTGCACCGCCGCTCAGCGTCTGGTCCGCGCTCGGCCTGCTGGCCGCAGCGGACCTGGTCCTGTGGGCCGGCCTGCGCGCAGCGGGCCGGCAGGATTCCCCGCCGGGGCACGGCGGGGAGGGGGCAGCGGCCGCAGCGGAGATGCTGCGGCTGCGCGGGCTGCTGCTCTCCGGCGCGGAGCCGGAGAGCGGGCTAAGCCGGCCGGGACGGAGGCCAGCGGGAGGCCCCAGCCCTGACGCGAGCGGGCTGGAGG
>RCUO01000672.1_pt1 | contig 16041 bp, 13 predicted proteins | sample 2166161 | NCBI WGS metagenome assembly RCUO01 (sample SAMN09932617, study PRJNA488358) | compost metagenome | feature: garden; material: soil; isolation source: compost soil in cyclohexanecarbonitrile-enriched culture | place: Germany: Experimental Botanical Garden Goettingen | collected 2016-01-27 | reverse complement strand
CGGGCGGTCCACCGGGACCTAGCCGGTCATCCGCCGAAGCCTTGCGGTATTAGCGGGTCAGCGTTCCTTTCGGTAAGCGGTCGGGGATACACCTACGTATTTCCGGAACTTGGCGTTGAAATAGTCGGGATTCATGTACCCTACTCTTTCGGCCACCTCGTATACCTTCATCCCCTGCGCCAGGAACTGCTTCGCCTTCTCTATGCGCACTTTGTCCAGATAGGTGTTGAAGTGTTCACCCGTATGATTCTTGAACATTTTGCCTAAGTAAGCGCTGTTGTAATTGAACATATCGGCCAGCGTGCCAAGCTTGAGATTCTCGTTGTAGCGGCGCTGGATCAAATCGGTGATCCGCTTGATCTCATCGCCCCGGCCGGCGCTGAGGCCATCCGAAATGCGCTGCAGATAATCCGCCGCGCGGCTTTGAAGCTCACTCAAATAATCCGCGGTGTATACCCGGCTGAGCGAATGTGCGCTCTCGGCTATGAAAGGCTTGATCTCCGGATAGGCCGTTTCAAGGCGCGCCGAAACGCCGCTGATGATGCGCATCAGATGGTCTTTAACATAGCGCTCCTCCCGATGCTCGGACACAAGCCCCGCAAGAATCAGCCCCACCAGCTCGGACATGCTCTCCGTGCTTCCCGTCTCCACCGCCAGCAGCAGACCGTTCTCCGCGCTCTGTACCTGCGAATCCCCGGAATTCGCTTCAGGCAGCGGCCATTCCTCCGGTCTTCCGCTTAGCAGTGTATCCTTGACACCGAAGAAGCGGGCGCCCAGAGACTCGCGCGCAGCCGAGAAGGATGCGGCAACCGTGACAGGCCCATCCGCCGCGCCTCCCGCCGCTGCCGAGAACTCCAGGCCTTCCTTGGCAATCAGGCCATCAAGCTCGCGCCAAAGATCGCCGCGAGCCTCTTCATCCCGAAGCGGCTCGGCAAGCAGCAGACCCAGGTACGGCGGATAGCTGAAGAACAGCCCGCTGTCCGGCTCGGACCAGCGGCGCTCCAGCGCGCGCTTGACCTGCTCCTCCCGCTCATCTCCATCCTTGCCGCTCCGCTTCAGCTCGATCAGCACAACCTCGGTCACCTTTCCTGCCAGCCCCAGCATTCTCGCCGCCTCTTCCGCGGCGGCCTTCTCTCCCCCGGGATGAAGAAGCTGGTGCAGAAGCGTCTCGCGGCTCGCAGCCTGCTCGGCTGCGTTCATCTGGCCGAGCTGGGACTCCCGCAGGATCACTTCCCGCAGATTGTTCAGATAGGTCATCAGCTCATCCTCATCCACGGGCTTCAGCAGATAGCCGTCCGCCCGGTGGGAGATCGCCTGCTTGGCATATTCGAAATCCGCATGTCCGCTTAAGATGAGTACATGACAGCGCTCTCCTGCTTGCCTCAGCTCGCCGAGCAGCCGCAAGCCGTCCATAACCGGCATACGGATATCGGCGATGATCAACTCCGGAGCAAAGACATGATATTTTTTAAGCGCCTCGGCCCCGTTGCCTGCTGTGGCCACAACCGTATACCCAAGCTCCTCCCAGGGTATCAAGGTTCGCAGCCCTTCTCTCAGCTTAGGCTCATCATCCACAATCAGCACTTTTATCATAATTTACTCCTTCGTCGCTGGTCCGGCAGGCTCTGCCGGACGCTATTAGTTGCGGTATTCAGCGAGACGCCGGTTCAGTTCACGGGTCTGGCCGTATACGTCCTGGTACAGACTGTAAATCCCTTCATAGCGCTTGACCTGCTCCGGATTCGGCTGGTACGCTCCCGCCGGACGGATAAAGGCAGCCGCACATTCCTCCAGAGAACCGAACCACCCTGCGCCGTAGGCAGCCAGCATGGCCGCTCCAAGCGCCGGTCCCTGCTCGCTTTCCAGTCTAATTATTGTAGCATTGAAAATATCCGCCTGCATCTGCAGCCAGTCGGGATTTTTCGCTCCCCCGCCGATGGACACAATTTCCTTGATCTCCTTGCCGGCTCCACGGACGATGTCTACGGATTCGCGGAGCGAGAACGTAATTCCCTCCAGCACGGCTCTTGCAAAATGGGTGAGGCTATGTCCCGAGTCCATGCCGATGAAGCTGCCCCGTATATCGGAATCCGCATGCGGCGTCCGTTCGCCCACAATATACGGCGTGAAGAGCAGGCCGCCGCTGCCGGCCGGAATATCGCCGATTCCCGCCAGAAGATCGTTGAAGCTCTTGTCTCCGGCAAATGTCTCCTTGAACCAGGTCAGGCTGTAGCCGGCCGCGAGCGTTACGCCCATAATATAGTAGCCGTCCTTCTCTGCGTGATTGAAGAAATGGGCGCTTCCCTTCAGATTCAGCGTCTTGTCGCTCTCATAGGACAGCACGACGCCGGACGTGCCGATGCTGCACATCGTTCTGCCTTCGCCCAGAATGCCGGCGCCCAGTGCGCCGCAGGCATTGTCCGCGCCGCCGGCGAACACCTTAGTTCCCGGGGCGAGGCCCGCCCGCTCTGCGATTTCCGGCAGAAGCCCGCCGGTCTGGCCGAACGATTCCGTAAGCGGCGGGCAGAGCGACAGCGGCAGATTGAACGCCTGCGCAATCTCGGCGCTCCAGTCCTTGGCTGCCGCGTCCAGCAGCAGAGTGCCTGCTGCATCCGAATATTCGGTCGCATATTCGCCCGTCAGCCGGAAGCGCACATAATCCTTCGGCAGCAGGAACAGCTTCGCCTGCTCCAGAAGCTCCGGCTCATTCTCCTGCACCCACAGCAGCTTCGGCAGCGTGAAGCCTTCCAGCGCCTTGTTGCGGGCGATGTCAAGCAGCCGCTCCCCAAGGGTGCTCTCGATCTTCCGGCACTGCGCCGTCGTCCGGGTGTCATTCCACAGAATGGCCGGGCGAAGCGGCTTGCCGTCCCCGTCCACAAGCACGAGACCGTGCATCTGTCCAGAGAAGCTGATGCCGTCAACCTGGGAAGGCTGGATGCCCGTCTTCACTATCAGCCGTTCCAGCGAGCGGATTGTGCCTTCGACCCAGTCTTCCGGATTCTGCTCGCTGTAACCCGGCTTCGGTCTCATCAGCGGATAGCTCTCCGAATGCTCGCCTGCCACCTGGCCTTCACGGTCTACCAGAGCCGACTTCACGGCGCTGGTGCCCAGATCGATACCAATCACATAGTTCATAAATACCCTCCTGTATTCTGCTTCTGGAAGCAGCAAAACGGGCTGACGAAGCGCGGTTGCCCGCCATATCGTCAGCCCGCAGCTCTTCGCCTATTCGGCCAGAATGTATTGGTTCAGGATCGAATGCAGCAGTTCATGGCGTCCCGATTCGTTCGGACGCGGATTTTCGTTGGACAGCGCATATTCGGCGAGGGAAGCCAGCGTAGCTTTGCCTGCAACGACGTCGGCGCCGATGCCTTCCTTGAAGCTGCTGTAGCGCTTCTCGATAACGTCTTCGAATACGCGGTCTTCGATGAGCTTGGCAGCAACCTTCAGACCCTTGGCATAAGTGTCCATGCCCGCGATGTGCGCAAGGAACAGATCCTCCGGCTCGAAGGAAGCGCGGCGCACCTTGGAGTCGAAGTTGATGCCGCCCTTGCCGAGGCCGTCATTCTTCAGCACTTCGTACAGCGTCAGGGTGGAATCGTACACATTTACCGGGAATTCATCGGTATCCCATCCGAGCAGCATGTCGCCCTGGTTGGCGTCGAGGGAGCCCAGCACGCCGTTGATGCGGGCAACGCGCAGCTCATGCTGGAACGTATGTCCGGCCAGCGTTGCGTGGTTGGCTTCCAGGTTCAGCTTGAAGGTCTTCTCCAGACCGTATTTCTGCAGGAACGCAAGCGTAGTGGCGGCGTCGAAGTCGTATTGGTGCTTGGTCGGCTCCTTCGGCTTCGGCTCGATCAGGAACTGGCCGTCGAAGCCGATTTCCTTCGCATAATCGTTCGCCAGGTGGAACAGGCGGGCGATGTTATCCTGCTCCAGTCCCATATCGGTATTCAGCAGCGTTTCGTAGCCTTCGCGGCCGCCCCAGAACACATAGTTCTCGGCGCCGAGGCGCTTGCCGACTTCCAGACCCTTCTTGATCTGTGCGGCGGCATGGGCGTATACATCGGCGTTGCAGGTCGAGCCTGCGCCGTGCAGGAAGCGCGGGTTGGTGAACATGTTCGCCGTGTTCCACAGCAGCTTTTTGCCGGAGGACTTCATGCCCTGTTCCAGCAGATCAACGATCGTATCGATGTTGGCGTAGAATTCGCGCAGCGAATCGCCTTCAGGAGCAATGTCAATATCATGGAAGCAGTAGAACGGGATGCCCGTCTTGTCCAGGAATTCAAAAGCGGCCTCAACACGGGCCTTCGCCTTGTCCATTGCGCTGTAGCCGTTCCAGCCGCGCACCGCAGTTTCTGCGCCGAACGGGTCGGAGCCGCCTGCGCACAGCGTGTGCCAGTAGGCCATGGCGAAGCGGAGATGCTCCTCCATCGTCTTGCCGGCGACAACCTCTTCGGCATTGTAGAACTTGTACGCGAACGGATTCTTGGAGCGGCTTCCTTCATAAGAAATCTTGCTTACGTTCTCAAAATAAGCCATTACAGCTTCCTCCTCATATTTGGAAAAATGAATGATAGTGCTCTAACCATCGAGCCGACGGCAAACGTTTACAAGAGCAGTTTAGCACATCCTTTTGACTTTGTATATTGCTTAAACAAAGTTTTTTTAAAATCATTTTTTGGATTGCAATTCCGATACGTTGGCACTAGACTAGAAGGCATATCCATACGAAGTCACAAGATAAACGCCTGCCAGTTACTGCGGATACCGGGCGTTTACCGGATATTTATAAGATCACGATTCGTGATGCAGCTTATACATTTTTATTTATGAAAAAGGAAGTGCAGACTGTGAGAGTCACCGGCGATCAGGCGTTGGTCAAGAAAATCAATAAATCCCTCATCCTCCATACCATTCGCAAAGAAGCGCCGCTCTCTCGCGCCAGAGTGTCGGAAATGACCGGCCTGAATAAGGCGACCGTCTCGAATCTCGTAGCCGAGCTGTGCCAGGAGCAGCTTGTGCTGGAGGTCGGTCCCGGAGAATCGAGCGGCGGCCGCAAGCCGGTGATGCTGCATTTCGGCTCCATGGCCGGCGTTGTCATCGGCATGGAACTGCGGGTGAAGCAGCTGACGGCCATGCTCTGCGACCTGGGCGGCCGGGTGCTTAATGAAAGCGATTCCCCACTTGAGCAGCACAAGCCCGCTGCCGTTCTGGCCCAGATGAAGAAGATGATCGCGGAGCTCTCGGAGCAGGCTCCCCCTACCACCTACGGCCTGGTCGGTATCGGCGTCGGCGTCCCCGGCATGGTGGACGAGAACGGTGTCATCCTGTTCGCTCCCAACCTGGGCTGGGAAGGAGTCGATCTGTGCAGCGAGCTTCAGTCCGAGTTCTCCGTTCCCGTTGTGATCGACAACGAAGCCAATGCCGGGGCGCAGGGCGAGCTCAATTTCGGTGCCGCCCGGGATACCCGCCACCTGCTCTACGTCAGCGCAGGCTCCGGTATCGGCTCAGGCATCATTATCGACGGGCAGCTCTACAAGGGAGCCAGAGGCTATGCCGGAGAGACGGGCCATATGACGATCGAGTTCGCCGGACTGCCCTGCAGCTGCGGAAGCCGCGGCTGCTGGGAGCTGTATGCCTCGGAGAAGACCTACGATAACCCCGGTCTCCCTCTCCCGGCGCGGACTACTCCGGAGCTTGTGGCGCATGCCGTGCTCGGCCAGCAGGAAGCGATCGATCACTTCGCCAAGCTTGGCGAATACCTCGGCATCGGGGTAACCAATCTCGTCAACAGCTTCAATCCGGAGGTCATCGTCATTGGCGGACCTCTCTCGGAAGCGTCGGATTGGCTCGCCGAGCCGCTGCGCCGTACCGTGGCGGGCCGCACGCTGCCCTACCACAAGCGCAAGCTTGAAATCTCGTTCTCCACGCTGGGCAGCCGCGCGACGATGACAGGCGCGGCCTTCGCGGCGGCCATGCATTTTCTCGGTTCGGTTCGGGTGAGTCTGTAGCCAGGCCTGCTGATCACTGCTCCAATCCTGAAAAAAAGCGGCGCCTCCTGCTGATTGCCGGAGGCGCCGCCGTGTATGCCGTATTTCCATAATAATTAACGTTATTGTTTGTACCGGCGTGAAGAGCAGAAGCTGCTATTCACGCCTCTTTGCCTGTGCTGGCGCTAGCCGATCATGGACTTGGCGGCTGCCTCCAGACTGGCCAGCCGTTCCCTAACGGCCACCACTTCGCCGATGATGATCATCGCCGGGTTGCCAATCTTCAGGCTGGCGGCGAGCTGCCCGATGTTCTCCAGCGTGCCCGTAACCGTCCGCTGGCGAGCGGTCGTTCCGTTCTCGATCAAGGCCGCCGGTGTGGACGGATTCTTCCCGTGCCGAAGCAGCTCGGCCTGAATGCGTGGCAGCTGGCCCACGCCCATGTAAATGGAGATGGTGTCCACTCCTTTAGCCAGCCGCTTCCAGTCCACGGGTTCTTCGGCATCGCTGCTCCGGCTTCCCGTAACGACGGCGAAGGATGCCGCAATACCCCGGTGGGTCAGCGGAATTCCGGCGGCCGCCGCCGCTCCGACCGCCGAGGTAATGCCCGGAACCACCTCCCACGGAATACCCGCTTCCGCAGCTGCCAGCACTTCTTCTCCGCCCCGTCCGAACACGAACGGATCTCCACCTTTCAGCCGGACCACATTCCTTCCCAGACAGGCATGATGGATCATCGTCTGCTCGATCTCCCGCTGCGTCATGCTGTGGCTTCCCGGCGACTTGCCGCAGTAGATGAGGCGTGCCTCAGGCTTGGCGTACTCCAGCAGCTCATCGGAAACCAGGCGGTCGTAGAGTACGATGTCGGCATCCTGAATGCGCCGCATCGCCTTGACCGTGATCAACTCGGGATCGCCTGGGCCCGCTCCGACAATGGAAATGCGGCCTGGCTTCATAGGCTTCCCTCCAACCGGATCATCGGACTTGTCATATCCGTGCCCCTCTTCATGATTGTCAGCTCCGCCTTGACCCTGCCGGCCTCAATGATGAACTCCAGCCATTCACCTGGTTTCACATTATCCATTGTACAGTCCTCCTCTATAGGATAGGGCTTCCTCGATCTTGACTGATGCCGCAAGGCCGCAGCCGGTGCGGCCGTTCATCGGCGCACCGGCTGCGGGCCGCTTCCGCTTAGCAAGATCAGATCATAAGATAGACCGCTCCGCTAACGGGATCGACTTCCACCTCGTAGGTCGGCACGCAGCCGTAATCCGGCTCCTGAACCTGGCCTGTGTGCAGGCTGATCCGCCAGTCATGCAGCGGACAGTGAACCTTATCTCCGCACACCATGCCTTCCGATAAGGCGCCGCCCTTGTGGGGGCATTTGTTCTCCACGGCCAGCACCTCGCCGCCCGACAGCCGGAACAGAGCGATTTCCAGTCCGTCCAGCTTCAGCACCCGGGAGCCTTTACGGTCGATATCCTCTATATAGGCCACCTGTCTTTTAGGTTTAATCATGCCGTAACCCCTCCCGAAATGCGATCCTGCTCCTCTGCGATCGGCTCGAAATTTTTGCGCAGTTCCTTGTCGTTCACAATCTGCTTCCACGGATCGGTCATGACGCTGAGCGCCTTCCGGATTCGTTCCCCGAGCGCCTTCCGTTCATCCGGATCGGCAAGAGCCTCCTTGATGCTGTCCAGCCCGACCCGCTCGACCCAGTTCGACGTCCGCTCGTTCCAGCTCGCGTTCTCCCGGTAGTACTGCAGGAATGCGCGGGCCCACTCGACGACCTCATCCTCCGTCCTCACGACACACAGGAGATCGGTCGCCCGGACGTGCACGCCGCCGTTGCCGCCGACATGCAGCTCCCAGCCGCCGTCGATCGCCACGACGCCGAAATCCTTGATCGTCGCCTCCGCACAGTTGCGCGGACATCCCGAGACGGCCAGCTTCACCTTGGCCGGGGTGTTCAGCCGTTCGAATTCCCTCTCCAGCCGGATGCCCATGGCAATGGAATCCTGGGTGCCGAACCGGCAGAACGTAGAGCCGACGCAGGTCTTGACCGTCCGCAGCGTCTTGCCGTAAGCATGGCCGGACGGCATATCAAGCTCTTCCCATATCTTTGGCAAATCCTTCTTCTGGACGCCCAGCAGGTCAAGCCGCTGCCCTCCCGTGAATTTCACCATCGGCACATCGAACTTCTCCGCCACCTCGGCAATCTTCTTCAGCTCCGCAGGCGAGGTTACGCCTCCGTAGATCCGGGGAACGACGGAATATGTACCGTCCTTCTGAATGTTGGCGTGATACCGCTCGTTGGTGATGCGGGATTCCTTCTCGTCCCTGTACTCTTCCGGCCAGAGCATGCCGAGGTAGTAATTGAGGGAAGGCCGGCACTTCGAGCAGCCTTCCTCCGTATTCCAGCCCAGCACGTTCATCACTTCCTTGACCGTCTTCAGCTCCATCCGCTTGATCTCCGCCACGATCTCGTCGCGGCCGAGGCTCGTGCAGCCGCAGATGCCCTCCTTTACCTGGACAGCCGAATCCCCCGCATACAGCTCCAGCAGCCCTTCCACCAGCGGCTTGCAGCCGCCGCAGGAAGCCGAAGCCTTCGTGCAGGCCTTGATCTGGAGGACGCTGTTGCAGCTTCCTTCCGTGATGGCCTGGGCGATGGCTCCCTTGGAGACGCCGTTGCAGCCGCAGATGATTTCATCATCCGCCATCGCCTCCAGGCGGCTGGCCGGAGAGGCCTTCGCCATGCCCGCGCCGTCCGGCAGTCCCAGCAGAAGGGACTTCTCCTGTCCCTTGATGCTCTCTCCGCTCTTGATCAGCGAGAAGAGCTGCGGACCGTCCGCGGTGTCGCCGAAGAGCACCGCGCCGATCAGCTTGTCGTCTTCGATGACAAGCTTCTTGTACACGCCGTCGATCTCGTCCTGGTAGCGAAGCGCCCGCGATCCAGCCGGCTCCTCATAGCGGCCGGCCGAGAAGACGTCGACGCCGGATACCTTCAGCTTGGTCGAGGTGACCGACCCTTCATAGCCGTTCGTCTCGGCGCCCGCCAGGCGCTTGGCGAGCACAGCCCCCTGCTCGTACAGCGGGGCGACCAGGCCATAGGCGATTCCCCGGTGCTCCGCACATTCGCCGATTGCGTAGACATTCGGAACATTCGTCTCCAGATAATCGTTAACGAGAACGCCTCTGCCGACGCTAAGGCCGCTCTTCTCTGCAAGCGCCGTGTTCGGCCGGATGCCGACCGCCATGACGATCAGGTCGGCGTCGGCCGACGTTCCGTCAGCGAAGAGCAGGCTTTTGACCCGCTTATGGCCGAGAATGGCTTCCGACTGCTTTTTCAATAGAAACTTCATGCCCTGGGCTTCAAGCTCCCGCTGCAGCATCAGTGCGGCTTCGCGGTCCAGTTGGCGCTCCATAATGTAGTCATGGATGTGAACGACCGAAACGTTCATCCCCAGATGGAGAAGGCCTCTTGCCGCTTCAAGTCCGAGCAGCCCGCCGCCGATCACCACAGCATTCCGGTAGGTTCTGGATGTCTCCATCATCGTCTCGCAATCTTTAATGTCACGGAAGGCGATAACTCCTTCTTTATCCGCTCCGGGTATCGGCAGCATGAACGGGTTGGAGCCGGTCGCCAGAATCAGTTCGTCGTAATCGGCCAGAATGCCTCCGTCCGAAATGACCACCTTTCTGCGGGTGTCGATTTCGGTAACCGTATGGCCCTTATGCAGCGTAATATGATGGGATTCATACCACTCGTCGTCATTCAGCACGATTTCGGACAGGTCGGCTCCGCCGGCCAGAACGGAGGACAGCATGATCCGGTTATAGTTCGGATGCGGCTCCGCACCGAAGATCGTAATGTCATATTTATCGGGAGCCAGCTTCAGCAAATGCTCGATCGCCCGTACCCCTGCCATACCATTGCCGACAAGCACCAGCTGTTTACGAGATGATTCCATTTCTTTCCCTCTCCTCTCCATGAGAACCCGGATAATCCGAAATAAGACCAATACGCCTGCAGCACTTATTCTGTGGAGTTCAAACGGCGTTGTTCGTACTGCGGCAGCGTCGAATGCCGACCTTTTTAGCGTGAACGCGCAGCCGAGAAACTCAAAAAGCCCGCCGCATGCCGGACCGCGAAGAGAAATCTCCAGGGATCGTGACATGCAAGCAGGCGCCATTGCCGCTTTATTCGGGGTACGCCATTGTACCCGTCAAAGAAATTGTTAAATGTAATATACATGACGATTTTCGAAACGTCAATAAATTTAACATATAAAATTTTATTTTTCAAAAATATCGACATCCCGCCCTGTACTGTGTAATATAAATTCACATAAGGACACCATTTCGAATGCCGGCGAGCTAAAAAGAAGAAGCAGTTACGGCGTTTTACCCGAGTCCATCGTGTTTCATGTTCCGTACTTAATGAAGTTATGCATTATATGAAAGTTTGAAAAGAGGGGCGTCCGACTATGCATTCCTTATTGGTTGTATATGGCGGTCTTGACGGAGAGTTGTCTCCTGACAAGACCGAAGCCGGATCCAGACCGGAATTCATTCTCCGATCATGCGGATATATCGCCCACGTGGCGGCATCGCGGGAAGAAGCCGTTTCGCTGCTGTGTGACGCCGACGCCTCCATCCTGTATTTGCCCGTCACGGAACTGGGACCCTGGTCGAAACTGATCCGTTCCCGCAAAACCGCCCCTGTGCTGTGGTGGTGCTCGGATCTGACGGCCAATCTGTCAGCCGAAGCTTGCGACGACAACATCATGGCGGACGGCATTCTTTCGCCGCATATGCATCCCAAGGACATCCACTGGAGTCTGCATTTTGGTGCCAGACAGTGCTTCGAGCGCAAGCAGTGGATGAAGGAGAAGGAGCAGCTGCTCTCCCGCCTGGAGGAGCGCAAATGGGTTGAAATGGCCAAAGGTATTCTGTCCAAAGCCAAAAACATTTCCGAATCCGAAGCATACGATCTGCTGCGCAAGCAGGCGATGAACGAGCGCAAGCGCATGGTGGACGTCGCCACCCAAATCGTCAAGGTCTATCAGATGCTTCAGGATCAACCATAAGGGGGAATCGCCATGATTAACGTGCTGAAAGAAGTGGCCCGCGGCAAGCGCGGAGCCCGCGATCTCGGCTATGGCGAAGCCCTGGCTGCCGCTGAAGCCATTCTGGGACAATCCGCTACTCCAGCGCAGATCGGGGCATTTCTCGCCGCCGAGCGCATCAAGCTTGAGAGCCTGGAGGAGCTTGAAGCCTTCGTAGCCGTCTGCCGAAAATACGCACAGCGGGAGCAGCTCCAGCGCGGGCTCGACTGCGCGGGACCATACGACGGCCGCGTGCGCTCCTTCGCCGCGACATTTCCTACCGCCTTTCTTCTCGCTTCGGCGGGTCTGCCGGTAACGCTCCACGGCTCGGCATCTCTTCCTCCCAAATGGGGAATCACCCTCCGGGACCTGATCGAAGAATCCGGCATCCCTTCCTCCTCGTTCACCCGCGAGCACGCCATCCACACGGCAGCGCGGAGCAGCGTTCTCTACGCGGACTCCGAGGTATGGTGTCCTCCGCTTGGCGGACTCCGGAGCATCCGGGAAGAACTTGGCATGCGCACGATCTTCAATACGGTCGAGAAGCTGGCCGATTATGCCTGCTCCCCTTACCTGGTATTCGGGATTTACCATAATACGGTCTTTGACCGCCTCTCCCGGCTGCTCGCCAGGCTGGAATACCGCAGGGCGCTGGTCGTTCAGGGTCCGGAGGGCTCGGAGGACGTCCATATCGACCGCCCAACCCGGGTATACAGAGTCGGGAACGGCGAACCGGATCTCGATGTCATCGATCCGGATGCCTACGGACTCGATACCGCCGTTCCCGAAGTGGAATGGACGGCTGCGCTTCAGCTCGAAATGGCCGAGGAAGTGCTTCAGGGCGGCGGGCATCTGGCTTTCTATAACCAGGTGCTGCTTAACGGGGCGGTCCGGCTGCACTTGGCGGAGCGCGTCGATTCGATCGAGGAGGGCGTCTACACCTGCAAAGACCTGCTCGATAACGGCAGCGCCTGGAGAGCCTATGTGCTGTGGCGCAAGACGATGCTCTCCGGCCCGCCGGTTACGTATCCCGTATAAGAGCAGTTCCTCACATGCCGCGGCCTCTCTAACTGAACTCAGGGCTGCAGCAAAAAAGCTGGCCATGTCATCCATTGACACGGCCAGCTTTTTCTATGGTCATCTATCATTCCGATCCCGGTATGCGGCTCTTACTCGGCAGCAGCCAGCACTTTGTCGAACTTCGTTTTGTTCATGCCGACGATCTTGTGCTCACCGATTACGGTTACCGGCACGGCGCGCATGCCCATATCCCATACCTGTTGGGCGTAGTCGTCGTTCTGTTCAATATTGCGTTCCTCGAAGGCGATTCCCTTCTCGGTCAGAAAGCTCTTTACCTGCTTGCAATGCGGGCAGTTCGTCGAAGTATATACCACTACATTTTCCATGGTTAATTCCCTCCTGGACATTATTTTATTTTGTATTATAGCACCTGAAGCCTCAGGGTTTAAATGTTACTGCATAACCGCGCTGTGTTCCAGGCTTTCGATGTACTTCTCGGCGTCCATTGCCGCTTTGCAGCCGCTGCCTGCCGCCGTAATCGCTTGTCTGTACCGGGTGTCCTGAACGTCGCCGCAGGCGAATACGCCCGGAATGTTCGTCTCGGAGGTGCCCGGAACCGTTACGATATAGCCGTTCGCATCGGTCGTGATCTGGCCGCCAAGGAATCCGGTGTTCGGATGATGGCCGATCGCCACGAATACGCCGCTGGCCGGGATTACTTCTTCCTCGCCCGTCTCATTGTTCAGCACCTTCAGGCCGGTCACGCCGTTGTCGCCAGCCAGCACTTCGAGCGGTGTGCGGTTCAGCGCCCATTCCACCTTGGCGTTGTCGCGGACACGGTCCTGCATGATCTTGGATGCGCGGAGCTCATTGCGGCGGTGAACCAGCGTCACCTTTGAAGCGAAGCGGGTCAGGAAGCCGGCTTCCTCAAGCGCCGAGTCTCCGCCGCCCACCACGATGATCTCCTTGTTCCGGAAGAAGAAGCCGTCGCAGGTCGCACAGGTGCTGACCCCTCGTCCGACATTGTCCTGTTCCCCGGGAATACCCAGATATTTCGCCGTAGCTCCAGTGGAGATGATCAGCGTATCGGTCTCAAGCGTGCCCATATCCTCCACATTCAGCTTGAACGGACGCTCGCCCAGCTCCACGCTGTTCACCCATCCGGTGATGAATTTCGCGCCGAAGCGTTCAGCCTGCGCACGCATATTGTCCATCAGCTCGGGTCCCATGATGCCTTCAGGGAAGCCGGGGAAGTTCTCGATTTCCGTCGTCGTGGTCAGCTGGCCCCCTGGCTGGGGACCTTCGATGACGAGCGGATTCAGATTAGCTCGGGCCAGATAGATGGCGGCGGTCAGACCCGCAGGTCCGGTACCGACGATAATGGATTTGTACATGGACAGTTCCTCCTCAAATGAGACGCGGATAGGCAGCTTCCCTTGCTGTTATGCAGCAGCGTTGCTCGTATCCTTGGCTTTTGTTTTATTATGGGACTGCAGCTCCCCACCGTCAAATGATGAGCCGGGGATTTGCTTGTTTAGAATTATTATAAAGTAATATTTATTATGATAGGTTGAGAAGAATATGTCAATATCGATGGGCCCGAGTTCAAAAATATTTTGTGAACAATTTAATTTTTAGAATCTAAATTTTTGCAAGGTTAGCGAAGCAGCCGCAGGCCGTTCAGAATAACCAGGATGGTACTGCCTTCATGACCGACAACCCCGAACGGCAGGGCAATTCCCTCGATAAAATTGCTCAGAATCAGCAGCACGATCACCGTGATCGCAAAAGTCATATTCTGCTTCACGATCCGCTGCGAACGGCGGGCCAGCGAGATGGTCGAAGCTATCTCTTCAATATTATCGTTCATCAGCACCACATCGGCTACCTCAAGGGCCGCACCGCTGCCTTTCATCCCCATGCCCATGCCGACCGTGGCCTGCGCAAGAGCGGGCGCATCATTAACCCCGTCGCCGACCATAACCGTAGGCCCGTATTGCTCCCGGAGAGCGGCGATATGCTTCACCTTATCCTCGGGCAGGAGGTCGGCAAAGACCAGATCGACGCCGGTCTTCGCTCCGATCGCCCGGGCCGTCGCCTCACGGTCTCCGGTCAGCATCGCGACCTTGATGCCAAGCGCCTGCAGCTTGCGTACCGCTTCAGCCGCTTCGGTGCGCACCGTATCCTGCAGCGCGATCATGCCCGCAACCTTGTCTCCGTCCAGGATGACCGAGACCGTCTTCCCTTCCTTCTCCAGCTCTGCGCGGCGCTCTCTCCAGATAGAGAGGCCCTCATCGTTCAGCCGGGCTCCGGGCTCATCCACCGCATCTGCGCCGGCGGCCGCTCCGGACAGTTCAGCCTGATCCAGAACATTCGACTTGCCGATCTTCCACAGCTTCCCGCTGACTGTGCCCTCCACTCCCCAGCCTGTCAGCGAACGCGAATCCGTCACACTGCGAAGCTCGAGGCATTCCTCGTCGGCGGCCCGGACGATGGCATCGGCCAGCGGATGCCGGGACAGGCTTTCAATCGAAGCGCATACGGTCAGCAGCTCCTGACGGTAATAGCCTTCACCGACAATAAAGTCAGTCATCTGCGGCGTGCCCTCGGTCAGCGTTCCCGTCTTGTCGAACGCGACGACGGCGGTGCGGGACATATTTTCCAAATGCGCGCCTCCCTTGAACAGAATGCCCCGGCGGGCGCTCTTGGAAATGGCGGACAGCATGGCGGGCATAATCGAGGATACCAGAGCACAGGGAGAAGCTACAACCAGAAAGACCATCGCTTTATAGAAGGTTGTGTTCCACGACCAGTCCAGGACAAAGGGAGGCAATGCGATCAAGAGCACCGTTAGAGCGACGACTATCCGGGCGTAAATGGACTCGAAGCGCTTGATAAAGCGCTGGGATTCCGGCACTTCCTCCTCGGCATCTTCCACCATCTTGACGATCTTCGCGAACAGCGTGTTCTCCGCCGATTTGGTTACTTCGACATACAGCGCGCCTTCGCCGTTCAGCGTACCCGCGAACACATCGTCTCCGGCATATTTCTCCACCGGCACCGATTCCCCTGTAATCGAGGACTGGTCGACCGAGGACTCACCCCGGTATACAAGGCCGTCGGCAGGAATCAGTTCGCCCGGACGCACGAGCAGCAGATCGCCGACAGCCAGATCGTTAATCGACACCTCGTTCATGGCGCCCTGGTCGATGCGCACAGCCGTTTGCGGCTTCAGCGCGATCAGCGCGGAGATATCCTTGCGGCTGCGGTCCATCGTATAGCTCTCCAGCGCTCCGCTCATGGCGAAGATAAAGATCAGCATGGCTCCTTCGTTCCAGTAGCCGATCGCCGCTGCACCCAGCGCAGCCGCAATCATCAGCAGATTGACGTCAAGATCATGCTCTTTAACGAGCGTCTCGACCCCTTCCTTCGCTTTGATCCATCCGCCGACCGTGTAGGCCGCGATGTAGAGCAGAATCGACACCACCGCGAACGATGAATGAATACTCCAGGCGAGAAGCATTAGCGCTCCGCTTCCGAGCGCGGCTCTCATCTCCGTATTCTGGAGCATTTCCTTGGGATCAAATCGCCTGCCTTTAGGCGCACCCGGTTTCTTCTGTTCTTCATATGCTGCGATTCTTGGCAATTGTTTGGCTTCCTGCATGTCAGACACTCCTTTTTGATATGTTTGGGCGACGAGCAGCATTCACTGATAATGAGAGCCATTCTTACAGCCCTTAAAATGACACATGCTGCCCCGGCTATGCCGGGACAGCATGTTAATTGAGAATGAAAATCATTGTTTCCATGGTACAACTTGTTTTCCTTAATGCAACTTATACTTAGTATATACCCCTTTTTCGATTTTTGTAAACGGTGGAAGCCCGTTTTGCGGAAAAAAGTGCCGCCGAATGGCGCCGGGT
>RCUO01000670.1_pt1 | contig 16061 bp, 19 predicted proteins | sample 2166161 | NCBI WGS metagenome assembly RCUO01 (sample SAMN09932617, study PRJNA488358) | compost metagenome | feature: garden; material: soil; isolation source: compost soil in cyclohexanecarbonitrile-enriched culture | place: Germany: Experimental Botanical Garden Goettingen | collected 2016-01-27 | reverse complement strand
CTGCCTGTTGCCGGTGTTTTTGCAGCGCTATCGCGACGTGACGGTGGAGATGGATCTGAGCGATCGGCCTGTGGATTTGCTGGGTGAGGGATACGACCTGGCGTTGCGCATCGGCACGCTCGAGGACTCGACCTTGATTGCCCGGCGGATCGCGTCGATCCAGCGGGTGTACTGCGCAAGTCCGGCGTACCTGGCCGAGCGCGGCACGCCGCTCAAACCTGAGCAATTGCACGGTCATGACTGTCTGCCGTACGGCCATGGTCGACAGGTGCAATGGCGTTTTGCGGGGCAGGGCAAGCCGCTGACGGTCAACGTCACCGGGCGGATGCGGGTCAATAACGGCGAGGTGCTCAGGGATGCGGCTATCGCCGGCCTGGGGATCACGTATTTGCCGGCGTTCATCGTCGGCTCGGCGTTGAAGGATGGACGGCTGGTGGAGGTACTGGAGGATTTGCGGCCGGAGCCGCTGACATTGTCGGCGGTGTATCCGCAGCATCGTCAGGGTTCGCGGCCGGTGCAGGTGCTGGTTGAGTTCTTGCGCGAGGCGCTGGATCAGTCTGAGGGTGGGTTGTAAGGATAGGGTTCACACAATCTACTGTGGGAGCGGGCTTGCTCGCGAAGGCGGTGGGTCATGGGACATTGATGTCGACTGACACACCGCCTTCGCGAGCAAGCCCGCTCCCACAGGGGGGTTGCGTTGTTTGGGAATCAGCAGGAATCAGCTCCGTTTGTCATCACCGGGTTCGGCATGGACACCACGGTCATCGCCGGGCTCGCCATTGGCATGGACGCCACGGTCATCGCCCGGCTCGCCATTGGCATGAACGCCATGGTCATCCCCGGGTTCATCATGGGTGCCGCTGCGTCCTGAGGACGAGGCCGTTCCGGAGTGGCTCGAACCGCTGTTGGCACTGCCATGGCCGCTGTTGCTGCCATGGTCGCCGCTATGGCCGCTGCCGCTGTTGCCGCCACTGCCGCTTCCGCCGTGACTGCCGCCACCGCCACTGCCGCCACCGCCGTGACTGCCGCCACCGCCACTGCCGCCACCGCCGTGACTGCCGCCACCTCCACCGCCACTACCGCCACCACCTCCACCGCCACTACCGCCACCACCCCCACCACCACTACCCCCATCCTTGGCCTGAGCACTGGATACCCCGGACAGGCTGTCCGGAATCAGTACGGTAGACGCCGACAGAACCGCGCCAATAGCTACTGCCAGTAAAAGCTTACTGATGTGCATGTCGTTCTCCGTCTTCTTGTTTGAGCCTGGAACGTTGATGAGCCTTGCAACGTGCTGCTTTTTCCCATGGGAGCCTGTTAAACACCTCGGCGGGCTGATTTATTCAGTTGGGTGGTTGAAGAAATGCAACGGACAGCGCGGCCCTGTTCCAAAGGTCAGTGAATACTCGAGGCCAGTTCGAAAATCGGGATGTACATCAGGATCACGATCACCCCGATCAACAGGCCGATGAAGGTCATGAGCAAGGGTTCGAACAGCCGTACGAACCATTCGATCCAGCGGCTGATTTCTTCGTCGTAGAAATCGGCGCTGCGTTCCATCATCTGCCCGAGGTTGCCGGACTGTTCACCGGCGCGCAGCAGGCGCAGGGACACGGGGGTCACCAGTTGATTGAGCTCCAGAGCGGTGGACAACGATTGCCCTTCGCGCACCCGTTCGCAGGCCTGGTCCAGGCGGCTGCGGGAGGCGACGGTGAGCAGGTTGCGGACCATGCCCATGGCGGTGACGAGGGGAATGCCGCCTTGCAGCAGAATGCCCAGGGAACGGTAGAAGCGTGCCAGCTCATACATGAAGATGCGCTGGTGCACCGCGGGGAGTTTTTCGATCACGCGGTCCAGTCCCCGCCGAAACGCCGGTTGGCGCTGCAGCAGGACGAGGGCGACGATGATGGCCAGCAAGCCACCGAAGAATTCGCCCTGGTGGGCGTGAAGGAACATGCCGCTGCTCATCAGGATCTGCGACAACCACGGCAGGTTCGACCCCAGCCCTTCGAACACCAGGCTGAAACGCGGCACGACGTAGCCCATCAGGAACAACACCACGCCGCCGCCCACTACCAGCAACAGCATGGGGTAGATCGACGCGCTGATGATCTTCTGGCGAACCTCGTCCATGCGCTGTCGATAACTGACATATCGGCCCAGGGCATCGCCGACGGCACCGGTCTTCTCGCTGGACTGCACCAGCGCCACGTACAAAGGCGGGAAAACGGCCGCCAACTGGCCCAGGGCCTGGGAAAACGATTTGCCCTCGTAAAGCAGGCGCACCAGCTCGCTCAGGGTTTTGCGGGCTTGTGGCGCGTTTTCCTTTTCCGCCAGGCTTTCCAGCGCATCGATCAACGGCAGGCCGGCGTTGAGCAAGGTGGTCAGCTCCTGGCTGAACAACACCAGGTTGAACGTCTCGCGCCTTTGCAGGCGCAGCGCGCGCCAATGTCGCTCGGCATGCAGGCTGAGAACCCGCAGGCCCTGGTCTTCGGCGATGCGCCTGGCTTCGCTTTGCCCCGGCGCATCGACGGTCATTGAGACGACACCGGTCTTGCCGACGGCTTTGAGATGAAAGCGCGTGGTCGTCATATCCGTCAGTTCCAGTTGGTGACTTCGGCGTTCTCGCCTTCGCCGCCGGGTTGCCCGTCCTTGCCCATGGACAACAGGTCGTACTCGCTGTTTTCACCGGGATAGCGATAGCTGTAGTTGCGACCCCAAGGGTCTTGGGGGAGTTTTTTCTGCAGGTACGGGCCGGTCCAGCGCGGTTCGTCGCTGGGCGCGGTGACCAGCGCCTGCAAACCCTGTTCGGTCGAGGGGTAATGGCCGACCTCCAGGCGGTAAATGTCCAGGGCTTTGCTCAAGCCTTCTATTTGTGCCTTGGCCACTTTCACTTCGGAACGGCCCAACTGGGCGAAATACTTCGGCGCCACGATGCCGGCCAACAGCCCCAGCACCACCAGCACCACCAACAGTTCGAGCAGGGTGAACCCGCTTTGGGTTCGCCGGGCATAACGCAGATGCTGATTCATGATGACCTCGCACGGTAGGCAGCAGTGTTGCCATGCAGTTGCATGCAATTGCCATGCTCATGATCGGTGATCCTTCTGCACCCCCCGTGCCATGCGCCTTCTCACTTACGGCACAGTGCTTGCGTATGGCTGTTGCACGACTGGCCATTGGGGCAATACCCCCATTTTTCGGGGCCGGGAGGGGAGGTCTGACAATGAAGTTACTCACCACCGGGTTGCTGGGTCTGCTGGTGTTGACCGGCGCCGCCCAGGCCGATGTGTTTGTTTCCGTGGACGCCAATGGCAGCTACGTCCTGTCCAATGTCCACCGCCCCGGACGCCACTATGAACGGGTGATCCGAGAACCCGATGCGCCGGTCGTCAGCCTCGACCAGCAGCCGCAGATGATCGCCGCGCAACCCTACGCCGAACTGGTGGCGGCGGCGGCCAGGGCCAACGAACTGCCGGCGGCGCTGCTGCATGCGGTGATCAAGACCGAGTCGAGCTACAACGCCCGCGCTACCTCACCCAAGGGCGCTCGCGGACTGATGCAGTTGATGCCCGACACCGCCCGCGAAATGGGCGTGACCAACGTCTACGACCCCAAGGCCAACATCCAGGGCGGCGCCCGCTATCTCAAACGCCTGATGACGATGTTCGACAACGATATCCGCCTCGCCGTGGCGGCCTACAACGCCGGCCCGCAAGCGGTGCTCAGCCGTGGCAACGTGGTCCCGCCGTTCGCCGAAACCCAGCGTTATGTGCCCAACGTGCTGAACCAGTATCGGCGTTTGCAGGGGTTGTCCCCGGATGCGCCGCTGTGATCGAAACCTCCGGGGGGCGATTTTCCCCAATAGTGGGGAATGGTGGCCCCAGTCGGAAAGTTGGGGATTGGGTGGGGAATATCCCCCGGCTTATCAAGTCGTGATTATAACTGGCTGATTAATAACGTATTTTTTTTGGCATGCGGATTGCTCCAGACGATTTGTCGAGAAGTGTTCCCCGATAACCCGCAGCGAGGTCCGAGTCCATGATCGGCATATCCCGCGCCTTGTCCTTGATTAATTTGCAGCGGGTGGCTGCCGACGATTGCCTGACCATCAATCTGCAGAACCTGCTGGCCTACCCCGCCGACGTGCAATTTCGTGTGATGGACAAAGCCTCGGGCCAACCCTTGTCCGGTGACGCGCCGGGTGTTCGGGGCGAACCAGGCGATACCCATTAAGAGGAAGCTGACATGAACCGATTCGCGCATCGCGCAATGCTGACGTTCTGCCTGTTGGCCTTCGGTATCGACCAGATGCCGGCTCATTCGACGGACGAGCACGCCGGGCACGGCATGGCAGCCAGGAAGGCCGGCCAGGAGACCGCCCGGATCAGGATTGCCGACGTGGCCTTGCTGGACCAGAACGGCAAGGTCGTCAGCCTGGAAAAAGACCTGGTGAGCAACAAGATCGTGGTCATGGGTTTCATCTACACCCGCTGCACCACGGTCTGCCCGGTGGTGTCCTCGATCATGGGCAAGGTGCAGAAACGGCTGGGTGCGCGGGTCGGCACCGAGGTGCAACTGGTGTCGATCAGCATCGACCCGCAGCGTGACGATCCCCAACACCTGAACGACTACGCCCGCACCTTCCAGCAGGGGCCGGGCTGGAGCTGGCTGACCGGTTCGCCGCAGTCGGTCGATGCCACCCTCAAGGGCCTGGGTGCCTACGGCGGTGACTTCCAGAACCACTCGCCGCTGATTCTGGTGGGCGACGGCAACAACCGCCTCTGGACCCGCTATTACGGTTTCACCGACCCGACGGAACTGGCCCGGGCCGTCGAGAAACTCAGTGGTGAACGCAACACCCACGTCAAGCACACTGCCATTGCCATGGAGCGACAGCCATGAGAGCCATCGACTGCTTCACCCTGGGCATCTGCTACTGCATTTTCAGTTCAGTGGCGTTTGCCCACGAAGGGCATGAGCAGACCGCGCCTGTGGCGGCCGCCGCGCAACCGTCCAGCGGCACCCACGATGCGAAAACCTGGTTCACCGACACGCCGTTGCAGGACCAGAACGGCAACATGCTGCGCTTCTACAGCGACGCATTGAAGGACCGTGTGGTGCTGCTCAATGTGATTTTCACCCGTTGCGACGATGCTTGCCCGCTGATTACCCGCAAGCTCAAAGAAGTGCGTGAAGTGCTCGGCGACAAGGCCGACGGCATCACCTTTATCTCCCTTACCAGTGATCCGCTGCGGGACACCCCGGCGGTACTCAAGGCTTACACCTTGAAACAGGGCATCGATGGGCCCCACTGGTTTTTTCTTACCGGCGACAAGGCGCAAATGGACCTTGTACTGGGTCGTATCGGTCAGATCGTGCCGACCCCCGAGCAGCACTCCACCCACTTGATCGTCGGTGACGTGGCGAACAATCGCTGGAGCAAAATCAGTCCCGATGCCCCGGCGGCCGCCATTGCCCAGCGCCTGCAGCTGCTGACAATGCCCGTGGCCGGACGCTAACCATGGCCATCAATACTGCCCTCGTCCTTGGCCTGCTGCTCTTCGGCGGCCTCACGCTCAGCGTCCAGGCGCTGCCGCTGAACCTCAGCGAAAGTGCCGGCAAGCGCCTGTACCGCGAAGGTATATCGGCCAGCGGCGAGCCGATCATGGTTCGGGTCGGTGCATCGAACATGCTGCTGCCGGCCACCAGCCTGCCGTGCGCCAAATGTCATGGCGACGACGGCCTCGGACGCCCGGAAGGCGGGGTGCGCCCACCGGACCTGAATTGGTCGCGGCTGGCCAGCAACCATGGCCAGCAGCACATCAACGGCCGCAGTTACCCGGCCTACAGCGACAGCACCCTGGCGCAGGCGGTGCAGGAGGGGCGCGACCCCGGCAATAACCGGCTCGATCCATCGATGCCACGATTCGTGTTGTCGATGAACGATCAACGCAATCTCACGGCGTACCTCAAACGCCTGGCCGAAGACCGCGATCCGGGCCTGACCCCCGACAGTCTGCACCTGGGCACGTTGCTGCCGGGCACCGGGCCATTGAGCGAGGAGAGCGTCACGGTGGCGGCGGTGCTCAAGGGCTGCGTGACGCGTATCAACGAGGCGGGGGGCATTCACGGCCGGCAGTTGCGCCTGACCATACTCGACCCCGGTACCGATCGCGCCAGTGCCGAAAAGGCGCTGAACCAGTTGATCGATGAAGAACAGGTGTTCGCCCTGATCGCCCCGCTGGCGCCGGCATTGGACGTGGACCTCGCCGTGCACCTGGAACGGGCCCGCATTCCGCTGATCGGGCCGCTGTCCTTGCAGGGCACGCCCCACGCCAGTCCGCAGATATTCGAACCACTGCCGGGGCTTCGCGAGCAATTGATCGCCCTGGCCGATTACGCCAGTGCCAGCCTGCGGGTGCTTCAGGGGCCGACGTTGATCGCCTATCCGGACGAATCCGGCCAACGGCTGGCGGCGCAGGAACTCAGCCGGTACTTGCAGGGGCGCGCCTGGCAAAAGGTGCGCCTGCAAGCCTACGACCCGAGCGGGGACGACTTGCCCCTGGGCTCGCGCTCGGTGTTTTACCTGGGCACAAGCAGCGGCTTCAGCCGACTGGCCGAGCGCCTGCAAACGGCGGGGCAGGTGCCTTACCTGTTCGCCACCTCGAACCAGGTGGCGGGCAATCTGACCCAGGTGCCCAGCGGATTTTCCCGGCGGGTGTTCCTGGCCTATCCGTTCGTGCCCAGCGACTGGACCCTGGCCGGGCGCCTGGCCCTGACTCAGTTGCGCGAACACCAGGGCCTCGGTGGCCAGCACGCGATACTGCAAGTGGGCGCGTTCAGTTCGATGATGCTGCTCAGCGAAGGCATGAAGCAGGCCGGGCGGGATGCCAGCCGCGAAAAGCTGGTCAGTGCCCTGGAAGGCCTGCATGACTTCGATACCGGGCTGACGCCCCTGATGAGCTTTGGTCCAGGCCGACGCCTGGGCTTGAGCGGTGCCCATATCGTCACGGTGGATCTGCCGGACCAGCGGTTCTATCTGGTCGCCCCCTATAAACCTGTCGCTGCCACGCCCTGACCGGAGGCCGATCATGAAACTCGACACTTTGCCGGTCCTGCGGGCCCGACATACCCCGGTCAAGGTAGCGCCCGGTGCTGACGCTTCCACAGTCGAGGCCGCGGGTCTACGCTTAACTGCGATCAGGGCCCCCATCGTTGCCGGGGCCGATTTCGGCCACGTTGCCCTTGGCGGGTCCGAAGAGGCGTCGGCCTGCGAAGGGGGTCACCTGGGTTACTTTCCCCGTGGACGGAGGGTGCCGCAGTTCGAAGCTGCAGCGTTTGCCCTGGCACCGGGGGCCATCAGCCACTCGCACAATCGGATCGAGCGGATTGATGATGACTAGGGTGTTCCCCAACAGTGGGGGAAAAACTTCAATGCCAATCCGATCGCTTTCCCCGTTTTTGGGGGATGGGATTGCTGTACAAAAAAGGCATTGTTTTTAAATTCAAGGACATGAATGCCTGAAATTACCGGCGCTCAGTCTGGCATGAAGTGTGCGTTAGTCCTCTCAGGGCACGCGCTCCGCCAGGTTCAAAACCCGGACCTGCGGTTTCAAGGAGTCGACCTTGTTGAACAAAGTACTGGTTGTTGATGACGAACAGCTGCTGGCACAAAACCTCCAGGATTACCTGCAGGCGCAAGCGCTGGAAGTCCGGATTGCTCACGACGGTGCACATGGAATCGCCGAAGCAGACGATTTCGCACCCGATGTGATGGTGTTCGATTACCGCTTGCCCGATATGGAAGGCTTTCAGGTGCTCGATGCCGTCCGCCAGAACAGGAAGTGTCATTTCGTGCTGATCACAGGGCATCCAACCGCAGAGGTTTGCGAGCGGGCCCGGCAACTGGGCGTCAGCCATATCCTGTTCAAACCGTTTCCATTGGCGGAATTGGCCCGTGCCGTGCTTGATCTTCTGGGCAGGCAACGCGAACCCAAAGTGGGGGTGAGCACTTCCGAAGGCTTTGTCGAACGACGCCAGAGCAGGACCGAGAGTTTCCCGCTGCAGTTGTACGACGGTAGTTGGGTGCTTGCAGATCGCCGAAAAAATACATCGGCTTCCATGGCGCCAGACGACGAACAATTGCTCACCGGGGAGTAGTGGCGCGACAAGACGTTCCGGCCCGTGCCGAAATGGCTCGCCGCGCTGACAGGGCTCTAAGCCCCGGGCGTTGGAGAGCAAGCCATGGACCGTCTATCCCTTGCCGTAGAACCGGCGCAAGTGGAAGGTGTACCGACTCGTTTCACCAGTGAACAACTGGCCCAGGCCCGCGCCCTGGCCACCAGTTCCGGCGAGCGGATGCTGGACACCCTCGGGGCGTTGAGTGAACTGGCTCCCATGCCTTTCATCCAGTGCCTGGGTGTAACCCTGCACTATCCGGTGCTCGACACCGACAGCCTGTTCAGTGCCACCCCGGTGTTCGACCGGGTGACCCTGGCCCAATGCCTCAAGCGAGAATTCATCCTGCTGCGTCACGACGATGCGGTCATCGGCGTATTCGCCGACCCCTTCGACAGCGCACGCCTGGCCTGGATCGATGAATGCCTGCATGGCGCGCCGCTGTACCTGGTGCATGCCGACGACCTGAAGGCCTACCTGGCGCGTCACGAAGAAAGTTTCCACGCGGTGGAGTCGCTCAACGCCCATGCCGAGGGCGCAACCGAGATCGACACCCTGCAAAGCCTGTCCCTGACCAGCATCAGCGAAGACGCCAGCGTGGTGGTCAAGCTGGTCAACTCGACGCTGTACGACGCGCTGAAAATGCACGCCAGCGACATCCACCTGGGCACCACCGGCAGCGGCCTGGTGATCAAGTACCGGATCGACGGTGTGCTCAACAACATCAGCAAGATCCAGGGCAGCGAGTTCGCCGAGCAAGTGATTTCCCGAGTCAAGGTCATGGCTGAACTGGACATCGGCGAAAAGCGCGTGCCCCAGGACGGTCGTTTCAAGATCGGCATCAGCGGCCGGCAGATCGACTTCCGGGTGTCGATCATGCCGAGCATTTTCGGCGAAGACGCGGTGCTGCGGGTACTCGACAAACAGGACCTGGCGGACAAGGTCTGTGGCGTGCAGTTGCAGGCCCTGGGCTTTGAAGAAGAAACCCTGCGCCAGCTGCGCCGGCTGGCCGCCGAACCCTACGGCATGGTGCTGGTGACCGGGCCGACCGGTAGCGGCAAGACCACCACCCTGTACGCGATGATCACCGAGATCAACCACGGCGTGGACAAGATCATCACTATTGAGGACCCGGTGGAATATCAACTGCCGGGCGTGCTGCAAATCCCCGTCAACGAGAAGAAAGGCCTGACCTTCGCCCGGGGCCTGCGCTCGATCCTGCGCCATGACCCGGACAAGATCATGGTCGGTGAAATCCGCGACCCGGACACCGCACAGATCGCCGTGCAATCGGCGCTCACCGGTCACCTGGTGTTCACCACCATCCACGCCAACAACGTGTTCGACGTGATTGGCCGATTCACCCAGATGGAAATCGATCCCTACAGCCTGGTCTCGGCACTCAATGCCGTACTGGCCCAGCGTTTGATCCGCCTGGTCTGCACCAGTTGCAGCAGCCCCTACAGCCCGACGCAAGAAGAGCTGGAGGTCTCGGGGCTTGATCCGCAAAAGGTCGCTCACTACCGGTTCGTCCATGGCAAGGGCTGCGGGCATTGCCGGGGCACCGGTTATCGCGGGCGTAGCGCAATTGCCGAGTTGCTGCACCTGGACGACGAATTGCGGCAAATGATCGTCGAGCGCCAACCCATTTCGAAAATCAAGGCGCACGCCTGCAAACGTGGCTTGCGCCTGTTGCGCGAGTCGGCGCTGGAGATGGTGGAACAAGGCCGGACGACTCTCGAGGAGATCAATCGTGTCACTTTTATCTCGTGAGCAATTTGTCGCCGTGCTCGGCGCCAGCGGTGTAGGCCTGGGGCATCGGCAAGGCAGTGCAACCCACTGGCTGGGCAGCGTCGGCTACATCGACGAAGGTTTCCAGGCCTGGGCGGTGGCCCTCGACACCCTCGACCGTTTGCTGGCCGAGCACGCCGTTGCCAGGGCGGAACTGACGGTGGTGGTCTCCGGACACTTCAGCCGCTATTGCCTGGTGCCCTGGAGCGATCAGATCAGCAGCCCGGCCGAATTGCTTGGCTTCGCCCAACTGTGTTTCGAGGACCTCTACGGTGCCCCGACGCAACCCTGGAGCCTGGTGCTGTCGGCTGAACCTGCCGGTTATGACCGCATCGCCACCGCGCTGCCCCAGGACTTGCTCGACCGCCTGCGCGCCCTGGTCAGCGCGCGTGGCTTGCGCCTGCGTTCGGTGCAGCCGTACCTGATGGCGGCGTTCAACCATTTCGATAAAAGCCTTGATGCCGGGGACTTCCTGTTCGTGGTCGCCGAACCGGTACGCAGCGTGTTGCTGCTGGCCCGGGAAGGGCGCTGGGCTTCGGTGCGCTCGGTGGGCAGCAGCGACAGTGATGCGGCCCTGACAGCGCTGATCGGCCGTGAGAACCAGTTGCAGGCGTCCACCAGCGAACGGCCGTTGACGGTCTACCTGCATGCGCCGGCGCGCATCGACTCGCACCCTGATGTACCCGGTGTGCATCTGCGCACCCTCGAAGAAGACCGGACAGCCGTACGCGATTGCCTGTACCTCATGTCTCGGGCGGTGGCCTGACATGCGCCCCCTGATGCTCGACTTTCAGCCGCGCCGCCGTGCAGGCCCCTTGGGCTGGAGCCTGCTGGCCGGTGGCGTGGTGCTGACACTGACCTGCCTGCTGGTGCAACAGCACCTGAGCCACGAAGCCGAACAACAGCAAGGTCATCTGCAAATCACACAGCGAGTGCTCACCGGCGATACCGGCAGCAAGCTCAGCCTGACCCCGGCGCAAATTCGCGAGCAGGCGCATAACCTGGCGGAAATGCGCAAGGTCTCCCAGCAGTTGCGCCGCCCTTGGGAACGCCTGTTCGCCACCCTCGAAGCCATGCCGCGGGACAACATTGCCCTGCTGACCCTGACCCCGGACGCCCGCAAGGGCCAGGTGCGGATCAGCGCCGAGGCACTGGACCTGGACGCCATGCTCGATTTCCACCGCCGTCTCGAAGCCAGCGACGAGCTGTCCGACGTATCGCTGCTGAGCCACGAAATTGTCGCCAACGTGCCGGAACACCCGGTGCAGTTCAACCTGTCGGCTACCTGGGAGATCGGCGATGCAAATCCATAAATTGATCGTCCACGAATACCTGCAAGGCCTGGGCGTTCCGGGGCTGGCAGGGATGGCCATGCTGGTGCTGGCGCTGAGCTATGGCCTGGTGGGATTGCTGCCGGACTGGGAGTCGCTGCAAAGCCTCAGCCAGCAGACTCGCGAAGCCACCGAGTACCTGGCCAAGGTCGAAGACGGCAGCGTGGCCGCGCCGGTGGTGCCGCAGCGCCAGCTCGACGATTTTCGCAGCAAGTTGCCGTCCCAGCCCCAGGCCACCGTGGCCATCGACAAGATCTACGCCCTGGCCGCCCAGGAACGCATCACCTTGTCCCGGGGTGAATACTCCCTGGGCGTGGACCCCAAGACCCACCTGGCCCGTTATCAGATTCTGCTGCCGGTACGTGGCAGCTATCCGCAACTGCGGCGTTTCCTGCACGCCTTGCTCGGCCAGTTGCCGGCGGTGGTGCTCGAGGATGTGGAGCTACAGCGCAAGAATATCGCCGATACCGACCTGACCGGGCGGATCCGCATGACCCTTTACCTGTCGAGGTCATGATGAATACCAAACGAGTGTCGGGTTGGGTGGCGTTCTTCGGTGTAGCGGCAGCGCTCGCCTGGCTCCCCGAATACTTCAATCAGGCCGGCGACAGCGACCTTGCGGTGGCCACCGTGGCTACGCCAGCCAAGGGCAAGACCCCTGGCGCATCGACGGCTGCATCGAGCGCCGCTGCGCTGGCGCCGATCAAGGACCTGAGCCCGGCAGGCGACCTGTTCGCCGCCCGCAGCTGGATAGCGGCGCCGGCCCTTGGCACCGTCACTGAACAACCGGTAGTCGTTACTCCTGTGGTGCAAGTCCCCACTGCACCACCGTTGCCCTTCCAGTTTGTCGGCAGGCTGGATGACCGTTCCGATCTGCAGGTGTTTTTGCAGAGCGGCGAAAAAATATACGTCGTGCGCAAAGGGGATGTCATCGACGAAACCTGGCGGATCGAGCGGATTTCCGATAAGGAACTGAGCCTGGTCTACCTGCCTCTGCATTTGGCGCAGACCTTGTCTGTGGGGAGTACGGAATGAACAAATCCCGTTTGCTGATGAGCCTTTGTCTCTGCGCGGGGCTGGCCGCATGCAGTTCGGCGCAGGTTGCCAGGGATGAAGCTTCGGCCCTGATCGAATCGGGCCAATATGAAGCCGGTCTGGCGCGCATCGAAGAAGGATTGCGGGAAAACCCTCGCGATACCGAACTGCACATGGCTCTCAACAGCGGACGGGCCCGCGCCGTGACGGCGCTGCTGACCCAGGCCGACATGGACCGCACCCAGCGTAATTTCGCCGGGGCCCGCATGACTTACAGCCGGGTCTTGAACATCGAACCGAACAACCGTCGTGCCCAGGATTCCCTGCGCCAGCTCGACTACCTGCGCAGCATGGATGAGAAACTCGAACTGGCCCGTGGCGACCTGCGTCGCGGTGACATCTACGGTGCCGACCGCCAGGTCAGACAGATTCTCGAACTGGACCCGAAGAACGAAGGCGCCCTGGAACTGCAAGGCAGCATCCGCCTGGTGCAGAGCCGCAACGTGGTGCAGTACCCACAACTGCGCACGCGCCTTGACCGGCCGGTGACCCTGGAATTTCGCGATGCCAACCTCAAGACCATTTTCGAAGTGCTGTCCCAGGTCGCCGGCCTGAACTTCATCTTCGACAAGGACCTGCGCCCGGACATGAAAGCCACGATCTTCGTGCGTGATGTGCGCATCGAAGACGCCGTGGAACTGCTGCTGCAACAGAACCAGTTGCATCAGAAAGTGGTGAATGAAAACACCTTGCTGATCTACCCGGACTCGCCGCAGAAGCTCAAGGATTATCAGGAACTGGTGATGCGCACCTTCTACCTGACCAGCATCGATGCCAACACCGCGCTGAACATGATCAAGACCATGCTCAAGACCCGCGACGTGTTCGTCGATGAACGCCTCAATACCCTGACCATGCGCGACTCGGGCGACGCCATCCGCATGGCGGAAAAACTGCTGCAATCGCAGGACCAGTCCAACCCCGAAGTGGTGCTGGAAGTGGAAGTGATGGAAGTGGCCCGTCAGCGCATTCTCGACCTCGGCCTGCAATGGCCCAACACCTTCGGTGTGATCAACAGCGACGGCTCGCCAGTGTCCATCCTTGACCAACTCAAAGGTATCGACTCCAGCCGGATTTCCATCAGCCCGGCGCCACAGGCCAAGATCAACGCCCAGGACAAGGACATCAATACCCTGGCCAGCCCGGTGATCCGGGTGAGCAACCGCGAACAGGCGCGCATCCACATCGGTCAGCGCGTGCCCATCATCAGCGCCACCTCGGTGCCTTCGACCCAGGGGCCGGTGATCACCGAAAGCGTGACTTACCTCGACGTCGGTCTGAAGCTTGAAGTGCAGCCCATCGTGCACCTGAACAACGAAGTGGCGATCAAGGTCGCGCTGGAAGTCAGTAACGCCACGCCGCTGGCGCCGACCGCTCAGGGCACCATTCCGGTCCAGGTCGATACCCGCAACGCCCAGACCACCTTGCGTCTGCATGATGGCGAAACCCAGATCCTCGCCGGTCTGGTGCGCAACGACCATGGCAGCAGCGGTAACAAGATCCCTGGCCTTGGCGACATTCCTGGCCTGGGCCGCCTGTTCGGCAGCAACAAAGACGACATCAGCAAATCCGAACTGGTGCTGTCGATCACCCCGCGGATCGTGCGCAACCTGCCATACCAGAGCCCGTCGGACATGGAATTCTCGACCGGCACTGAAACCAGCATGCACATCCAGGCCCCTGACCGTTCGATGAACACGACGGTTCAGACCGGCCCCATGAGCGCACCGATCGCCACCACGGTTACTGTCGGGAAGCCTTGATCATGAGCGCCTCGCAACGCGGTTTTACCCTGGTCGAAGTCGTGGTGACGCTGGCCCTGGTCGGCCTGTTGGCCGGCATGGCCGCACCGCTGACCGAGACGGTGGTGCGCCGTGGCAAAGAGCAGGAACTGCGGACCGCGCTGTACCAGATCCGCGATGGCATCGACGCCTACAAACGCGCCTTCGACGCCGGCTACATCGAGAAGTCGCTCGACAGCAACGGCTACCCGCCGAACCTGAAAGTGCTGGTCGAGGGCGTACGTGACGTGCGCAGCGCCAAGGGGGCCAAGTTCTACTTCCTGCGGCGCATCCCCCGTGATCCGCTGGCCACCGTCAAGCGTGACGACGAGGGCGGCTGGGGCCTGCGTGCCTATGACAGTTCGGCTGAGAACCCGCGCGAGGGCCGGGACGTCTTTGACGTTTACTCCAAGGCCCGGGGCAAGGGTCTGAACGGCATCGCCTATCGTGAGTGGTGAGCATATGCGTCGGCAAAAGGGTTTTACCCTGTTGGAACTGATGGTGGTCATGGCAATCATCGCGACCCTGATGACGATCGCCATGCCACGCTACTTCACCAGCCTGGAAGCCTCGAAAGAGACCACCCTGCGCCAGAGCCTGTCGTCCATGCGCGAGGCGCTGGATCACTACTACGGCGACACCGGGCGTTATCCGGACTCCATCGAACAGCTGGTCGAACTGCGCTACCTGCGTAACCAGCCGCTGGACCCGATTGCCGAGCGCAAGGACACCTGGGTCGTGGTCGCGCCACCGGATGGCGTGGCGGGCGGGGTGGCCGATATCAAGAGTGGCGCCAGCGGGAGGGCGCGTGATGGCAGCCTTTATTCCGAGTGGTAAGCCTTCGGGTCAGGACGGCTTCACCTACCTGGGTGTGCTGTTTCTGATTGTCGTGATCGGCATGGGCCTGGCCAGTGCCGGCGAGTTGTGGGCCACCGCTTCACGCCGGGATCGCGAACACCAGTTGCTCTGGGTCGGTACGCAGTATGCCCAGGCGCTGCGCAGCTATTACCGCAGTTCGCCCGGCGTCGCCATGTACCCGAAAGAACTCGCGGACCTGTTGCAGGACGAGCGCTTCCCGTCGGCCAGGCACCATATCCGCCAGTTGTACCCGGAGCCGATGACGGGGGGCGAATGGGAGCTGATGCGCGGTGTCGACGGGCGGATCAACGGTGTGTACTGCCCGTCCGAGCAGAAGCCGCTCAAACAAGAGAACTTTCCCAGCGAGTGGTCGGACTTCAAAGGCATGGCCAGCTACAAGGATTGGCAGTTCGTGGCCGAGAAAGTTGTCCTCGATGGCACCGAGGGGCTGCCGAAAGAACAGTCCACCGCGCCCCAGGCATTGCAGCCTTGAACCCTTGGGAGCGGGTTTTGCGCCAGATATACCGGGTCCAATTGTGGGCTTGCTCGCGAAGGCGGCCTGATAGCCGACCTGTCTTTTTTTGACTGTGTACATATCCGTTTTTTTGGTAACGGCGGCTTATGGTTCCGCTCTTACAGCGGGTCACTTTTGGCAAACGCCCCAAAAGTAACCAAAAGGTCTCGCCCCTTACGTACGGCCCCTCGCTTAGGCTCGGGGTTCCTTCGCTCCGGTATTCATCCGGGGGCATTGCCCTCCGGTCGGCTTCGCTTCGACCTACATGCAATGAGTTCGACTGCGTCGAACGGCGCTGCGCGCCCATCCCCGGATGAACACCTCCACTCAGCCTGCCGAGGGGGCGGGTGGATCAAGATCACAAGCTGCAGGCGAGCTAACGCTCGGCCTGATGAGTGGTGAAGAGCGAAGGTGTACGCCGACCTGCCTTTGCTCTTCTGTGGGAGCGGGCTTGCTCGCGAAGACGGCCTTGCAGCCAACGAAAATCCTCTGCCTCACACCAGCAAA
>RCUO01000668.1_pt1 | contig 16067 bp, 16 predicted proteins | sample 2166161 | NCBI WGS metagenome assembly RCUO01 (sample SAMN09932617, study PRJNA488358) | compost metagenome | feature: garden; material: soil; isolation source: compost soil in cyclohexanecarbonitrile-enriched culture | place: Germany: Experimental Botanical Garden Goettingen | collected 2016-01-27 | reverse complement strand
GTGTTCCGCAGAATCATGAAGAGCACGCCTTCGGAGTTCCGCAAAGGGCGGGAGCACATTTCCTGAGCGGTGAGATCAAACATGATAATAATCAGTAACATGGAACGGTATTTCTCTTATTAGGGAAGCCGCTTAGTAGAAGGATATTTGCTATTCTGTTATTTTAATTGGACTTTGTATACTTTTTAGTAGAGCTGTCGGCAACTTTGATGGCACTGATGGTTTGATCTCGTGATGGAGGCGCAAATTTATTTTCACCCTTGTCAATCGGGGGATTATCCGACTTAAGTTATATGATTGTAATTTCATCTTATTCTAACCATATCCCAATAGCCCTCAATATTTCATCCTAATTTCTTTATCCCTAAGTCAGTCAACAAACCTCGCAATTCTTCTCATTAACATGCCCAACGGCTTTATTTTCCCCTTGCCTAATAATTAACTTTTGATTATTATTTTACACTTGCTTTCTTATTATCAACCTCAAACTACACAAACTACATTTTTCTACTTTTATTGTAAATAGCACTTGAAATCTAGAAAATAATGTCGCAATAACGTAATTTTTCTTTATATTGGATATTATAAATAGTATTTTATATCTATTTCAATATAATTAATTATATGTTAAAAATATACATAGGAATTATTTTCCTAAATTTACTACATAGAGGTGATATAAATGAAGATCAATGTGAAGAAAGTAGAAGTATTGGTACCACTCATTAATCACCACAACTAATGCTATGTTAAGAACATAAGGAGGTGACGAAGATGAAAATCAACGTAAAAAAAGTTGAAGTTTTAGTGCCACTGATTAACCATCACAACTAAAAAAATATTATACGAATTAAGTTAAGGGTCGTTGCAATTGCAGCGGCCCTATTAACAAAAGGGAGAAAATTATGCATCCAAAATTTAAAAACATAATGAATCCAATTGTAACTATTGGAGATAAAATTCGACTAGGTTTCGATACAGATGTTTATGAAATTGAAGATTATGATGGAACTGTCCATAATTTCATTGATCTATTAAACGGTAATAATAACATTGATGAATTGGTAGTGAAAAGCGGATTCTCACAAAATGAAGTAATAGCTGCTCTTGAAGCCTTAAATAGCATTGGTGCTATTGAGGATTCTGATGCCGATTTGAAAGGTTTAACTCCTTCCGAATTGAGTAGGTATAGAGCGAATCTAACATTCTTCTCGAATTTCAGTACTTTAGAGGATGGAAAATACGATTACCAATCAAAGTTAAAGAACTCCAAAGTAGTTGTACTAGGACTAGGAGGCGCAAGTCTAACAGCTACATCATTAGTGGGTCTAGGTATTGGAGAATTGGTGGGTGTAGATTTCGATATAATAGAGCTTAGTAATCTAAATAGACAATTTTTATATACTGAGGACAACATTGGTGAATTAAAATCAGTCGAGACAGCTAAGAGACTTCAACAAATAAACAAGGATATTAAAATCAGTGTTAGTAATCTAAAAGTCACATCGGCTAGTGATATCCTAAACCTTATCGAGGGAAGTAGTCTGGTTATTAATGGAATTGATTCACCTGGTATCATCGCAAGTAGATGGGTAAATGCTGCTTGTGTATATCACAAGATTCCCATTATTCAAGGCGGAATAAGCAATACCAAAATCATATGGGAAACAATACACCCAGGTTGTGGTTGTTATGACTGTTTCTTGATAAAAAGTTTGAGGACAGATCCGTATTTCAAATATCAATTAAACGCCTTATACAACACTAGATATGAGGAAACTAATTCTGCAATAGCGCCCCATGTTTCTTTACTTTCGGGATTTCTTTCTTCGGAAGCAGTTAAATTACTTACTGAATATACACAAACCATGCCTCCATCAACAACCTACGTGTATGATACAAATACAATGAATATCAATAAATCTGAAACCTGGTCAAAACTCGATGAGTGTCCGACATGTAGTCAAAGTAATAACTGCATAGAACCAGTTGATTTAGATAAGTTACTATCTATTGCATATAATGAGGTACATATATGATTACTTTAAGTCCTAACTCAATGGTCTATGCCAATCACTTAACTATCCAAAGAGATGGCGAAGAATTTACAATAGGAGATCCCCAACAAAGTATTTATATTCGGATCCCGCTCGAAGGTGTGCGTGCTCTAGAATTCATGAATGGGAAAAACTCCATAGCTCACATATCCATACTGCTCCAAGAAAAGTATAACTTAGAAGTAGATGTTTTTGACTTTGTACAGACCTTATTAGAATTAAACCTAATTCATAGAATAGATGATGAAGTTCTAATTTTACTTGAAGAAAAATATAACGACGAAGCTATTCGAGGCAAATTTGGGCGGCTATTATTTAATAAATTCACTTGTTTTTTCTACATAATGGCATTTATCTCTTCCTTATTAACAATCATTCTAAATCCTCGACTCGTTCCATCTTATCACGACTATTTTATTTTTGATAAATCCATTGGTTTAAGTTTACTCATCTTCTTTCTAATATCATGGTTATTAACTATTTTACATGAATCGGCTCACTATTTCGCAGCAGCAGCCCTTGGGGTACCTGTAAACTTTAGAATAAGTATACGATGGTTTTGGATGGTAATAGAAGCAAATATGAATTCATTATGGTCTGTTGAAAGAAAAAAAAGATACTTACCTTTTCTTGCAGGTATGGCATGGGATTCGGTAGTCTTACTTATAGCACTTATTTTTCAATTTTGCTACATAAACAACGCTGCTATAGTCGGATATATGAAATTGATAACATTAATTCAGATATATAAATTCTTATGGCATCTTCTTATTTTTTTTAGAACAGATTTATATTATGTTCTTATTACAGTGACAAACTCTTCAAATTTATTAGCTCAAGCAGTTCTATACTTAAAAAAGCCATATTTCAAAAAAGCCAGTTTAGAATGGGAAAATTTGAGCCAGCCAGAACAGAAAATGTCTAAAATGTTTTCTGTAATATATATACTAGGTATACTAGCAGCCATACTATTGTTTTCGTTCTATTCAATACCAGGGTTTTGGAGTGCAACGTCAAAAGCCATGAATAATTTAATAAATAATTCTTGGGATTCCGCATTATTTTGGGATGGAGCGATTGTTATCGCCCTGACTCTCTTCAATATAGTCCTTTGGGTTATTGGCGCTTTTAATCGTTTTAAAATTATAAACGTAGTACGTGGTACGCACATAAGTGAAAGCAGGTGAACAGGATGAACACTCACGTCTTAATCTATGATGGTTTCGTTAATTTTGAAATAATGTTAGCCACCTACTTAATGAAAACTCAAGGGTCAATTATTACAGTAGGATTAACTTCCGCCCCTGTTAAATCTTATGAAGATTTTATAGTCCTACCTAACACAGATATAAATCAATTAAAAGCTGATGATATTGAACTGTTAATAATTCCTGGAGGAGACATGGAAAACTTGAAGGTCAGCTTACCGTTAGCATCTCTGATTAAAGAGCTGGACAGTAAACAAAAATATATCGGCGCAATATGCTCTGCAGCTACCTTACTGCAGCATATCGGTATTTTAGAGGGAAGACAGCATATAGGTAACACTATCAATAGTGCCGATCTAGTAAAAGTCGACAACAATATACTTACTGCCAAACCTAATGGTTATGTGGACTTCGCCATTGAATTGGGTAAAATGCTGAATATCTACTCCGATGAAGACGATTTGAAAGAGACGGTTAACTTTTTTAAGTATTTCAAGAATCCTTAGTCTTCAGGCAGGAACATAACACACAAGCCCTTAAGTATAATCTCAAGGGCTTGTTGGTATATTGATTTACATACATATTGGATTATCAGCCTAACGTGACATCAAGCCAAGAGCCCTCATTCGCCTAGCCGAACCGCTTGCGGTATCCGCACCGGCGGCACAGGTCCTCGACCGCCTCACGCCGGGAGAAGCCGCATACGAGATTGTTCGCCCGCTCGCCCTCCACGATTTCGGAGAACGGGGTCTCATGAACGTTGCCGAGCTTGATGACACCCTCGCCGTCCAGACAGCAGGGCACCACCGTTCCATCGACCAGCACGGCGGCCTGAGTTCGCAGCGCATGGCAGAAGCCTTTGCCGTCATCTTCCGGCGCGCTCATGCTGGGCCACTGGAACTCGTGGTCCTGGTGAAGAAAGATGCGCTCGGCGATCTTGATGCTGCTTCCGGGCATGATCTTCTCTTCGATCAGGTAGTCCAGGCCGAACGCTTCTTCCAGCACGGACAGCGTCGCACGGTTCCGGCTCCGCTGCAGGTTCGTCAGATTATCCGGTGTCAGATTCCACAGCCGGAAGGAAATGTAGACACCCTGCGAGGCGGCCTCCTTGGCAAATTCGATGATCTGCCGCAGATAGCCCTCGCGGTCCTCTGAGCCTTCGTGGCCGTCAAAGCTATGCAGCGAGAAGTTCATCTGGCGCAGCGCCGGCTTGCCTTGGATCTTCGGTCCCGCCTTGCGGATCAGCGTTCCGTTGGTCGTAATGTTGACCTTAAAGCCTTTCGCATCGGCGGTGTCCAACAGCTCGTGGATTCTCGGATGCAGCAGAGGCTCACCCTTCACATGCAAATAAATATGGGAGGTGTGCGGCTTGATCTGATCCAGAATCATGCCGAACGTCTCCCTGTCCATGAACTTGGCCGCTCGTTCCGTCGGCGGGCAGAAGCTGCATGCCAGATTGCAGACGCTTGTAATCTCGATGTATACCTTCTTAAATGTCCTCAAGCATGGCTCCCGCTTTCTTTTACCATTGATCCGCAGCGTATTTCAGTCCGATTTGTTTGCGCGCCTCTTCCATGACCTCCGCCGTCGCCAGCGAATTGGCATGGGAATTGACGACGCTCTCCCGTTCGCCCGATTTCAGCAGATTGATGAACTCCTGGGCTTCATAATACATGGACTCAAAGACCTGGGGAACGGTAATCTCTTCGACAATGCCGTCCCGGTAGCGGATCTTCACCTCATACGGATGATTGATCTTGTCGATCACCATCGTTCCGTTCTCCCCTTGAATTTCGGCGGGAAGATAGGATTCCGTAATCTTCGAATACAGCACAACAGCATCCATATCGTCGTAGCGCATAATCACGCTGCCCTCGCCGTCTACGCCGGAGGACAGCAGCACTCCCGTAGCCTTGACCGTATCGGGCTTGCCAAACAAGGTGACCATGGGATACAGACAGTAAATACCGAGATCCATCAGAGCGCCATTCGAGAACTCAGGCTTGAAGGCGTTCATCACCTTTCCTTGCAAAAAGGCGTCATACCGCGAGGAATATTGACAGTATCCCGCAAAATAACGGCGGATCCGCCCAAGCTTGTACAGGTTGTCGCGGATCACCCGAAAGTTCGGCACAAGCGTCGATTTCATCGCTTCCATGAACAGCACGTCATGGCGGCGCGCCGTTTCGATCATGCGCTTCATCTCGGCACTATTGGAAGCTGCCGGCTTCTCGCAGAGCACATGCTTGCCGTGGGTCATCAGGCAAATTGCCTGCTCGGCATGCAGGGAATTCGGGCTTGCGATATAGACGGCATCAATCTCGTCGCTTTGCGCCATTTGCTGCAGATCCGTATAGACGGTGGCGCCGGCATACTTGGCGGCGAATGACCTGCCTTTCTCTTCGGTGCGGGAATACACGGCAGTCAGCAGAAAATCCTCATTCTCCAGTCCCGACTCCAGGAATCGGTCGGTAATCCAGTTGGTTCCGATTACGCCAAAACGAATCGTCATGCAGTGATCTCTCCCCTTATCCAGCCTGAACAGACTTATATGTAGAACTCTTCCAATTGGCGGGTGATCTCCGCCTTGTCGTGCTCTACTACGGTCATATGCTGCGGCAGCGCGGCAAGGCCGGCGATCTGCGGCGGGAATTCCTGTGCAATCTTGAGCAGGGAAATCGCTTCGTCAAATTTGGCCGGATGGGCGGTTGCGAACGTGATGCAGACTTCCCCCGGGCCGTTATGAGCTTCATAAGCAGCAACGCCGCAGGCGGTATGCGGATCAAGCAGGTAGCCGGCCTCGGATTTATATTTGCCGATAATATTCAGGCATTCGTCGTTCTTCACGCCAAGCGCGGCGAAATCGGTCTGAACCTGTTCCAGCAGCTGCCCGTCCACATTAATGGCTCCCTCGCCCGCCAGCTTGGACATATAGCCGTTCACGGCAGCGGAATCCTCGCCCGTCAAATAATACAGATAGCGCTCGAAGTTGCTGGCAACCTGGATGTCCATCGAAGGGCTATGCGTGCTTTTGAAATCTCCGGGCTTGTACTCTCCCGTCTTGACGAAGCGCTCCAGAATGTTGTTCTCGTTCGTGGCGATAATCAGCTTGCCGATTGGCAGACCCATTTTCTTCGCCAGATAGCCCGAGAAGATGTTGCCGAAGTTGCCGGAAGGCACGCTGATGTTCACCGTCTTGCCCTGCGCCGCTTGCGGCAGCTTCAGCACAGCATAGAAATAATAGACCGTCTGGGCCAGAATTCGCACAAAATTGATCGAATTGATCGCCCGCAGATGGTATTTGCTCTTGAACTCCAGATCGGCGAACAGTTCCTTGATCACCTTCTGGCAGTCGTCGAAATTGCCCTGGACCGACAGATTCAGCACATTGGCGTCATCAACCGTCGTCATCTGCAGCTCCTGCACCTTGCTGACCTTGTTATGGGGATGCAGAATGCAGATCTTGATGCCTTCCTTGCCGCGTACGCCGGCGATTGCCGCCGCCCCGGTATCACCGGAAGTTGCGCCGAGAATATGAATGATTTCACCGCGGACTCTCGAAATATAGGAATACAGTTCGCCCATGAACTGCAGCGCCACATCCTTGAACGCAAATGTCGGCCCGTGGAACAGCTCCAGAATATACAGCGAGTCGTTGATCTCCTTAAGCGGCGTCACTTCGGGGTGGCGGAAAGTCCCATAGCTCCGCTCCACCATTTCCTTGAGATCCCCGTCCGGAATCTCCCCGTTCGTATAATAGGAGAAAATCTTCAGGAACAGCTCCTGAAAGCTCAAGTTCCGCCATTCCTCCAGCGTCGCCGAAGATACGGACGGAATGACATCCGGAACCATGAGTCCCCCGTCATCCGCCAGTCCCATCAGGACCGTATCGATAAAACCTCTCGGTTCCACTTTGCCTCTTGTACTGATATATTGCATGCTCTACCCCCTGAATATCGCGCTTTCGCATTTACCATCTATATTAACACGTTTATGCGTTAAAGTCCGGTGAATTCCGCACGGTTTTTGCACCGGTTCGGGCTTTTTCATCGCTATTCTACAGATCCTGCTTCTGCAGCTCTTTCCAGACGATCTTGTTGCTGTATTTCTTCTCCACGCTGACATCCTCGCCGAACCAATCGGGAGCCTGAAACGCCTGGCATTCCTCCAACGACTGGAATTCCACCTCGATGACAGTCAGCTTCAACTGCTCGTAGACGTCGATTTCCACGGTCACACCGTTCATATCGGCGGTAATCCGCTCCTTGATCAGCGGAACCGCATGGACCGCATCGATCATCTGCTTGTAGAGTCCCTGCGAAATTTCATACTCCACTTCCTCACGGCTGACGCCAAGCCCATTCTTGAAGGTATGCGTATAGTGTACGTCTCCCGAATTCAGGTCCGCAAGCTTACGAACCCGCAGCTCCTGCGGCCCGTCAATCGCCAGATAAGTCTGTTCGATGCGCTGACGGCTCAGGACCCGAAGAAGTCCTTCATCAATGAGCCGCTGCGGGAACTCCGGAAGCAGAAATTTGCGTTCAATCTCCATTGCCATCTGCAGTCTCTCCCTTATAGGTGAATATGTCGAAAACAATACGTGAATGCCCGCCTATTCGGGTATTCTATCCTAATAGAAGCCGGGTTCACCAGGCTAATAAATTGTAAAATGACGGGGATAGGAAGTCAATCATGGCTAAAGTTTGGTAAAATAGAGAAATCGGCGCACCACCTTCGCGCCAGTCCAACACATACGGAGGCAACATTTGTGGATTATATCATTTTGGATATTGAATTTAACGGCCGCAAGTTCGCAAGCGAGCATCCCATGGAGGTTATCGAAATTGGCGCTGTGCGCCTGGATGCCTCCCTTCGTCAGGTTGACGAGTTCACCTCGCTGATCAAGCCGGTCTATTTCTCCACCTTAAACTCCTTTATTAAGAAGAAGACGGGCATTCCCCAGGAAGAAATCGATATTGCTCCCCGCTTCCCCAAAGTGATATCCGCTTTCCGGCGCTGGCTGGACCAGAGCCAGGACGGCGTGCTGCTGCTGACCTGGGGCGGAGAGGACATGAAGCGTATCATTCAGGATACCCGCATGCACAAGCTCGACGATACCTACTGGATGACCACGCCTTATTACGATCTGCTGAAGGGCCTTCTTCGGGCAAAAGGTCTCAAAAACGACATCAGCGTCGAAGGAGCCCTGCAGCTGCTGGAGCTTGAACCCGCAGGTTCCGCCCACCGTGCGCTTGGCGACGCCCGCATGACATCCGAAATCTTCCGTGCGCTGTTCGAAGAGCTTGATCTGGACCAGGTAAAATATTACGAGGATACGTTCTCGAACGCACGGGAGCGCAAGACAGTCAAAATCGCGATCAAAGCGATGCGGGGCCAGAAAATCACGCCGACCTGGGACCTCGTCAGGGAGCATTATTTTGACGGCAAAATCCCGCTGGACGATCCGCGCAAAGCCGAGGAGCTGGAGCGCTATTTCGAATCGGAAATGGCCAAGTCCCCTGTTCCGGCCGTCCATACAGAGAGACCGCTCCGGACCAACCAGCCTGTTCGGAACGAATAGAACGGATAAAGAACCCTCATGACGAACCGCTCAGCTATCCATTTCTATGTTTGAAAAAAAGTCCCCGCCAAGTGTTGACCTTAACGTTGCGTAAAGGTGTACATTGGTTGTGCGAGGGAGGTGCCCGTCACGGAATACACAGTGCAAAAGCTCGCCAATCTGGCGGGAATCAGCGCGCGCACGCTGCGATATTACGATGAATTCGGCATATTGAAGCCGGCGAGGCTGAGCTCCTCCGGCTACCGGATTTACGGCCCGGCCGAGGTGGATCTGCTGCAGCAGATTTTGTTCTACCGGGAGCTCGGGCTCGGGCTGGAGGACATCAAAGCTATCGTCACTTCTCCCTCGTTCGACGCCGCAGCCGCACTGCAGGAGCATCACAGCCGGCTGCTGGAGAGAAGAACGCAGCTCGACCATCTGATCCGCAATGTGGAGATGACGCTGGCCGAGCGGGAAGGAAGGATATCGATGAGCGACAGCGAGAAATTCGAAGGGTTCAAGCAGGACATGATCAAGGAGAACGAGCAGAAATACGGCAAAGAGGCCCGCGCCAAGTACGGCGACGAAGCCGTCAACCGGTCGAACGCGGCCTTCGCCAAGCTGACCAAGGAAGAATTCGAAACCCTGCAGAAGGTAGAGGAGGATATGTTCGCCGCCCTTGCCGAAGGCATGGCGGAGGGCGATCCCGCCGGACCGGCCGCGCAGCGGGCCGCCGGGCTGCACCGCCAGTGGCTGATCGCCCACTGGGGACAGTACTCGCCGGAGGCCCATGCCGGAGTCGCCACAATGTATGTGGACGACGAGCGCTTCACGGCCTACTACGACAAGCGGGGACCGGGAATCGCCCGGTTCCTCCGCGACGCCGTGCTGGTCTACACGGCCGCCCAGGGCAAGTAGCACACGGAATGCGGGAATAACAAAGATAGAGACGCAGGGGATAGTCCCTGCGCCTCTTTTTGTCGGCGGCATATGATCTCTACCCCGGCAAGCGATCTGCGTTCCCTTCTTCGGCCAGCCCGCTCAGGGCCGCCGCAGGACGCTCAGCATGCTCATCGTCATTGCCGATCCTCATTCATGCGAATCCTCATGCTGATCCTCACTTCTGAGCGATTTACTCCGCGTGACCCGCCTCCACCCTCTCCTCCATTTGTTTGTACAACCGGATCTTATCCTCTACCTTCTCCATGTCCTCCTTCAGTCTCTCCAGTTGCCGTCTCACTTTCTCCTGGTGAGCCTCCAGCATTAACCGGCGTTCCGTCACGGTCGAATCTCCCGCGCTGCGCAGATCGGAATAACGCTTCATCTCCTGAATCGGCATATCCATATCCCGCAGCAGTCTCAGAAACCGTACCCATTCCACATCGCGCTCCGTATAGCTGCGGTAGCCCTGGCCATCCCTGGAGACCGGGGCAAGCAGCCCGGCCTTCTCGTAATACCTCAGAGTATGGGCGGTGAGTCCCGTGAGCTCCGACATCTCCCGAATATTCAGTGTCTTGTTCATTCTTTTATTTTATCACAAAGACGGGGTTGCTTTAGAGCGCGCTCTAAGCAGTAAGCTGATTCCGAGACACAGCGCAAGCTGATAAAAGGGAGGAAATAGAGTATGGACAAACAACGTTATGAGCGGGGCTGGGAGAAGCTGATGGAAATCGACGGGGAAGGCGGGCAGCGGGTTATCGAATCGCTCAAGGAAATCGCCCCCGATCTCGGAAGCTATGTCGTGGAGTTCGCCTTCGGCGACATTTACTCACGCAGCGGTCTGGATTTGAAATCCCGCCAGCTGATTACCATCGCGTCCCTGCTGACACAGGGAGGCTGCGAGCCGCAACTCACCGTGCATCTGAATGCCGCGCTGAATGTCGGCTTAACCCCTGCCGAAATTGTTGAAGGCATTATGCACTGCGTGCCTTATACGGGCTTCCCCCGGGTACTGAACGCTGTGCTGACCGCCAAAGCCGTCTTTCAGGAGCGCGGAGTAACCGGGCCGGGAGCAGCAAGCCGGGAGTGACCCCAAGGAGTACGCAGCCAAGAAGTAAACGGGCAAGTGAGTAAGCGCCAAGAAGCAAGCGGGCAGAAGGGGCGGCTAGCCCCGCCCTCCGCCCTCTCACACCGCCATTCATCACACCGTACATGCATATGGGCTCGCTTTCTGGCGGATCAGCCTTCAGCAAATTCCTTACTGTCTAGCAATCCCTTGCTGCTCAGTCTTTTTTGGCATTCCGTTACCGTGTTGCAATTTCCGGGCTACAAATTCCGGTGCATCAGCTCCAGCAGACCCCGGAGCTCAGCCACCGGCAGTTGTCCCGGCGCGGACGCCTTCTTCGCCGAACCGAAGGTAAGCGCGGAACCGAACAGTTCGCCGGCCAGCCGGCTGATCATCCCCTTGCCGGCCATCGACATCGTAATAATCGGCCGGTCCGCGAACTGTTCATTCATGATGCGCGTCGCATCAAGGAGGGTCAGCACATCGCCGGCATGAAGCGGCATCACTGCGATTTTCGGCAGATCGCCGCCAAGCTCCTGCATTTTCCGGAGACGCGCAACGATCTCCTCCTTGGACGGCGTCTTGTGAAAATCATGATTGGAGACCACGACTCGGACACCGTGCTCATGCGCCCATTCAATCAACGGCGCCACAATATCGTCTCCGGCGAAGAGCTCCACATCTATCAGATCGGCCATGCCGCTCTCGGCGGCGGCCCGGTTCAGCTTGGCGTAATACTCATTGGAAATCTCCCGTTCGCCGCCCTCCCGGGCGCTTCGAAACGTAAAAATCAGCGGAATATCGGGAATCGCGCTCCGTATGCCGCCAAGCGCAGACAGGACGGCCTCCAGATTCTCGGCTTCCTCAAAGAAATCGATCCTCCACTCCGCCACATCCGCTCCCAGCGTCAGCAGCTCTTCCGCTTCCCGCATCAATTCTTCGGCCGTCGCCCCGACCAGCGGGACGCATATTTTGGGCATTCCCTCTCCTATGACAACATCCTTCACTATAACCGTGCCGGCCATTCCCTTCACTCCTTGAACGTTCTTTCGATGCTTCTCCCTCTACGGTAACGCATATTGCCCGGAAGCGCCAGCGCAGACTTCCACCTGCTATTAACGAAATAGGGGGCATCCCGACTGTTGCCAGGACAAGGTTCATCCAGACTATTGCCCGGAAGCGCATAGAGTTCTACTGACGATTAGTAAGTGAAATTTTTCACATATTATGCTGGTTGAAAATGGTATGCTTAAATTCATTCCTCTTTCATTTCATGATTATCCTTCAGCAAGGAGGGCACCACGTTGAATTTGAAGCATCTTCAATACTTCCGCGTCATCGCCGAATTGGAACATATTACCCAGGCGGCAGCCCGGTTATCCATCACTCAACCCAGCCTCAGCCATGCCGTTTCCGAATTGGAACGGGAGCTGGGCACCACTCTCTTCGAGAAGCAGGGACGCAATATCCGTCTGACCAAATACGGAAAGCTGTTTCTGGAATATGTGAACCGTGCTCTGGAAGAGCTGGATAAGGGCGAGAAAATGATGCGCGAGCTTGCCGACCCCTGTGGCGGAAGAATTGATCTGGCCTTCACTTATGCGCTAGGAAGCCAATTTATTCCCCAGATTGTCCAAGCCTTCTCCGAAGAGGAGGCTAACCGAAAAATTGCGCTCTCCTTTCACGAAGGAAATGCCAAACATCTGCTTCAGGGTTTGAAGGAGGACCGGTTCGATCTCGTATTCTGCACCAATGAGGAGCGCGATTCCGAGATTGAGTTCATTCCGCTGCTGGAGCAAGAGCTGGTGCTGGTTACACCGCTCGGACACCCGCTAGCTGAATACGATAGCGTTAACCTCAAAGAAACCGAGGCTTATCCCTATATCTCGTTCAGTTCCCGGAACGGCATGCGCCAGGTGATCGACACCCTGTTCGATAAAGCCCGCATCAAACCGAGAATCGCCTGTGAAATCGAGGAGGAGAATGCGGCCGCCGGACTCGTCTCGGCAGGCTGCGGCATCACGATCCTCCCCCGCAGTGCCATGCTGGATCACTATAAGGTCAAGGTCTTGCCCATCACCCATCCGATCTACCGCCGGTATATCTGCATGGCCCAGGTCAAGAACCGCTATCTGTCCCCGGCTGCCACCCAGCTTCGGGATTTCGCTGTCGCGAAATTCGGAAGCATTCCGGAGCCGGAGGCGTTCATGCAGCTTTAAGCTCTGTCAGGCTTTGGCCCGCTCGCGCAGAAACCGCTCGGTCTCCTCGCGGTCAGGCAGAGAGGGAATGGCGCCCTCCCCGCCTACGGTTAAAGCCCCTACAGCGTTCGCGAAACCGACCGCTTCACGCAGGGAGACCCCATTCGCCAGCTGTACCGCAAGCGCACCATTAAAAGAATCCCCGGCCGCCACCGTATCCACCACCTTGGCCGGGTAGCCCGCAATAACTTCAGCCCCCTCTTCCGTCACGATAAGGGCGCCTTTGGAGCCTAGCGTTACAATAACGTGGCGGGCTCCCTTGCCGAGCAGAATCCGGGCGGCCTTCTCCGCGTCTGACGGGTTCTGTACTGGCATGCCCGCCATCAGGGCAACCTCGGTTTCATTGGGCGTCAGATACGTTATATAAGGCAGAACCTCGGGACCGATTTCCTTGGCTGGAGCGGGATTCAGGATGACCGGCACGCCATGCTTATGAGCCAAGCCGGCAGCCTTCACCGTCATGTTATAATCGCTCTCCAACTGAAGCACAAGCATATCCGCGCCCGCGATGAGTTCTTCCATTCCCTCCAGATCTTCGGCGGACAGCTCCAAATTGGCTCCTGGAACAATGAGAATACGATTCTCCCCGCTCTCCTCCACAACAATTGAAGCTACGCCGGTTGGCGAACTTGCACTAGTCCTTAAAAATTCCGTATGTATGCCTTCCTGTTCCATAATGTCCCGAAGCTCGCGGCCAAAAGCGTCGTCGCCCACCGTGCCGGCCATCGTGACGTCACCGCCCAGCCTTGCTGCTGCAACCGCCTGATTGGCTCCCTTTCCGCCTGGGCTGAGAGAGAAGCTTCTGCCCATCAGCGTCTCTCCCGCCTGTGGAGCCCGGTCTGTCCGTACCACCATATCCATATTCAAGCTGCCGATTACCAGAATGCCCATAGTCACCCTCGTTTCTGTTCTTGACTTCCGCTGTCCGTCTTAGGCTGATGGCCCACACTCCACACATATTCGGAATGATCTTTATATTATAGGGCATATTATAGGCCGAAAGCGGCCTGAAGCGCCACTATCCGAAATGGACTGCATCGGCCGGTTTTCAGACTGTATATCACACTTAAAAATCCCAGCAATTAGAAAAAAAGAGTCTAATATTGTGCAAACGTTTCTATACACTATATGAGCAAGCGTTAACAACGACTTTTTTTCTATGTTTTTCCTCTAAAAATGTGCTAAAATAGCTTCGAAACTTAGTTTTTTCTGTGCAAACCATTTCATAACTTAGGAGGCCTGTTTGTGAGCGACAAGAAACTGCCGACAGTAGCGTATTTCAGTATGGAGTATGGTCTGGATTCCGATTTTAAGATGTATGCCGGAGGACTTGGTATTCTGGCGGGAGATTACATTAAAGGGGCCAAGGACATTGACGCGCCGATCGTCCCGATTGGCCTGAAATGGAAGCAAGGTTACACGGATCAGAAGATTGGAGACGACGGCAGGCCTTACGACTCTTACTACAACTACGTTTACGATTTTCTGGAAGATACGGGTGTAAGCGTTACCGTCAAAGTGCGTGAGACCAACGTAATCTGTAAAGTCTGGAAATGCGACCAGTTCGGCAACAACCCGCTTTATCTGCTTGACACCGATATTCCGGAGAACGGAGATGCGTGGATCACGGGACAGCTCTATGGCTGGTTCGGCGAGGAGCGTATCGCCCAGGAAATCGTGCTTGGCATTGGCGGCGTCAGAGCGATGCGCGCCCTCGGCATTGAGATCGATGTGTATCATTTCAACGAAGGCCATGCAGCGCTTGCGGCAACGGAGCTGATCCGCGAGAAGATGTGCGGCGGCAGCAGCTTCGAGGAAGCCTGGAAGGCTACCCGGGAAGAGGTCGTCTTCACCACTCATACCCCGATCAAAGAAGGGAACGAGGAGCATCCGCTGGGCCGCCTGGAATACATGGGAGCCTACAACGGCCTTACCCGTGACCAGATGGAGCGGATAGGCGGAAGCCCGTTCAATATGACGGTTGCCGGTCTGCGGCTTGCCCGTATTTCCAACGGCGTGGCCAAGCTGCATGGAGAGACTTCCAACCTGATGTGGAAGGAAGTTGCCGGCAGATCGCCCATCATTGCCATTACTAACGCCATTCATACGCCTACGTGGGTGGACGAGCGCATCACAGCCGCTTATGAACAGAACGGCGATCTATGGGCCACTCATATGGAGATCAAGCGGGAGCTCCTGTCCTTTATTGAGAAGCGTACTAGCATAAGCTTGAATCCGGACAACCTGCTGATCGGTTTCTCCCGTCGTGCGGCGCCTTATAAGCGCAGCGATTTGATTTTTTCGCGTCCGGACCTTATCGAGCCTTACCTGGAGGATGGCAAAGTCCAGATCGTCTTCTCCGGCAAAGCCCATCCTTTGGACGATACCGGCAAAAAAATCGTTACCAACCTGGTGTCCATGATGAAAAAGTATTCTAAGAGCGTCGTATTCCTGGAGAACTACGATATGACGATCGGGGCGAAGCTGACCCGGGGCTCGGACATCTGGCTGAACAACCCGCGCAGACCGCTGGAAGCCAGCGGCACCTCCGGCATGAAAGCAGCCATGAACGGCGTTCTCAACTGCTCCATTCTGGACGGCTGGTGGCCGGAAGCGTGCATTGACGGCGAGAACGGCTGGCAGATCGGGGACGGCTTCCAAACGAAGGACTTCGAGGAGCTGGACCGCCATGACAGCGAGGCCTTGTACGACACCCTGCTGAATCGCGTTCTTCCCGTCTACTACGATAATCGGAGCAAGTGGGTAGAGATGATGCGCAAGAGCATTGAGACGACACGCACAGAATTCGCTACCAAACGGATGCTGGAAGAATACTACGACCTGATGTACATCAAGGGCTAAAGCTTTTTGGACCTTAATTCCATACCTCATTAAAACCAAAAGCGTGCCGGATTTCCGGCCGCTTTTTTTCGTTCACGCCGCTCATCCAATTTTTATTAATTAAAATTATTATAAAAA